>MDSW01031301.1_pt1 | contig 10734 bp, 12 predicted proteins | sample 811171 | NCBI WGS metagenome assembly MDSW01 (sample SAMN05326641, study PRJNA326480) | marine metagenome | isolation source: seawater | place: Atlantic Ocean: North West | collected 2012 | reverse complement strand
TGGGATTCGAACCCAGGAAAGAGTTGCCCCTTTGCCGGTTTTCAAGACCGGTGCTTTCAACCGCTCAGCCATCTCTCCGTTTCGACGTTTTTATAAGTAAAATTATTAAATTCAATAAAAAAATAGTATAAGAAGCATTCATTTCTACTATTATGAATAAAGAAGAATTTAAAAAAGGAGTTTTATCTGCCACACTAGGTTCATTATGGTGGGGCATCTTAGGTACTTACTTTTTTCAATTTATTACTTTTGTTGGTACTTTGGAAGTTGTTGTTCACAGATGTATTTGGACAAGTTGTATATTACTTATAACAACTCTTATATTTAATAAATGGTACTTAGTTAAGCAAAGTATAATTAATAAAAAAAATTTTTTTATATTATTTGTAACAAGTTTTTTAATATTTGGTAATTGGACCGCTTGGATTTATGCAGTTGCAACTAACAGAATTATTGATGCAAGTTATGGATATTTTATATTTCCAATATTGACTGTTTTTTTTGATTATTTGTTTTTAAAAGAAAAATTGAATAAAAAAAGAATTTTTTCAATTATAATTGTCATAGTATCCTCAATTTATTTAGCATTTAATTTATCAATGTTCCCTTGGATAGGAATATTGGTAGCAATTTTATGGGCCACTTATAATCTTTTAAGGAAACTAATAAATGTTGAAACAGACATAGGTTTGCTTATTGAAAGTCTCTTCATTTTACCGGTAGCTATTGTTTTTTTTTATTTCATATATCAAAAAGGATTTAACGACTTTTCTTTTGCTAACCCAAAAATTATGTTTTATCTTTTTTTAGCAGGTCCTATGACTGTGATTCCTTTATTCTTATTTATTAAAGGTGTTGAAAAATGTGGCCTTAGCTCTTCTGGAATGATTTTTTTTATTACCCCAACTAGTCAATTTTTATTGGGTTATTTCTATTACAATGAACCTTTTTCTACAGATAAGTTCTTAAGTTTTATTTTGATATGGATTGCTGTATTAATTTATTTAAGAGATTTGTATGAAAATAATTAAAATTTTATTTTATATCTTACTGATATACTTAAATAATTTTACAAATTCATTTGCAGAAGATTTTAATAGCTGGGTTGTATCTTTCAAAGAATATGCAATTAATCAAGGAATATCCAAAAAAACTTTAGACAAAACAATGTCAAAAGTTAAATTTCTTCCAAATGTTATTAAATATGACAGATATCAACCTGAGTTTTATGAGGATACGAAAACATATATAGAAAAAAGAACTAATCAAAAAAAAATAACAAATGGTAAAAATTTATATATTAAAAATAGTCCCTTAATATTAGATATTGAGAATAAATTTAATGTAGAAAAAGAGTTGCTATTATCTCTTATGGGGATTGAAACTAATTTTGGTAAGTATTTAGGCAAAATGGATATCTTGTCATCTTTGGCGACCTTAAGTTTTGATAAAAGGCGTAGTGAGTTTTTTACTAAAGAGCTAATTATAATTTTAAAATTAATTGATTCAGGTGTTGTGGATAGTGATATTTTGTATGGATCATGGGCTGGAGCTTTTGGTAATTTTCAATTTATGCCATCCACAATAAAAAATTATGCTTTGGACTATAATAGAGATAATTTAATTGATTTAAAATCTACAAAAGATTCATTCGCATCTGCAGCAAACTATATAAATAAATTAGGATGGAAAAAAAATAATCCGTGTTTTTATAAAATTAAATTAAAAGAAAATATTCCTGTTAAATATCTCAATACTTCAGCAAAAAAAATTAAAAATAAGAAGAAATTTAAATACTTTAAAAAATATATAGTAGGTCAAGAAAATATTAAAGTTAATGAAGATTTAATTACTGGAATAATAACTCCAGATAGAGATATTGTGGAAAATTCAAAATTACTTGAACCTGCATATTTAACTTTTGATAATTATGAATTAATACTAAAATGGAATAGATCTTTAAGATTTGCTTTAGCAGTGTGCACTTTAAAGGATAAATTTAAAAATGAACTATAAGTATTTTCTTTTAATTTTCATATTTTTATATTCGTGTACTACTATTGATACAAATGAATCACAAAAAGATATTATTCCATCTGATACATTTTCAAACAAAGGTTTTGCTCTTCTCTTTAATGAAGATTTAAAAAAAAAAAAATTAATTAGTAAAAATATAGAAGAAAGATCATTAATTATTTTTCAAAATAGACTTAAAAAAAATACAAATGTTAAAATTACAAATCTTTTAAACAATAGATCAATTTTAGCAAAAGTTGGTGTAAATTCAAAATACCCAATATTTTATAATGCTGTTATTTCCAAAAGGATCTATGAAGAACTTCAATTAGACGAAGCCGAACCTTATGTTGAAATAACAACAGTTTCAGAAAATTCAACTTTTCTGGCTAAAAAAGCTAAAATGTATGATGAAGAAAAACAGGTTGCTGAAAAGGTTCCTGTCGAAGGAATTAGTATAAATGATTTAAGTCTGGAGAAGAAAAAAAATACTAAAACTCAAAAAAAAGACAAATTTAATTATATAATTAAAATTGCTGATTTTTATTATAAAAAAACTGCTATATCAATGCAAAATAGAATAAAAGATGAACTAAATCTTAACACTTCGAAAATTTCTAAAATTTCTAATACAAACTTTAGGGTTTATTTAGGTCCTTTTGATAATTTAAAATCTTTAAAAAATGCATTTGATGATATAAGTCCTTTAAATTTTGAAAATATCGAAATAATAAAATTATGAAAAAAATATTAACTGTTTCAATTTTAGTTTTTTTTACTATTTTTAATACAAAAATATATTCAACTGAATTTGATATAAAAGCTAAAACTGTCATATTACAAGACTATTTATCAGGAAAAATTCTTTTTGAAAAAAACCCAGATTTGAAAATTTTTCCTGCCTCTATGACAAAAATCATGACTACAATAATTGCTTTCGACTTAATAAAACAAGGTCAATTAAGTCTAGATGATAAATTTTTTGTTTCAGAAAACGCATGGAGACTTTCACAAGCCGGTTACTCTTCAATGTTTATAATGGTTGGTGATGAAATTTCAGTGGAAAATCTTTTAAAAGGAATCATCGTATCTTCTGGTAATGATGCTTGTATAGCTTTAGCCGAAGGTATAGCTGGAACAGAAGAAGAATTTGCTATCATGATGACATCTAAAGCAAACGAAATTGGAATGACAAATACAAATTTTGCAAATTCATCAGGTATTAATCATCCTGACAATCTTTCGACAGTAAAAGATATATTAATTATGTCAGATTATTTGATAAGAAATTATCCAGACTTTTATGAGTATTTCGCCGAATTAGAATTTACATGGGATAGAACAGGTGGAGATCCAATAACCCAAGGTAATCGAAATCCACTTTTATACAAGAACATTGGTGCAGATGGAATTAAAACAGGTTTTCTTTCGTATGAAAAGTATTCTTTAGCATCGTCTATTAAGAAAAAAAATAGAAGATTAATTGCAGTTGCTAGTGGTTTTAAAACAAGAAATTCAAGATCCAAAGAATCACAAAAACTTTTAACATGGGGTTTAACAAATTTTGATACAATAGAGATTGCAAAGAAGGGTGCCGATTTTACTGAACTTGATGTTTGGCTCGGTCAAAGTGATAAAGTTACAGTTTATAGTGAAACAGATATTTATAAAACTATTAAAAAAGCAAGACTAAATAAATTAAAAACTAAAATTCTCTATAATGGTCCTGTTGAAGCCCCTATTAGAAAAGATGATGTGCTTGCAAAGCTTGTAATTAGTTATGAAGATAATATTCTATCCGAACACGACCTGTTAGCTTCAAAAAGTATCAAAAAACTAAATATTATATCTAGAATATTAAAATCAATTAACTATTTAATTTGGGGTGATGTATAAATATCCTATTATAGTTTTCGAAGGTGTTGAAGGATCTGGTAAAAGTTTTCATATTAAAAATGTTGAAAAATATTTTAAAAGAATAAATATCAAGTTTGTTAAATTAAGAGAGCCAGGTGGATCAAAAAATTCAGAAAAAATTAGAAATTTAATTTTAAATAAAAAATCAAATTTTAATAAATTAACTGACCTTTTTCTTTATATTTCCGCTAGAAATGAAAACTATACATCTATAATAAAAAAAAATTATAAAAAAAAAGTTATATTAATTGATAGATTTGTAGATTCCACAATAGCTTATCAGCATTATGGAATGGGTATTAATAAAAAACTTATTATTTCATTAAATAAAGCTGTTTTGAATAATATTAAACCAAACTTTACATTTTTAAATGTTGTTAATATGAAAAATCTTAAATCTAGACTTAAAAAAAGAATAAACAAAAATAGATATGATGCTTTTAATATTAATTTTTATAATAAAGTACAAAAAGGATATATTAAATTATCAAAAAATAAAAAAAATTACATGATCATAAATTCAAATAATAGAATCTTAGAAAACAAAAATATAATAATAAAAAAAATTAATTCTCTTATAAATAAATGAATATAGAACCATCTAATAATACTAAATTAATAGGATATAATAAAATTTTCTTAAATTTTAAAAACTATTATGATAATAATAATTTACCAAACAAAATTATTTTTTCAGGTGAAAGAGGTATTGGAAAATCAACCTTAGTTTATCATTTAATAAATTATATATTTTCTCAAAATGAAGATAATAAATATAATTTCAACCAAAATTTAATTTCAGATAAAAATCGATCATATAATTTAATCATAAATAATTCACATCCAAATTTTTATTTAATTTCAAATGATGATGATAAAAAAATATTCAAATTAATAAAATAAGAGAAATGATTAATTTTACAAATAAATCTTCGTTTAATAATGAATGTAAAATAATACTGATTGATAATATTGAATATTTAAATAAAAATTCAATTAATGCACTATTAAAAGTAATTGAAGAACCGAATAGTAAAATATTTTTTTTTTTAATTCACAACAATAAAATAAAAATTCTTGATACGTTAAATTCAAGATGCATTAAGTTTAATTTTTTTTTAAAAAATGAAGATAAAATTGATGTAATTAATAATTTATCAGATTCAAATTTTTATAATAATTTAAATGATGATTTTAAAAGTATATATCTCTCACCAGGTGAAGTTATTTCTCTTTGTAAACTATTCCAAAATAACAATATTGATGAAAAAATATCAATTGATGAATTTTTAAAATTGGTAATTGAAAGTCGCCTCTATAAAAAAGATTTATTTATAAAAGATAATCTATCTTTTTTTGTTGAATTATTTTTTAGTAAAAAATTTAATAATCTAAGATCAAAAAATAAAATTTATAAATTGTATAAGTATTTTTTGTTTAAAATAGATCAATGTAATAAATATAATTTAGATATTGAAACTATTTTAATTGAGATTGATGGAAAATTGTTAAATGGATAAAAATTATTTTATTACTACTCCTATATATTATCCATCAGCCAAACCTCATATGGGTCATGCCTACTCAAGCATAGTATCTGATGTTATAGCGAGATTTAAAAGACTAGACGGTTACAATGTAGAATTTTTAACAGGTACAGATGAGCATGGTCTTAAAATACAAAGAGCAGCTGAGAAAAATGGTATAGATCCTAAAAAGTTTTGTGATGAAATTAGTGAAATTTTTCGAAATTTATCAAGTATTCTAAATTTATCCAATACAGATTTTATAAGAACTACAGAAGATAGACATATTAAATCTGTCCAACATTTATGGAAGATCTTAGAAAAAAAAAATCAAATTTATTTATCAAAGTATTCTGGATGGTATTCAGTTTCTGATGAAGCATTCTATGGTGATAATGAAATCAAAGAAGAGGATGGTTTTAATATTTCTCTAGTGTCCGGATCTAAAGTTGAATGGGTTGAAGAAGAATCTTATTTTTTTAAATTATCTGAGTGGGAAAATAAATTATTAAAATTTTATGAAGAAAATCCTAAATTTATTTTGCCAGTATCAAGACGTAATGAAGTAGTGAGTTTTGTTAAAAGCGGTCTTAAAGATCTTTCTATAAGTAGAAAATCTTTTTCTTGGGGTATTAAAGTTCCTAATAATAATGACCATGTAATTTATGTATGGCTTGATGCTTTAACAAATTACATAAGCGCATTAAATTACCCTGATATAAAAAATATCAAGTACAAAGATTTTTGGCCTGCAAATCTTCATATGATAGGTAAAGACATACTTCGATTTCATGCAATTTACTGGCCCGCATTTTTATTAGCTGCAGATATACCTCCACCAAAAAGAGTTTATGGTCATGGCTGGATACTTTCAGGCGATGAAAAAATGTCAAAATCAAAAGGAAATATATTAGATCCTATAGAAATTATTGATAAATATGGACTTGATCCACTAAGATATTATTTGCTTAAGGAGGTTTCTTTTGGAAGCGATGGTAGCATTACTCAAGATAAGTTAGAAAGTTGCATAAATAGTGATTTGGCCAATAATTATGGAAATTTATGCCAACGAGTTATTTCATTTAATGAAAAAAACTGCAATCTTTTAGTGCCAGAAAAAAATAATTTTGAAAATAGTGACCTAGATCTTTTAAATAAAGTAAGTAACAATATAAATACAATGAGATCATTTATTGATAACCAAGAATTAAGTTCTTATACAAGTTTTATAGTTGATTGCATGTTTGACACTAATAAATATTTTAACGATCAAGAACCTTGGAAAAAAAAATCTGATATTAAAAGATTAAATACTATAATATATGTTTCTTTAGAAATGATTAGAAAAATTTCAATTTTATTAAACCCAATAATGCCAGATACATCATTAAAAGTATTAAAAGTTTTTAATTTAAATCAAAAAGATATTAATTTTGAATCAATAAAAAATCACGAAAGTCTAAAAGTTAATTCTTCAATTAATAAAATCGACATTCTATTTAAAAAAATTGAAAAAAATGATTGATTCTCATTGCCATCTAGATCATGAACCAATGTATAGCGACCTTAAAAATGTTATTGATAGGTCTAAAAAAATTGGTCTAGAGAAAATTCTATCTATTTGCACTACAAGAGATAGTTTTAAAAAAATTATTAAAATTGTTGAATTTGACTCTATTATCCATGGTACCTTTGGAATACATCCTCATGAAGTTGATAATGATAAAGTTACAGTAAATGAAATTATAAATAACGTTAAGTCAAATAAAAAAATTATTGCTATTGGGGAAAGTGGATTGGACTTTTATTATAATAACAGTGATAAAGATGAACAAATATTAAGTTTTAATAAACATATAGAGGCTTCAATCGAGCTTAATGTTCCAATTATTGTTCATTCTAGAAATGCTGAAAAAGAAACCTTTGAGATACTTGAAAAGTATAAAAGTTTAAATCCAAAAATTTTAATGCATTGCTTTACTGGTTCTATGGAATTTGCTAATAAGTTGTTATCTATAAATAGCTTTTTTTCTGCTAGTGGAATAATTACTTTTAAAAATAGCACAGAGCTTCAAAACACATTTAAAAATATACCGACAAATAAAATATTGATTGAAACTGATAGTCCATATTTATCTCCAGTGCCATTTAGAGGAAAGAAAAATGAACCTAGTTTTATTAAATATACTTTAGAGAAACTTTCGCAGATAAAAGAATTAGAATTAACCGCCACAGAAAAAATTACTAATAATAATTTTAACAATTTATTTAATTTTAATTAGAAATGACATTAAAATTTACTATATTAGGTTGTGGTAGCTCACTTGGTGTTCCTAGATCAGATGGATCTTTTGGCAATTGTAACCCAAAAGAAAAAAAAAATTATCGTACAAGATGTAGTGCAATCATTACATCACCAAAAAGCAATACACTTATAGATACTTCACCTGATTTAAGATTTCAACTACTAAACAATAAAATAACAAAAATTGATCGTGTTTTATATACTCACTATCATGCTGATCAAACACATGGTATAAATGACCTAAGAGTATTTTATATTAAAAATAAAAAAAGAATTCCTGTTTATAGTGATTTTGAAACTAAAAAATATTTATTAAAAAATTTTAAATATTGTTTTAAAAATACACCATCATATCCATCTATACTAAAAATATATCCATTAAAAAAAAATAACATTTTTAAAGATAGCAATATTAAATTAAATATAAGAAGTATAAAAGTTAAACATGGTAAAATTGAATGTAGTGCTTTTGTAATAAATAACAAGTGTGCTTATTTAAGTGATGTAAGTTTAGTTTATGAAAAAGACTTTAAGTATTTTAAAAATTTAAAATATCTTGTAGTTGATTGTTTGAGATATAATAAACATCCCTCACATTTTAATTTATCTGAAACCTTAGATTTAATAAAGGTATTGAAACCTAATAAATCAATTCTTACAAATTTACATTCAGATTTAGATTATAATAAATTGAAAAAGTTGCTTCCTAATAATGTAGTGCCAGCTTATGACGGGATGTCTTTTAATTTATAAGATTTTATCCAATTCTTTAATAATTTTTTGTGATAAGGGATTGGTAAAAGATGCAAATGTGTCATGGACTTTGCCATTCTTATCAATTAAGATTTTATGAAAATTCCATTTTGGTACAGCACTTTTCCCATAATCATTTTTTGCCCATTTGTATATATCATGTGCATTTTCCCCTTTTACATCATATTTTAAAGTTATAGGAAAATTAATATTAAAATTTGTTTCACAAAAATTTTTGATATCAGCATTTGATCCAGGCTCTTGACCACCAAATTGATTTGATGGAACACCCAAAACAACTAAATTTTTATCTCTATATTTTTCCCATAAATTCTGTAAATCACTATATTGTTTGGTAAATCCACAATTGCTAGCAACATTAACTAATAAAATAGCTTTACCTTCATATTTATTAAGTTTAATTTTTTCTCCCGTTAATAACTCTAACTCTAAATCATAAATTGTTTTGTTATCCATAGCTTTTACAATTGTATTAAAAATTAAAAAATTAGTAATTAAAAATAAGGTTATTAAAAAATAATTATTTTTTTTTTTCATTTTTTGGAAGTGCTTAATATCAGAAAATATCCAGCCAGGGTGGATAAAAGTGACCCAGATAAAACTCCGATTTTAACACCATCCATATATTGAGGGCTTTCTACAAATGCCAAGTTTCCAACAAATAAACTCATTGTAAATCCTATACCTGTAAGAATCCCAACTCCATATAGTTGAGTCCAATTAGAATTATTTGGCATTTGTGCAAATCCTAATTTTATAGATGCATAAGAAAAAACAAACACGCCTAATTGTTTACCCAAAAAAAGTCCCAACATTATTCCAAGAGGAACTGGTAGTAATAACGATGAAAATGAAATTCCTTCTAGAGAAACACCGGCGTTAGCAAAAGCGAATAATGGCATTATTCCAAAGGCTACATATGGACTTATCGCGTGCTCCAATTTTATTAGTAATGAAAAATCTTTTTCTTTTTTTCTATGTGGAATAGTACAAGCCAACAGAACACCTGCAATAGTTGCATGAATACCTGACTCATGAGTAAAGTGCCAAAGTAATATACCAATAATTAAATAAGGTAGAAATTTTTTAATCTCAAATTTATTTAGAATTACGAGAACTATAAAAGATATAAGCATCATAATTAAGTTGAATACGCTTAAATCGCCTGAATAGAAAAAGGCAATAATTACAATCGCACCAAGATCATCTATTATTGCTAAAGCTGTCAAAAAAACTTTTAAAGAAATAGGAACTCTAGATCCTAATAAAGATAATACACCCAATGAAAATGCAATATCAGTTGCAGAAGGAATAGCCCATCCATTTAAAGTTTCAAAATTTCCAAAATTTATATAAACATAAGTTAATGCAGGTATTACCATGCCTCCAACAGCTCCAATTATTGGAAGTAATGCTTGCTTAATATTTGAAAGTTCACCCTGTATAAATTCTCTTTTAATTTCAAGAGTTACAAAGAAAAAAAATATTGCCATCAAAACATCATTTATCCAGTGTAAGACACTTAGTTTAAGACCGATGTTATTTAATCCTACGAAAACATATTTATCTAATGTTTCAAAATATAATGAAGATATTGAAGAGTTGCTTATTATAAGTGCAATTATCGCGCTTATCAACAAAACCAATCCACTAGCAGCTTCTAATTTAAAAAACCATTTAAAAGGTGATGATAAATATTTTAACATTGCTTAATTAACTAAATCTAAAATGAAAAGTTTAACATCTTCAATTGATTGGTATAAATTATCTAATATAAAACTAATATTTGGGAATATTGATACTAGATGTTTTTCAAATGTATCTAGAATAAGTATACAAGCAGCTATTGATATAATTACAACTATAATAATATTTAAGTAATTAATACTTTCTTTATCATTTTTCTTTTCAGGAATAATTTTCTCTTCTTTATCCTTTAAGCTTTTTTCTAAAGACTTTGCTGATTGATCAATATAATTTTCTGAATTATTATCTGTGTCTATATTAATTTTTTCTTCAACTATCTTTTCATCTGTATTAATTTTAAAAAACCATTTATGATCACAGCTACCGCATTGAAGCATTCTACCTTCTGAAGGTATTAATTTTTGATCAATTTCAAATTTTTTTTCACCACATGGGCACGTAATTATCATGATTTCTTATATAACAGATTTTTATTAAATTTCTTCATTT
>MDSW01083868.1_pt1 | contig 10735 bp, 13 predicted proteins | sample 811171 | NCBI WGS metagenome assembly MDSW01 (sample SAMN05326641, study PRJNA326480) | marine metagenome | isolation source: seawater | place: Atlantic Ocean: North West | collected 2012 | reverse complement strand
CCATATCGCTGGGCTATTAACGGGCGACCCTGCAAAGGAGGGAAGTCTGGTTTCAGTGCGTGGAAAGTTAGTCCAGAAAGGTGGTGTTATTGACAAGCAGATAAGGTCGCATAGGAAGGAAATAGGTTTTATCTTCCAGCAGTTTAATCTCATCGATCGGCTGTCAGTTTTAACCAATGTCCTTTGCGGTTTTTTGGGTCGGGCTCCCTCCTGGAGAACAATTCTACTTTGGTTCACAGCTGACGAGAAGTCTAGAGCGATGCAGTGCCTTGATCGTGTTGGGATCTCTGATCAGGCGATCCAGCGAGCGTCAACCCTGTCAGGAGGTCAGCAACAAAGAGCTGCTATTGCGCGATGCTTGGCGCAGGGTGCGAAGGTCCTCCTCGCAGATGAGCCCATCTCTTCTCTGGACCCGGCCTCCTCAAAAAATGTCATGGAAATATTGGCAAAAATAAATAGGGAGGATCGAGTAACAGTTGTCGTTTCCCTGCATCAGGTCAATTACGCGATTAAGTATTGCCCGAGGACCATTGCATTGAGAGATGGTGAAGTGGTTTACGATGGGCCCAGCGCGGATTTAACGAGGCCACTTCTTGCCAGTTTATATGGTGACGCTTCAAAAGAACTCTTCGCAGACGTGGATAATAAAGTCGAGGCAGCCCCATGCGAGACTGGCGCCGAGACCCAATTGGAGGCTGCGGTGGCTTGAATTTCTTCGAAGGCAAGGCCCTACATTTTAAAAACTCAATACAACAAACACGAAGGAGAATATAAATGAAATTTAAACCTACAGTAATATCGGCAGCATTAGCTACATTGCTGATAACTACGCCGTCACTTGCTCAATTTAAGCCTCTCAAGGGTGATCCGAAGGAAATTAACTTTGGGATTATCTCTACGGAAAGCACTTCAAATCTGAGAGAGGCGTGGATGCCGTTTCTAAAAGATATGGAAAAATCACTAAGGATGAAAGTTAAGCCATTCTTTGCCTCCGATTACGCGGGAATTATCGAAGGAATGCGCTTCGGTAAGGTGCATGTAGCCTGGTTTGGCAACAAGTCCGCAATGGAAGCCGTAGATCGAGCCGGAGCGGAAGTATTTGTTCAAGAAATAAAAGCGGATGGAAAACAGGGGTATTATTCTCACATAATTACGCATGTCGACAACAAGGGAATAAACTCTCTTAAGGATCTGTTTTCTAAATGTAATAAGACGTTGAATTTTGGTATTGGAGATCCAAATTCAACATCTGGGTTCTTGGTCCCCAGCTATTATGTGTTTGCTCAGAATAACGTTGAGCCTAAGTCTTGCTTTAAAACGGTTCGTAATGCGAACCATGAAACTAATCTCTTGGCAGTGGCCAATAAACAGGTCGACGCCGCAGCAAATAATAGCGAGCAGATCTCGAGATCAAAAAAGAAGGCTCCAAAGGCTGCTCGTAATATTAAAGTGATTTGGACCTCGCCCCAAATTCCCGCGGACCCTATCACTTACAGAAAAGATTTAAGCAAAGCGATGAAAGCTAAAATCAAGGCATTCTTCTTGGGTTACGGTAGGATTGGATCCGACATAGATCGAGAGAAGAAAGTTTTGAACGGTTTGGGTTCCGGCGGCGGTGGATATACCGACTCTAATAATTCCCAACTTTATCCCATCCGTCAGCTCGCATTGTTTAAGAAAAAACTGAGCTTAATGGCGGATAAGTATCTTGACCCAGCCGAGAGAGCAAAACGTTTGAAGGCTATTAATTCAAAATTAGCAGATCTGAAAGTGCTTACCAAAAGCATGTAAACAAGGTCACCCGCCCCCCCTCCGATTAGCTGCTGGCTTTCTAAGCCGGCAGCTAATTTCCCTCTAAAAAAGAAGAGAATGCAGGATGGCTCTCTCCCCTAATGTAAAACAAGAACTTTTAATCCCTAAGAGGGATCTTAAGCGGTCAGTCTCAAGCATTCTGTTATGGGGAGGAATTGCCATTATTTTGATGTGGTCTTGGGAAGGTGCGGACATGCGGCCTCGAGCATTATGGGAGGATGCTGGTAATATGGCCGAGTTTGCCAAAGGATTTTTTCCACCAGATATGCATCGCTGGCCAATTTTTGTCGAAGAGATGATCGTGACAGTAAAAATAGCGATCTGGGGGACGTTTCTGGCCGTTGTGACGTCCGTCCCATTTGGTATTTTATCATCAGAGAATATGGCGCCAAAATGGATCGTCCAACCCACTAGGCGTTTGATGGATGCTGCAAGAGCTATAAACGAAATAGTTTTTGCAATGCTGTTTGTTGTAGCAGTTGGCCTTGGTCCATTTGCTGGTGTCTTAGCTTTGTGGGTCCATACCGTAGGAGTCCTTGCAAAATTGATGTCTGAAGCTGTAGAGGCAATAGATCCTGAGCCGGTGGAGGGAATAAGAGCGACAGGGGGAACAAAGCTTCACGAGATTGTTTTTGGGGTTATACCGCAAGTTTTACCTTTATGGATTTCTTTTTCCCTTTATCGTTTTGAGTCCAACGTCCGATCAGCAACCGTTCTAGGAATTGTTGGAGCAGGCGGGATTGGGGTGCTGTTGTGGGAATTGATCAGGGGTTTTTATTATGCCGAGACAGCAGCTGTTCTCATCATCATTGTGATCAGTGTTACTCTAATAGATATGGCCTCGCAATTTCTACGAAGATTAGTGATCTGACGATAATCCTACTATTTTCTCTCTTGAAAAAATTATCAAGAACCTCTCAAGGAAAAGAACTCTTCCAAAATAAACGGGCTTTTTGAGTCGCTTTGGCTGAGGATCGCAATTCTATCTAGTTGAAGGTTTGCAATTTCGGTCTCTTTAAAATATTCGGATAAGAATGGCTGTAGAACTGAAGCGCACTTGCTATCGATTTTTCCAGTTAGAGATAAATGAAATCTAAACTCTTCCATGACATACGGGTATCCCCACTGAGTTAGCAGCTCATTTTGTCTTGTGCTTAATCCAGATGCTCTTCTTCTTTCCAATTCGAGATCGCTTGGTTCAGCGCGATATTTATCAAAAGATATCACGCAGCTTCGGGCGAAATCTGTAATCTCCAAACTTTGTTGTCCTGGGACTAGTGCCAAAAAATTTCCAAGTTTTTTTACCTTTAAGGCAGGGATTGGTATTGGTTTGCTCTGATCGGCGAAAGTTCCTACTTCCGTATATAGTTGGTCCTTTCTTTTTTTAGAACCCAAGTACATCGGTGGTTTGAGTGTCGCGTGGAATCCATACAGCGCTGGTGTCTTTACCAGAAGCTCATGGTTGATGAGTCCGTGGGGTAAATTTAAATCACTTGGTATATCTGCGTCCAAACACGGGTCTCGTCCTAACCATCTCGAACCCTTCTCCCAAAGATTACTCGTGGGATCAGGTAGATAATAAATCGCGTATCGATTTTGATCCATCATCTCAACATGGCAGCGGGCACCGAATTTGTCGAATAAAAACTTATTTTTTCTTTTGTAACTTTTTTGTAACACTACTGTAATGTTCCGGAAACTGTAGCGCCTTAAGTTCCTCTGAATCAGAAGAAGAAAGTGACGCATTCCTTGGAAAAAACTCAAGTCTCGCAAACGGTCCGGCAGCGATGGATGTCCATCTTAGCCAGAGCTACTCCCGATGAATTAGAAAATTTCTGGGAGACATCCCCTCATCGGTGTGAGTTAAAAATTCTCCGGAAACCCGAAGTCGGTATGATTATGGTTAAAGGTAAGGTCGGTGGTACTGGATCGAAATTCAATATCGGTGAAATGACTGTCACCCGATGTAGCGTTCAGCTAGAAAGCGGGACGGTCGGGCATTGTTACAGACCTGGGAGACATTTAGAGAGCGCGAAAATAGCTGCTGCATGTGACGCGTTAATGCAAGAAAAAGACGCGGCCGAGGGCTTGGAAAAGACTTTGATACAGCCAATCGAACTTCGTTTAAAAAATCAAAAAGTTAAACGCCGTTCGCAAACCGAAGCAACAAAGGTCGATTTCTTTACGCTCGTCAGGGGAGAAGATTAATGCTTAATGTGGGTTCTGATTTCTCTGCTGGTTTCGTCGATCCAGTGTTTGAAGCCCAGGAAACTTTTAGGGCAATTTTACACGGACTCTCTCATCCCGGTCGTGTTGTTGAAACAACAGCATCCCTGTCCCCTCCGTCACCGCTGTGTGACGCGACCGCGGCAATTGCCTTAACTCTTTTTGATTTTGATACTCCAGTTTGGCTTGATCCCAAAACCAGCACAGAGGAGGTTAGACAATTCCTCAGTTTTCATACTGGGTGTCCTTTAGTTGAAGAGCCTGTAAAAGCCTCGTTTGCAATCGTCTGCGACCCTCATCACTTGGAAGATCTTCAAAGGTTTAATATGGGTACCGATGAAGCCCCTGAGAATTCGACTACAATAATTTATCAAGTAAATAGAATTTTTAATGCGGCGACAGGAAAGAAATGCAAAGGGCCGGGAATTAAAGATGAAATCCAGATTCTCGTTGATGGAGTGTCAGATGATTTTTGGTTCCAGAGGAAATTAGTAAACAACTCCTTCCCGCGCGGCATTGATATGTTTTTTACAGAGTCACATAGGGTTGTGGGATTGCCCCGGACTACTAGGATTGAGTCCTAAACAATGTACGTTGCGGTAAAAGGCGGTGAGCAAGCCATTCACAATGCTCACAAACTACTCGCAAGCGAGAGGCGAGGCGACACTGAGGTACCAGAAATCTCCGTTAAACAAATTCTGAATCAAATGACTGGTGCGGTGGACCGAGTGATGACCGAAGGTTCACTTTATGATCGGACACTGGCCGCTCTCGCGATAAAACAGGCAGGTGGCGACCTAGTTGAGGCAATATTTTTGTTGCGTGCTTACAGAACTACCTTACCCCGATTTGGATACTCCGCTCCGGTCAATACGACTAATATGGCTGTTTGGCGGAGGATTTCAGCCACATACAAAGATGTTCCGGGGGGGCAACTCCTTGGTTCCACTTACGACTACACTCATCGCCTCTTAGACTTTTCTCTAGCGGAGAACGGGTCCGAAAATGACTGCGAACCGGAGACTTCTCCCGTAGACCTCAATGAAACTATCCCTCGAGTATTGGATCAATTAGATCGGGAGGGTTTGGTTGAACGCTTTGAGGTTTCAGAAACCGAAGTAGATGCCGATATTACAAGAGAGCCGTTGTCTTTTCCGTCAGAGCGCTCGAGCCGATTGCAAAACCTAGCCCGCGGCGATGAAGGCTTTTTGCTTGCCATGGGATACTCAACCCAAAGGGGCTATGGAAGAAATCACCCATTTGCCGGGGAGATTCGCCAAGGAGAAGTGTCAGTAGAGTTTACCCCAGACGAACTAGGATTCGCTATCGATATCGGTTCGATAACCATCACGGAATGTGAAATGATTAATCAGTTTCAGGGTTCATCCGAAGCCCCGCCTCAATTTACGCGGGGTTATGGATTAGTCTTTGGACGGCAAGACCGAAAGGCGATGTCTATGGCACTAGTAGACAGAGCGTTGCGGGCTAAAGAGCTTGGTGAGGAGGTTGAAGCCCCCGCTCAAGATGAGGAGTTTGTTTTATACCATTCCGACGTGGTTGAGGCGCAAGGTTTTGTACAGCATCTCAAGTTACCTCATTACGTTGATTTCCAGTCCGAACTAGAATTGATCCGAAGATTACGCCGAGACTTTAATAAGCACTCGGCCGCTGCAGCAGAGTGAGTTCTGAAGTGACCGATTTTAGTAAGCAGTCAGGTGATCAAACTAGACCAGAATATAACTTTGGTTATTTGGATGAACAAACAAAGAGAATGATCCGAAGATCGTTGTTGAAAGCCGTGGCGATACCTGGCTATCAGGTACCTTTTGGCAGTAGGGAAATGCCCTTGTCTTATGGTTGGGGGACCGGTGGGCTACAAGTAACCGCAAGTGTTCTCGGCCCGAGAGATACTCTCAAGGTAATTGACCAAGGAGCCGACGATACAACTAATGCGGTAAGTATTCGAAGCTTTTTCGAGAAAACCGCTGGGGTCGCTACGACGGAAAGAACGGAAAGTGCGACCATTATCCAAACTAGGCACCGGATACCGGAGACCCCTCTCAAAGAGGGGCAAATTATTGTTTATCAAGTTCCGATCCCGGAACCTTTGAGATGGTTAGAGCCGAGGGAAGCCGAAACCAAGAAGATGCATGGTTTAGCTGAGTATGGGGCTATGCATGTGCAGCTATACGAGGACATCACAAGGTACGGCCGGATTACTACCTCTTATGATTATCCTGTTGTTGTTAACGCTCGATATCTCATGCGGCCTAGTCCAATTCCAAAGTTTGATAATCCTAAAATGAATTTTAACCCTGCATTGCAGCTTTTCGGGGCGGGGCGGGAGAAGCGTATTTACGCAGTTCCTCCGTATACGTCGGTAAAAAGCTTGGATTTCGAGGATCACCCATTTCAGATACAGGAATGGGAGGAAGTTTGTTCTATTTGTGGTTCCGGAGACAGTTTCCTGGATGAGGTTGTTACCGATGATCAAGGTGGAAAAATTTTCGTGTGCTCCGATACGGATTATTGCGGAGCGAGGAGCGCAAATGAAGAAGGGTTGAAAAGGTGAGCATTAAAACCGCCAATCCTTTATTGACTGTTTCGAATGTCACTCAAGATTTTGGAACTATCCTCGCCTGCAAAAACATCTCGTTTGAACTTTTTCCCGGAGAAGTTCTCGGTGTAGTTGGAGAATCAGGATCTGGAAAGAGTACGTTGCTGAATTGTATTTCTGGCCGTCTTCAACCGACGGTTGGGGCGATTGAGTTTGAAACAAAGATTCATGGCCTCACAGATATTTATAAAATATCTGAGGCGGAAAGGCGCATGCTAATGCGCACAGACTGGGGATTTGTTCACCAAAACCCAAAAGAGGGATTGAGGCTTGATGTGAGCGCCGGAGCTAATCTTGGCGAACGCCTTATGGTTTTAGGGTCTCGGCATTATGCAAAAATTAGGGAAGCGGCACTGGATTGGTTAAATAAGGTGGAATTTGACAGTGATCGTATAGATGACGCCCCATCAACTTTTTCTGGCGGCATGCAGCAGAGGTTACAAATTGCCAGGAACCTTATCACAGAGCCAAGGCTGGTTTTTATGGATGAGCCGACAGGTGGTTTGGATGTCTCTGTACAAGCACGTTTATTAGATCTGCTTAGAGGTTTGGTAAGGGATCTATCTCTCTCAGTAATAATTGTTACACATGATCTGGCTGTGGCACGCCTTCTAACTCATAGATTAATGGTAATGCAAAAGGGGGTTGTAGTTGAGGCGGGATTGACGGATCAGGTTTTAGATGATCCCCAACACCCCTACAGCCAACTTCTAGTCTCATCTATTTTGCAGGGGTGAGGTGTAAATTGATTACAGATAAAGCACCTCGGTTAAAAATTCGGTTCTTATCGAAAAGTTTTGTCCTGCATCATCAAAGTGAGACTGTCCTTGATGTTTTGGACGACATACAACTTGAGGTAAGTCCCGGTGAATGTGTTTGTTTGAACGGCGCTTCAGGAACGGGAAAGTCCAGCCTTCTCAGATGCATATATGGAAACTATCGGGCAAGTAATGGCGATATTTATGTTCAGCATCTGGGCAAAGATATTAATCTGGTTGCTGCGGAACCCCGTCAAATTTTAGAAATCCGACGGCAGACTTTGGGATATGTGACTCAATTTTTAAGGGTTATTCCGAGGGTCCCTACTATCGATGTGGTAGCAGAACCGCTACTGGAACGCGGTATGTCGTTGAACGATGCAAGAGATCAATCCGCTGACATTCTTCAACGTCTGAATATAGACGAAAAATTGTGGCCTCTCGCACCTGCTACCTTCTCCGGGGGAGAGCAACAAAGAATTAATATAGCCAGAAGTTTTATCGCTGCTTATCCAATCATGCTTTTGGATGAACCAACGTCAGCTCTTGATGCGTCAAATCGGGATGAGGTTATGGGGTTAATTCAAGAGCGTCTGGAAAAAGGGTCAGCAATGCTTGGCATATTCCATGATGAAGAAGTACGAGATCGAGTTTCGACCCGTTTATTTAACATGCCGATAAGAGAATAAAAAGAAATGAGCTCAAGCGCTATTTTTACAAATGCAAAAATTGTCCTTAGAGAAGAGATCGTTTTGGGCACGTTGGTGGTTAAGGATGGAATTATTGAAGCAATAGAGACTGGGGAAACAAAATCAGATCGCCCAATTGATTGTGACGGATGCTATTTATTGCCAGGTTTTGTTGAGCTTCATACGGATAATTTAGAAAAACACTTTTCACCAAGGCCAAAAGTCGACTGGCCAGCTATCCCTGCGGCACTTGCTCATGACGCTCAGCTTGCTGCGGGCGGTATCACAACGGTCTTTGACGCTATTTGCCTTGGGGATCTGTTTCCAAATAGTCCTCGTGTCAGGCAACTAGAAATGATGTCAGATGCTATCTCCCATTCACAAATGCGAAATCTGCTGAGGGCCGAACATAAGATCCATTTGAGGTGTGAGCTAAGCTTTGACGGCGTGGTCGAACTGTTCGACAAACATGTTGATCACCCATTAGTGGGCCTTGTATCACTCATGGACCATACCCCGGGGCAACGGCAATTCGTGGACCTGGAAACCTACAGCGTTTATTACAAAAAAAAATATGGCTTTAATGACCAAGAGTTAGAGGCATTTGCAGAAAAGCAAAGAGAGGCTCACGATAAGTTTAGTGATATAAATCGAGCTGCCTTGGTCCAAAAATCAAGAGCTCGAAATTTGCCAGTGGCAAGTCATGATGATGCAACGCCTGCGCATGTCGAGGAGTCTATAGGATTTGGCGCAGTTATATCCGAATTTCCAACGACTTTGGAGGCGGCCCGGTCAGCTAAGTCAAGTGGATTAAATGTGTTAATGGGGGCTCCTAATTTAGTGCTAGGGGGGTCGCATTCCGGAAACGTTTCGGCAAAGTCATTGGCCTCCGAGGGGCTTCTCGATATCTTATCTTCTGATTACGTCCCATCCAGCCTTATTCAAGGCGTTTTTATACTCGCCGACGGCGATGAAAGATGCCTTCCCGCCGCTGTTCAAAAGGCTTCTGCAAACCCTGCGAAGGCGTCTGGCTTGGAGGACCGAGGGGAGCTCAAGATTGGTAAACGGGCAGATCTGATAAAAGTTTCTGTTTCGGAGAATACTCCCATTGTTGAGAGTGTCTGGCGGCAAGGGGTTCGCGTTATATAGGGGGTACTCACTTGGTTTTTCCAGAAATTCTTTTTGAGATCATGGGGAGTAAGGGCTCAGCGCAGTATGGGCTTGAGGCTGTAAGCCAATTAGAGCATGGGTTGCAATGCGCTGCCCTGGCTCAAGAAGCCGGGTCTGAACCGGCTCTCGTTATTGCTGCCCTCTTTCACGATATTGGTCACCTTATTGCGAAATCCGATAGCGCTGTTCAATTAAAATCTGAAGATGGACGGCATGAGGTTTTAGGGGCGGCTTTCCTGGGGCAGTGGTTTTCCTGCGATGTTACTGGTCCGATCCGGTTGCATGTGCATGCGAAGAGATATCTTTGTTTGGAAAATAGAGATTATTGGAATTCCCTATCCGACGCTTCTAAGAGGAGCCTACAAAAGCAGGGAGGAGCGTTTAAAAAGGATGAAGCCAGCGAGTTTCTCCAACGTCCATATGCGCGTGACGCCATCAAGTTAAGAAAATGGGATGATCGCGCGAAGGTTCCCGGGAGATTTCATCCTGGACTGGATGAATATTTCGATTTGGTGTCCGCTCTTATTTCTCAAAAAGATTCCCCGGATGCTTGAAAACATTAATAGTCCGGGAGGTTTCTTGGTCCTAATAGTCGGGCCAAGTGGGGCTGGTAAAGACTCCTTGATCAATTCTGCGAAAGTAAATCATCGGTATCAAAAAAATCTTATCTTCGCGAGGCGGTTCATTACGAGGCCCGCAACTGCTGGGGGCGAAAAGCATATCCCCGTAAACCAAGCCTGTTTTGATCGGCGTCTTAAGGAAAAAAAATTTATGTTAGCATGGACTGCACATGGGCTCTCTTACGGGATCTCCGCCGTCTATGGGATGCATCTTACAAGGGGCATTCACGTGGTCGCGAACGTTTCTAGAACCGTGATTGAGGACGTTAGAGTTTCCAAAATAAAGCATGCCATTATTCACGTAACTGCCTCCGAAGGAGTCTTGGCAGATCGCTTGAGACAGCGTGGTCGTGAAAGTGAGAGCGACAGATCAGCTAGGGTAAGCAGAACGGTTCAGTGGGACGGCGGTGAGAATGTTTTTACCGTAATTAATGATGGTTCTTTCTCCGATGCGGAAGCGAAATTTGACGGGCATTTATCGGCGATCATTAAGAGTGGCCAATCTGAAAGACTATGATTATTGGCCATGGAGTATCGAATGAAGAGATTACATATAAATGTTGGGGTGACCGACCTCGAGACTTCAAAGAGATTTTACACAAGGCTTTTCGGGGTTGAGCCCGTTTAAGTCAAAGAGGATTATGTGAAATGGGTGGTCGATGATCCGCGCGTGAATTTTGCAATTCAGACTCACTCGCCCAAAAAGGGAGTGGATCACCTTGGTATTGAAGTTGAGGATCTTTCAAGCCTGAAAGATGTTTATCGAAACTTAGAGAAAGCGGGAGAATATTTAGAGGACCGGGGTGAGGTTACTTGTTGTTATGCGAAATCGGATAAGGCTTG
>MDSW01190336.1_pt1 | contig 10736 bp, 6 predicted proteins | sample 811171 | NCBI WGS metagenome assembly MDSW01 (sample SAMN05326641, study PRJNA326480) | marine metagenome | isolation source: seawater | place: Atlantic Ocean: North West | collected 2012 | reverse complement strand
TTGAATCCTATTCCATGAAATTTTCTTGCTCAAGTTTCTATTGGGGTGAAATTGATACGCCCCCACCAAATGAAAGTCATATGAGGCTCCTCTTTGTCTGCGTGGGAAATACTTGCAGGAGTCAAATGGCAGAAGCAATATCGAGGGAAATGGGGCATGATTCATACTCGGCCGGGACCCATCCGCCGAAAAACAGAGGTGTGGCTAGAAATGCTTTGAAGGTGTTAAAAGAGCTTGACATTGAAACCGCTGAATTGCACCCAAAATCAATCGAATCTGTCGACCCTGATGGCTTTGACTTGATAATTAGCATGGGATGTGGAGTAAGTTGTCCTTCATTACCGATTGACCAAGACTGGGGATTGGTAGACCCCGTAGGTGGCTCAATTGAGGAATACAGAAAAACACGAGACAGGATATGGGATCTTGTTCTGGAACTGACATCGGACAATACCGACGCTTAGAAAAGCCAATCTGTTTTCGCTAAAATTAGGCGAGTGTAGTGTAGCGGTTATCACCCCACGTTGCCAACGTGGGAACCCGGGTTCAAATCCCGGCACTCGCACCAATCTATTCTATCTCTGAATTCCTGACGATGATAAAGAAAGCAATTATGCTAGTAAATAATAGAATACCAAGGGATCCTAGAATTATTTGAGTTGAGTTTTCTTGCACCCAATTTGCGTCAGAGTTTCCTGAAATGGACTTCACGATTATGACACTGTGCGCCTGATCTTCAGCAGTTGTTGTCTCCTGAAAGACGTCTGTCGCTCGAATTAGAATCGACATCTCTCCTTCCCCAAGGGAAGATCTGGCGGTAAAGTATAGCGAGTAAACCCCATCTCCTGCTACTCGATCTGCCCCGGTGCCATCATCTGTCATTAAAATCCAGGACTCGGACTTTCCTATGGGTGCAAGCCTGCCTATCTTAGCCTGAACAGAGGAAATTCCGTCAATGTCTTGTACTGCTGCTTCAAGGGAGTAGTTCATACCATTTCCAGACAGGGGGATTAGTACAGATTCGACTACAATACTCCCGCTCACCAAGGTAATGTTAGAAATTGAGGGTGGTTGATTGGAGATTTGTAGCTTGTCTGCTGATACCAGGGGCATACTCGTTACGATGCTCCCCGTGAATGTAGTGGATGTTGATGAGCCATTATTGTCCTCAACGAGGATTGGTATGTTCTGCATTCCCGGGGCAAAGCTATTTGGAACTTCAAATACACCGAACCAAGATTCTACGGTATCTATCCTAGACGAGCCTTCGAATTCCCACTCCCAGTCATATTCTCCGGCTAATTGGAGAGGAGAAATACCCCCTCCCATGCCTAGCAGATTTACAGAGACAGATTTTATTCCGTGTGCATCAAAAACACCAACCTTAATTTCTACCATATCCCCTCTAAATGTCTCACTAGGGGTGTATTCTATCTCCAGTAACCTGGGAGGGGGGTTGCTAACAATTACAGTCGATTCATACTGTACCGTCATCCAATAGTCCTCCATAAACACAGTAACTGGTATTATCCCATGTTGGAGACCATCATGAGAAATCCTGGCCGTCCAAATATCATCATGAATGACTTGATCACCCATTAGTCCCGAGTCAGAGAGCTCTATGATGCCCAATCCGATCCCATTGAGGTCCACGCTAACGCTAGAAGTGTCAGTGTCCACGTCATTGACTACTACCTCCAAATGTGCAACACCCCCCTCACTGGTCAGTATTCCTTCCCGGAATCTTATTGGCGATACTAGCTCTGTATCGAGTAAGGGAGGCGTGTTTTCGTCAAATGTGACAATTGGAGGATAAAGTATCCTTTCGACTCGCTGACTTTCGATGAATGACAATTGCTCTTCCCCCATCCCAATTCTAACATTTCTCGTCGCCTCGTTTAACAAGCCTGAAAGTGGTCCTTCGTTTATCACAGAACCATTGGCAGAACTCTGATCTCCGAATGTACCCGACCAGTGGGCAACTGTGATGTTATGTCCGTCTACCATCTCAGAAGTGGTTTCCGTGACTGAGACTTGCAGAATCGTTGCCGAATTTCCAATCAAAGAGAATTTATCGCCCACTGAAACGAGCTGGGGGCATACTCCAGTTTCCCTTGAGATGTGGTCCGAGAAGATGGGATTCGCCTCCGGCGGTTCTACACTGGCAATGATAGGAGAATTGTGTGGAAATTCATCCTCTTCTGTTCCATTATCGTTCACATATGTGTATCGAATTGTTCTGTTCGACCAATCCTCCTGAGGCACTACGTACTCGTAAGTGAGATTGTGTTCAGCCCCCCACTCTTGACTGATTGGTCCGAATGGGGTAGCAGAGATATTGAACCAGAGCTCGTTTTGAATTTTATCTGCCTCGAAGTACTCTCCAGTGGCGTTTTGAAAGACCCCAGATTCAACTATTTTTCGAACTAGCCCGAAGGTTCCTTGAGCATCTCCATCGTATGTTCCATCGACAATAATGGAGTCGGCTACAGTTTCCCCATCTTCAGATTGGAAGTGAAGAAGTGGAATTGTTCCATTCATCTCTATGTATGGGCTATCCTCTGAGGCTACGAAATCAAAATGACCGCTTCCGTAGATTCGCGAATACTGATCAGTTCTCGCACCCTCCTCCCACTTTTCTCTTAAGATTAGCTCGTCTAAATCGAACGAAAAATACTCATCAACTGCAGAAAGTCTGGCTGTTGCATTCGCCTCTACTTGCAGATCCTGAAGCCTCCTAAATCCATCCTCATCCCAAATCTCGAAGTATAGCAAGAATACCTCCCCATAAACGCCCCCAGAACTCTCATTATCCCCCCCGTCAATTGATAGCCAACCATCTCCTTGGAATCTCATTCTTTCGGAGACCTTACCGTCTTTGTATGATCTAAATACGTAAGCATCATTTATCCAAGCATCGATCTGAGCACCGTCACCACCATCTCCCGTGTTGATGGTCAGGTTCCCGAGTCCGGACATCTCAAACTCTTGAGAGATTAGCTCGATCCCATCATAGGTCTCATTCAGCCATATTCTGTCCAAATCAAGATCAATCAATCCTCCTGAGGAATCGTTACTTAAGTCCAGGAATAGAGTTCCATTTCCCAATTCATTGGATTCCAATAAGCTTCCAGATCTCTTTTGCCACCCGCGTCCTTCAAAGGAAATACCTTGATGATTGTCTTCGATTCCTGAAACTGACCAGGACGTCTCTCTGGTGATCTCATGGTCGGATATTGGCTGGTTCCAATTAGTTATACTCAAAGATCTACTGCAAACTGCCTGATCTGATTGTACTGAAATTGACACATAGTCCCCGAATTCTGGTGATTCTGGCATGATTAGGTCTATTTCACCGCCCGCGATTAGTGAAGAGGTGTTATTTCCTGCTAGTTCCATTTGATTTCGAAGGTGTTGAGCTGATAAAACAACCGAAGATGGTGAAGTTCCATTTGTAAATGGGGGGTCAAATGATACCTTGTACCTGTGGATAATAGAATAGCCAATTTCTCCGGTTTCTTCCAACTGAAGCTCTTCATCCCAGTCAACTAATATTTGGCAGATTATTGATTGATTATCCTCGGCCCATGCTATGGATGAAGGGATGCATACGGCTAGAAAGGAAAGCACGGCGATTAGCGCAAACGCTCTTGCCATAGGTACCTCTTGATGCAGGGACATTTCAACCAATGCCCGATATGCTAGATAAAAATCCTAGAAAAGGGGCTCCTCGTAGTCGTCATCCACCCCAGATCTCTCTCGCCAGAGATCTGCAGGCATTCCATCGTATATGTCTGCATATGGGTCTTCGTTTTCCTTGCTCTGGTTGGCTTGATTAACTAAGCTCGCAAAGTTCTCAGCATTGGGCTTAAACTTCCAATAGTGTATTCTCCATTCCCTTCCATCCCAGAGGGTTGTTTCTTCGGACTCCGTAGTCAAGAGATCGTAATCTTGCAATTGATAAAACAAGTTCCTGTCAGTTGGTTCCAGAGCGTTGTCAATAATTCTGTTTGAAAATCCAAAAAAGCCAAGCGCGTGCTCTGCTATGGATTCTGCCACAGTGGTTTCCATGGAGACATCCACTTTACTCTTGATGGCTTGTGTGAGTTGTGCCAGAGTCAGTCCCATGCTTCCACCGGACCTAAGCGGATGACAAGAATATTTCAACCATCTTACTCGATGTTTGGAAATCACGACCTAGATGCGAAGTAGTTAATCTTAGATTTCCCTTCCATCAGTTATGGGAGATTGGAGCTCACCAACTTTCCTAGGTTTAGAAGAGTCAGAATTGGGCCCATGGGACATTGTTGTTTTGCCAGTTCCATTAGAGATTTCTGTAAGCTACGGAGAAGGAACTGAAAGGGGGCCGGATGCATGTATCGAGGCTAGTTCCCAAGTTGAGCTAAACGATAGAGTGCTGGAAAACGACTTACCTTGCGGTTTCAAGATACTGACGGCGCCAAAATGGTCTTCCGACGCCCCGTCCCTGAGAGAGCAATTAAACTCGATAAGGGATTATGTAAAGAAGTGGATTAGAAGCGCTGATTTCCCTTTGATACTAGGTGGCGAGCATGGGATACTTCTCCCAATTATCGAAGCTATGGAAAATCACAGGCTTGTAAGAAAAATTTCCGACATCACTATTGTGCAAATCGATGCACATGCTGATTTGAGAGACGAGCTGAATGGTGAGAGATTTTCGCATGGAACTGTTATCAGGAGGTCATTGGAAGCAGGAGTCGGTAATGTGGTACAAATTGGCGTCAGAGCTTTGAGTTCCGAGGAAGAGTCCATGATTCGGCAGGATGATAGGATTCAAACATGGTTTGCGGGTGATCTTCTATCGGTTTCCGAACACCTATCCAACTGGGATAAGATGATTGCCAGTATTTCCGAAATCGAAGGACCGGTGTGGATTACATTCGATGTTGATGGGCTGGATGGTTCCTTAGTCCCTTCAACTGGCACCCCCATGCCAGGTGGTCTTAGCCACTGGGGGGCGGTTGAAATAATCGAGAATCTATTCTCTTCAGAAAAATGCACCGTTATCGGGGCAGACATTAACGAAATAGTACCCGATACTCAAGGTTCTCTGACACAGTTTAGCGCCGCTCTGGTTTCTACCAAGATAGTCGCCTGCCATATTGCAAATCTAATAAACAATAATGCATAACCATTGAATCTTATCACTATCTGAGGCGATGTATGGGGCGAAGCACGGTATCGCTAATCCTCGCATTATTGGTAGCATCGTCAGTATCGCCAATAACCTCGGGACAAATTTCTCAGCCGGACTTAGTCCAAGAGCACTGGTACCACTCATATGCAACACTAACTTTGGATGTCAATGCGTGGGCCGATGATCATCCGGATATAGTGAAACTGCTCGTAGTTGGGAGTACAGAATTAGGAAGGAATCTATGGATGCTGCAGATCTCAGATTGGAGCAATGAAGCAAGGCCAGATGGTAGCCCGAAGGAGGTGGTTTACATCGATGGTGGACACCATGGAAATGAGCATCTTGGAACAGAGCTCGCATTCCTGACCGCGGAGCTTTACATTGAAGGTTGGGAAGAAGGGGACCAAGATGTTATGGATCTCCTTGCTACGACGGAATTGCACATACTCATCATGCTGAATGCAGATGGCAACGATTTCGATACAAGATGGAATGTTAACCAGGTAGATCTGAACAGGAACTACGACCACTATTGGAACACATGTCCCACTACCCAACCTGGTAGCGCTGCGTTTAGCGAGTCCGAGACTTTGGCGAATTCGATTTACATGAACGAGGTTGTTCCTGATGCCGACTTGTATATCACGATGCACACCGGCGTTTGGATTATGCTCTATCCTTGGGGTAAGTGGCCCGAGCAGCCCTCTGACTGGGAGATGTACCACCATATTAGGGACGAGATCAATGCCAATATCTCAGATATCCCTATCCGAAACGCCAACCAGGGTTTGTATCCCAATTGTGGAACTAGCAGAGATTATGGGTATGGAGTTATGGGATATCCCACGTTTACCTTCGAAACGGATGACGAGCAGTTCCTGCTTGGTTCTCTTGAGGCGATTTCTGAAAGGTTGGATGAGGAGCTTGATGTAATGGAATACCTAATTGAAAACGTTTGGTATTGGAGAGCGAGACTAGTAGTGGATTCCATAGTCGTAGATGGATCGGTAGTCAATCTGGCTATATCGAATCTCGGAAGGGCAAGCACCGCTAATGCAACGCTTGTTTACATCAGTGAAGAGGGAGAACAGATTCACCCCCAAATTTCTAGTCTTGAAAAAAAACCTTGTGTTACCGATATTGGAGTTTTCAATTACTCATTACCGGGTTGTGGATTCGGAGTCAATGCCACCAATAGTTCACAGATTACGCTGGATTTTGGAGATGTCCAAATTACCGATGGTGGTCAAATGATTCTATCCTATCAAAAGAGGGTGATTGACTCTTCCCAGTGGGTCTCAGAACAAGTAAACGGCACATTAGTCATTTTTGGAGAATCGGATGACGCATCCATCATTGGAGAGCTGAGGTCTATTCCATCACCATCGCTAATCCTTAGCTTGATTTGCCTACTAGTTGCATCATTTAATACAAGGAGAAGTAAATATCTTCCTCAGAAAAAATAGTCTAAAGAGTCATTTTTTTAAAGGAATTGTTTGTAAACTGTCGACTAATCGTATTGTTGGGACTATTTATGCAAATTAGCAATGGAGGATTTGAAGAGGTTGGGTCACAATTGATCCTCCCTCTGTTTGAAGGTAATAATAAGCCCCCAAATAACTCTCTAGCTGGGTTGGGAAGAAGTCAGAGGAAGCTTGTCAAAGAAGCTCTGTCCTCTGGAGAATTTGATGCGAAGAAGGGGAAGAGAATGACGATTTGGACTCCTGGGTGCAACATCATTCTGGTTGGCATGGGGGGCAAAGAATCGTTTGGGCACAAGAGGGCCAGAAATACTGGTGCCAGACTGATTGCTTCCATGTCGAAAAAAAAGGGGGTCGGAGTAACGGTCAGGTTCACTTCAGGATGGTCAACGCCTAGAATGGTAGACTTCGCGGAGGGAATGATGCTCAGGGACTACGAGTTTCTCGAGCACCAAGAACTGCCCAAAGAACACATAAGTGAGGAATGGAGTGTTGACTTTCAAGCCAGTGCCAGATATCAAGATAGCTTAGCAGAGGGTCTTTTCATCGCACGTTCAGTCGTTCGTGGTGTCCACATCGCAAGAGACCTCGGAAATGAACCTGCTAACGTATTATACCCAATGGAATATGCTCGTAGAGCCCAAAAATGGGCCAAGGACAAAGATGGGGTAAAGGTTGAAGTCTATGATTGGGAAAAATTACAGGATTTGGGCATGGGAGGGCACATCAATGTCGGTAAAGGAAGCGATAGGAAGCCTTGCATGGTCCTCTTCACCCTGAACCCAGATGCCGATAAAGGAGAGAAAAGACCGTGTATAGTCGGCAAAGGGATCACCTTCGATACTGGTGGAATTTCGATAAAACCCAGTGGCGGAATGTGGGACATGAAATACGATATGTGCGGTGCTGCAACAGTTTTTGGCCTGATGGAGTCGCTTTACGCTACAGGCCACAAGGGTCGAGTAAACGGAATAGCTTGTCTGGCGGAAAACATGCCTGGATCGGGGGCATACAGGCCTGGTGACGTATTCAAGACCTATTCAGGTAAGACCGTGGAGGTGTTCAGCACCGATGCAGAGGGCAGAAATGTACTCTCAGACGGACTTTGGAAGGCCGGTGAATTCGATCCGGAATATATTGTAGACTTAGCGACACTTACCGGTGCAGTGGTTACCGCCCTTGGCAATCAGATCTCAGGGATGTGGTCAAATAACGAGGCCATTGCAAAAAGGATGAAGAAGGCGGCATCTAGATGCGGGGAATCAGTATGGAGGATGCCACTAAACTCACAATTCAGAAGATACATGACAGACTCAGCATTCGCAGACATCAGGAACGGATCTATAGGGGGAAGAGCTGGTTCTTCTAATTCGGCTGCTTCATTTTTGGAGTTTTTCGTGCCTCATAGAGGATTTGATGAAGAGGCTGAAAAGATTCCATGGGTCCACTTAGATATCGCTGGGACGGCATGGGGGCCTGGATCTAAGGCACGATCAGAGGGAGTTAATCCTCTCTTTCAATACGGAAGTTCCGGAGTTCATGTTCGGACCCTGCATAGGCTGATCACTGAAGGATAATTACATGTCCTCATCTTCATCAGTGTCTACGACTTCAAAATCTGCATCAACAACACCTTCGTCTTTATCCTCTTCTTTTTCCTCGGCCATCTCAGCTGCAGCGGCCTCATAGAGCTTGGTTGAGACCGAGTGCATGGCCCCCTCCAGCTCGGTCATCTTTGTTTGAATCGCGGCCTCATCTATTTCTTCTATTGAGATGGGGACATCGTCTTTGATGATCAACGCCTCTAGCTCTTCAAGTTTCTCGAGAACTGGTTTTGTGTCCTCCTCCGAAAGCTTGTCTTCGTTTTCATCAATCATCTTTCGGGTCTGATAGACCACGCTATCAGCGGTGTTTCTCATTTCCACCTTAGCCTTTCGCCTCTTGTCCTCATCGGCAAACTTCTCGGCATCCTCGATCTTCTGTTTGATTTCATCCTCGCTCAAAGAAGTCTGGCTCTCGATTTTGATAGACTGCTCTTTGCCAGTTCCGAGGTCCTTTGCCGATACGTTAACGATACCGTTAGCGTCTATGTCGAATGCCACCTCTATCTGAGGTATCCCTCTGGGTGCGGCTGGTATCCCCATAAGGTGGAACTTTCCAAGTGTGATGTTGTCTTTGGCAAATTCTCTTTCTCCCTGAAGCACGTGAACTTCCACAGCAGGTTGGTTGTCGGCTGCAGTTGAGAAAGTCTCGGATCTCCTAGATGGTATGGTAGTGTTCCTCTCAATCATTGTAGTGGTGACCCCGCCTAGTGTCTCGATTCCGAGTGTCAACGGCGTCACGTCTAGAAGTAGGACGTCGGTGACGCCCTCATCACCGACAATAATCCCTGCCTGGAGGGCTGCCCCCATCGCAACCGCCTCGTCCGGGTTTATTCCTTTGAAGGGGGCCTTGCCGACCTCTTCCTCAATCGCCTGCTGTACTGCTGGTACCCTAGTTGAACCTCCGACTAGTAGGACCTTATCTACATCGCCCTTCTTGATGGATGCATCCTTCATTGCTTGCCTTGTTGGGCTCATTGTTCTCTCCACGAGTTTTGAAATGAGTTTTTCAAAGTTTGATCGAGTCAGAGACATGTCAAGATGCTCGGGTTGACCGTCCTTCATGGTAATAAATGGGAGATTGATTTGAGTTGAGGGAGTTCCTGAGAGCTCAATCTTGGCCTTCTCAGCAGCCTCTCTAATCCTGCTGATTGCTTGCAGATCTTTCTTCAGATCTATTCCTGTGGACTTCTTAAACTCAGAAACGATCCAATCCATTACTACTTCGTCGAAGTCGTCTCCACCTAACCTGTTGTCCCCGCTAGTGGCCTTTACTTCGATCTGGGGTTGTCCATCGACCTGATATATTTCCAAAATCGAAACATCGAAAGTCCCGCCCCCGAGGTCATAAACCAAAACCGTCTGGTCTTCTTCTTTGTCGACTCCGTAAGCAAGCGCAGCGGCGGTTGGTTCGTTGATTATCCTCAAAACCTCTAGGCCTGCGATTCTGCCAGCATCCTTGGTGGCCTTCCTTTGAGAGTCGGAGAAGTATGCAGGGCATGTCACTACGGCCTGCTTTACCTCTGTTCCAAGATATTCTTCCGCGTCGGCCTTTAGCTTCTGAAGTACGAAGGCGGAGATTTCCTGTGGTGAATATTTGTCATCATCAATCTCCTTTGTCCAATCCGTACCCATCTCTCTCTTGACAGAAATAATTGTCCTTTCCGAATTAGTCACGGCTTGTCTCTTAGCCGTGACGCCAACAAGTCTCTCTCCATCTTTGCTGAACGCTACAACGCTCGGAGTGGTCCTCGAACCTTCCGAGTTCGGTATCACAACTGCCTTTCCAGCCTCTATTGTTGCCACGCAACTGTTTGTCGTTCCCAAGTCTATTCCAATTACTGCTGATCCCATTTCAATTCCTCTAATTTTTTGTCAAAGCTACTCTAGCTTGAATGTGATATCTAGAATTCCATTGTTTACTTCCCAATGGGGCTCTCCCACGCACGTGTGTGGTAGAACATATGTTCTGAACGGTCGGATTTGATTTATCCTTAGTAATTGGAGAACCTCCCCCCCTCCGGTCAGACTTAATTCTATATTCTCTGACTCAATATCATCATAATTTGAGATGTCGATGGTGATTGACATCTCGTTCCCTTGAACGAAAACATCGTTATCGGGGATTGAGTCGTCTTCTTTTTGACTTGTATTTTCATCAACATCCACAGTGATTGAAGATTCGGCAGGTTTGATATGGATGTCAACTCCCATTTTCTTCAGGAATTCGCCCAATCCTTGCGGACCGCTAATCATTGACTCAAAATTTTTCATAAAGTCTTCGGAGTCTGAGTTTAATCCCAACTTCACTTCGCTCATCGACATCTTTTCGGGATCGATTCCCATTTCTTCGAAATGGCTCCTCACTTGTTTTATCATCGACCTCAGTGTGTCTAAATCTACTGGCATACCCATTTGTTCAAACATTCTAACCATTTCCTCCATGGCTTCATCATCGATTTCATCCCAGTTATT
>MDSW01181963.1_pt1 | contig 10736 bp, 11 predicted proteins | sample 811171 | NCBI WGS metagenome assembly MDSW01 (sample SAMN05326641, study PRJNA326480) | marine metagenome | isolation source: seawater | place: Atlantic Ocean: North West | collected 2012 | reverse complement strand
TCTATTCTTAGCCGGTCAAATTAATGGGACAACAGGCTATGAGGAAGCTGCAGCCCAAGGATTGGTAGCTGGGATCAACGCTGCCTTAAAAGCAAAAAAAGGCGATGAATTTATTTTAGATAGATCCAACTCGTACATTGGAGTCATGATAGATGATCTCATTACAAAAGGTGTCTCAGAGCCCTACAGAATGTTTACATCTCGAGCTGAATATAGATTGTCATTGCGTGCTGACAATGCTGATCAAAGGCTTACTCCAATGGGTATAAAAATTAATTTAGTTAAAGATAAAAGAAAAAAATTATTTAATGAAAAACAAAAGAAAATAAATAGCCTGGAAACGTTCTTGTCAAAAAAATCCATGACCCCAAATGCCGCCGCAAAGCATTCTATCAAGATCGCAATGGATGGAGTGAAGAGATCAGGATTAGAAATTTTGGGTATGAAAAATGTAAAACTAAACCACCTAAGAAGCATTTGGGCTGATATACCCCATTATGAACACCCAATCGATGAACAAGTTGAAATAAACGCTCATTACATGGGTTATTTACCCAAGCAAGAGAATGACATTAAAACTTTCAAAAAAGATGAAGGCCTGATTATACCAAATGAGATTGACTACGACTCTTTTAGTGGATTGTCTAATGAAGTTAAGTCAAAATTAAAAATAGTTAGACCAAAGACGTTGGGTCAGGCGTTAAGGATCGATGGAGTTACCCCTGCAGCAGCTATAATTTTACTGGGAGCTATAAAAGGGATAAAAAAAGCTAAACAGAGGGTTCCAGCCTAGAAACCTTATGATTTCTAGTGAATCTAAGGTCAAATCAAAGCAAATTTTAGTAGAAAATTTCCAATTTAATCCCGAAAAGCTTCAGAAGTTAGAATTTTTCGTAAATGAAGTTCTTAATTACAATAAAAAATATAATCTGATTTCAAAAAAATCCGAAAATGATATTTGGCACCGACATGTTTTAGATTCTGCTCAATTGATCAAATTTATCGATACACAAAAGCACAATAGTTTATCTGACCTAGGAACAGGTGCTGGTTTTCCTGGAATAGTACTATCTATTTTTTATAGTGATAATCTCAAGTTTCACGTGAAACTTTATGAAAAATCTAAGGTAAAAATCAGCTTTATTCAAAATATTATTGAAAAATTGAACATTAAAAATTGTAGTTTATATGATAATGATTATCAATCTCATATATTAAAAAGTGACTATATAATTAGTAGAGCATTTAAAAAATTGCCTGAAATATTAAAAATTTCACGTGAAACAGCCAAGAAACCCCATAAACTGATTGTTATGTTAGGAAAGAGTGCACAGGAGCAACTAAATAAAGCTTCAAACGATAATATTAATAAGTATAAGCTAGTAACAAGCATAACCAGTAATGATTCTAAAATACTTTTGCTGGATGCTAATGAATAATTTGTGGCTAGATCTATATTATCAGTAATAAATCAAAAAGGCGGAGTAGGAAAAACTACTACTGTAATTAATTTAGCAACAGCTTTAGCAAAAAAAGGAAAAAAAATTTTAGTGATTGATCTAGACCCGCAGGGTAACGCTACAACGGGTTTGGGAAAATCAAATAATGATGAACAGAAAAGCATCTACAGTGTTCTTATAGGAAAAACCTCAGCTCAAAACGCAATTCAAGAAAGCAGCATACCGGGCTTAGACCTCATAGGATCTAATGTGAATTTATCCGGATTAGAAGTTGAGACAGCAAATGATGCAAATAGAGCCTTTTTGCTAAAAGAGATCCTCAGTAATGAAAAAGAAACATATTTTAAAAAATATGAAAATATCTTTATTGACTGCCCACCTTCGCTTAGTCTCTTAACAGTAATGTCATTAGTCGCAGCCGACGAATTACTAATACCTCTTCAAACAGAATTTTTTGCACTAGAGGGAATAACTCAATTAGTCAAAACAATTGATCGAATAAAAGTTAATCTAAATCCGGATCTTTCCATTAGAGGCGTTTTATTAACTATGTTTGATAAAAGGAATAAGCTTTCTTCACAAGTAGATATTGAGGCTAGAAAGCATTTCAAAGATAAAGTTTATAAGACAGTTGTACCTAGAAATGTAAGATTATCCGAAGCCCCATCTCATGGTATGCCATGTTTGATTTATGATAAAAATTGTTCGGGAAGCAAGTCTTATATTAATTTAGCTGAAGAATTTATTAATCAAAACAGTCAATCAATGGGTAGTGCAGCATGAGTGCAGCCAAAAAAGGTCTTGGAAGAGGATTATCAGCCCTATTCGGTGATATTGAAAAAAAATCTGAATTAAACCAAATACAAAAAAATAAAATTCCCATAGCTGATTTGCAACAAAATAAGTATCAACCAAGGACCATATTTGATGAAGAAAAACTTAATGAGTTGTCTTTGTCTATAAGAGAAAATGGGATCATTCAACCAATAGCGGTTCGTCCTAATAAATATGAACCTGGGAAGTTCGAGATAGTCGCGGGCGAAAGAAGATGGTTAGCTGCTCAAAAAGCCGGACTGAACGATGTACCAGTTATTGTTCTTGATATAGACGACCAAAAAAGTTTGGAGATCGCAATAGTAGAAAATGTCCAAAGACAAGATTTAAATGTTATAGAGGAGGCTAAAGGTTACCAGAGATTAGTCAAAGAATTTGGTTATGATCATGAAAAAATTTCAAAATTTATGTCAAAAAGCAGAAGCCATGTAAGCAACACATTAAGATTACTTACTTTGCCAGAAGATATTATTGGTTTAATAGAAGAGGGAAAATTGACTGCTGGTCAGGCAAGACCATTGATTGGTATACCAAATGCTTCAGAAGTCGCGGAAAATATAGTTAAAAAGAAGGTTGCTGCCAGAGAAGTTGAATCTCTAGCAAAAATAAAAAAAGGTAAAAAAAGTTCTGAAAAAATCGAAGACCCCAATCTTACATTTGTAAGAAATGAAATTGAAAGCAAACTTGGATTAAATGTTGAGATTGTAAATAAGAAAAATAATTCAGGAAAAATTATAATTAAGTATAAGTCGCTCGATCAGTTTGAATTAGTTTCAAAATTACTTAGGAAGTAGAATTTCCTATTATATACAGATTTACCAATAAATTTTTAATCAATGTATTATTGTAATTATTCAGCTTAGTTTTCATTTTTATTTCAGTATCAAATAAATTTTTTTTAGCCTTTTCTAATTTTTCTAAATTCCATTTTTCAATTTGTCTCATAAAAATAGGTTTATCTTTCCAAAAAATTTTGGGCTTCATATTTTCTATTGCCAAATCCATATTCCTATCAATTTTAAATTGTTTTTGTAATTTTAATAATTTTTCAATTCTTAGACTTAAATTATTAAGGTAAAAATATGTATCTTCGTTTTGCAAAACTATATTACTCAGGTTTCGATTAAGCTTTTCTTTATTGCCCTCAAGACAAGAGTCCCTTAGCTCATCGAAATCAAGGTTATAAGTGTTATTTATCAGATTATCTAATTTTTCTGATCTTATTTTCTTGTCTAAAAATAGAACTTTTATTTTATCTATTTCGTTGTTTAGAACTTTCCTATCAAGCCCAGAATTCTCGATCAGAAGATTTGTAATTTCTTGGTTAATTCCATCAAAACCACTTAGTTTTTTTCTTAGGTATTCCGATAAAGTTCTATGATTATCTTGGTAGCAAGGAATTATGCATGTGTTTTTATTCTTTTCAAAATGAGATCTTAAAGAGGATTTCTTTTCTAAATTTTCCCCAAAAAGAAATATTTTTACATTATTCTGAGGTTTTTCAATTATCTCTAAGATTTTTTTTTTAATTTTGTCAGTAATTTCGTTAATAAATAGTACTTTATTTTCATTAAATAAAGAAACATTGTAAATTTGATTTTCTAATAATTTCTCATTCTTAATAATTTCATCTTGACTAAAATTAATTTGTTCATGGTGTTTGTATTTTTCTTTTAGTTTCTCTTTTAAATCATCTTTTAGACCAATATTTTCTCCATAAAATAAGGTAACAAAATATTGATCTACAATAGATATATTTTTTTCAACTATAAAACTTTTTAAAATCATTTTTTATTTATATATTAGATTTAAATCATTATTTATTTGGTCTGCAATAGATTTAATTAAGTCTTGAGAAATTTTTTTCTCACGACTTATTGTGTCTGAATACAACTTTGACGCTTTATAACTTCTTTTTTCAGAATAGCTTTTCTTAAGAATATCATTGGTATCCAAAATGGAAATTATCTGTAAATCTAAGTTTATAGCCAAGGTATACTCCAGGACCTTTCCTGCCTGATCTTTATTTGAAATAAATCTCTCTTTATCTATTTCCATTTTGCATAAAAGGGGATTTTCAGATTTTTCAACTTTAATGAAATTATTAGCTAACATCTGACCTAATCTTCTCTCACCAGATATATCAAAAGTATTAATACTAAATTTTTTATTTTTTTCTGTTAACAACGGTTCGTACCCACAACCTGCAACATAGATAAAAAGCAATAAAGCAAACAGAATTTTTAATAATTTTTCAAACATTTTAAGTAGTAATAAAATTAATTATTTTGTTCTTTACAAAAATATTTTTCACTATTTTTTTATCCTTAAGATTTTTCTTAATATTTTCAATTTTCTTTGCTTCCATCAAGGCATCCTTTTCTTCTAAATCTTTTTTTGCAACAAATAAGCCCCTTTTCTTACCATTTATTTGGACAACTAATGTAACTTCTTGATTTTTTAACATAGATTTATTTCCCTTGGGCCATTGAATTTCCAAATAAAAATTCTTTCCCTCTAGCCTAGACAAACATTCACACGATAGATGTGGGACAAAAGGCATTATAAGTTTTGCAAATTTGATTTGTGACTCCAATAGACTTTTCCTGCTTAATTTTCTGTTTAAATTATCCTCTAAAAGGTTGGTTAATTCATGTATTTTTGCTATAGCTACATTTAATTGAAATTTTTCGATTAAATCGGAGATTTTAAAAAGATATTCATTAAATTTCGATAAAAATTTTTTCTCGCTGCTTTGATCAGTTTTTTCCTCTTTTTTTTCTATAATTTTACTATTTAAATTCCATATTCTTTGCATAAATTTATTAGCAGCAGAAACTCCTTCTGTTGACCACTGAACATCACGTTCAGGAGGGCTGTCGGAAAGGATAAACCATCTAACTGCGTCAGCTCCATAAATTTTAATCATACTTTCTGGATCTACAATATTCTTTTTTGATTTTGACATAGCTTCGGATGGACCAATTTTGACTTTTGATCCATCAATTTTGGATGTAAATCTCCCATTTGTTTTTTGAATTTGATCAGGGCTTAACCACTTCCCCTTTTCATCCTTATATGTTTCGTGACAAACCATTCCTTGGGTAAAAAGTCCTTTAAATGGTTCTTTTACTTTTACCTTGTTATTACAAAGCTTAACCGCCCTCATAAAAAATCTTGAATATAGCAAATGTAAAATTGCATGCTCAACACCACCAATATACTGATCGACAGGCATCCAATAGCTAAAAGACTTTTCATCAAAAGGTTTATCCTTAAGTTTTGGTGAGCAAAATCTTATAAAATACCAAGAAGAATCCACAAATGTATCCAATGTATCTGTTTCCCTAATTGCCTCTTCCCCAGTTTTTTTGTATTTAGTTTTTTTCCAAGTAGGATGACCATCCAAAGGATTTCCCTTATAATTCATATCTATATCTTCAGGTAATTTTATGGGCAGTTCACTTTTGTCAACAGGAACAACACTTCCATTTTTAAGATGAATCATAGGAATTGGGCATCCCCAATATCTTTGTCTAGAAACACCCCAATCTTTTAATCTAAAAGTAATTTTTTTTCTTCCTATCTTTTTTTTTTCAATTTCACCTAAAATTTTCTCTTTAGCTTTTGAAATATCTAAATTATTTAAAAAATCTGAGTTTATAATTTTACCATCCCCAATGTAGGCGCTATCCATAGATGTATTATCAATATTTTCTGGTTTTACTACAGGAATTATTTCAAGTTTATATTTTTTGGCAAAATCAAAGTCTCTTTGGTCATGTGCGGGACACCCAAAAATTGCACCCGTTCCATAATCCATTAAAACAAAATTTGCTACATAGATCGGTATTTTTTTACCTTTTATAAACGGATGATTAGCCATTTTATTAGTTTTAAAACCAATTTTTTCGGCATTTGCGATGGCCTCTTCAGTAGTGCCAACCTGTGAGCAATTCTTTTTAAATTCTATAAAATCTTTTTGATTTTTAAAACTTTCACACATTGGATGGTCAACTGATATAGCTAAAAAAGTAGCGCCAAATATGGTATCTGGACGAGTTGTAAAAATTTTTACAAATTTATTTTCATTTGATACTTCAAAATTTATTTCACAACCTAAAGATTTTCCAATCCAATTCTTTTGCATTAATTTAACTTTTTCTGGCCATTCTTTTAAAATTTCTAGATCTTCAAGTAATTCATCAGAGAATTTTGAAATATTAAAAAACCATTGGTACAATTTTTTTCTTTCCACCAAGGCATTTGACCTCCATCCTCTTCCGTCGATCACTTGCTCGTTTGCTAAAACTGTTTTTTCAACCGGATCCCAATTTACATATGTTTCTTTTCTAATTACGAGACCTTTGTTAAAAAAATCAATAAATAATTCTTGTTGGTGTTTATAATATTCTTCATCACAGGTAGAAATTTCTAAATTCCAATCAATAGACAAACCTAATAATTTGAGTTGATGCTTCATTGTTGCAATATTTTTTTTTGTCCATTCTTGTGGCTTTAGATTATTTTCTCTTGCTGCATTTTCTGCTGGTAAACCAAAAGAGTCCCATCCCATAGGATGTAATACATTAAAACCTTGCATCATTTTATATCTCGCAATTACATCACCTATGGCATAGTTTCTTACATGGCCCATATGAATCTTTCCTGATGGATAGGGAAACATTTCAAGACAGTAAAATTTTTTTTTCTTATCTGTGTTTCTAAACTGATTTTCTTTTTTGGACCAAAAAAGCTGCCATTTTTTGTCCATTTCTTCCAAATTTATTTTATTCATGCAATATTAGGATTTATCTTTTCTTCTTTTTTTTACTATCTGCATCCAGGACAGCTGCTTTTTTGATAATATCTGATCTAATCGTATCTTCAAGTTTGGTTGATGCAATTTTTTGTATAATGCATTTTGTTTCAGTCTTACATGTTTTTTTGTGAATGATTATTTTTAAACTATCAGCCCTTATCTCGTTAGATAAAAATCTAATAGTAAATTTAAGGGAATCATTACTAGTATTGGAATCCGTGTACCAATCCGTGATTATCATTCCACCGGCATAATCAACAGTAACAAATGGCATAAAATCTATAACATCGAAAGTTGCTCTCCACATGGGATTAGAAGTACTAAACTCGTAGGTAGTTTTTTTACCCATTGTGGCTGTGCTTAAAGACCATCCTTTACCTTCCTCAATATTCTTTCTTGCTCTTTTTCCACCTTCCATTTCCATAGTCCTAGCATCACCTGGTTTTAATCCACCAGGCACACAAGACCAGAGCATTAGACACAATGAGAAAAGCCCTAATAGTTTAATTAAAATCTTTGTTAAATTTTGCATCTCGATAATTTTTTATAATCCATAGGTTACAAATAAACATTAAAAAAACCTTAGTATTTATGTGATATTATTACAACACTTAAGAAAAAAAACTGCAAAAAACCAATTAAAACATGAAAAATAGACCTATTTTCATTATTTTTAGCTCAGTTTATTTAAATAAACATAACATATGGAGATAAACATGAAAAACGTAACTAAAGTAGGTTTATCAGCTCTAGCTGGAGCGTTAGCGTTTACTTCTGCAAATGCAGGAGACGTTAGCCTTTCAGGTAGCATGATAGCTTCCTACACAAAAAAAGGTGGTTACTCAACAACTGGTAACCCTTTTGGTATGAACAAAGAATTATCTGTTACTGCTTCTGGTGAATTAGATAACGGTGTTTCTGTTGCATACAAACAAACAATAACTAACGCAATGGCATACAACGACAGTGAACTTGTTTTCACTGGAGTTCCTATGATGGGAGATGCAACTCTTGCATTGACATCTACAGGTGACCCTATGAGTGCTATCGACGATGTAACGCCGATTGCTTTTGAAGAAGCAAGCGCTGCAGTTGGTTCACTTAAAGACGTTAACGGTATTGATGGAACTTACGGAGTTCGTTACACACTAGCTGATGTAGCGGGTTCAGGTATGACTATTGACGGTATGTACACACCTAGACACAGCACGGGCGATGCTCAAGCTGAAAAAGGTACTTCTGGGCAAACTAATCACGCTAAAGACGGATACTCTGTAGTAGTTAAGGGTTCTGTACCTGGTGTTGATGGCTTAGACATGGGTGTTGGATACGCAATACTAAACAACACGACAACTACTGCAACTGACAGAGACCAAACAGAAGGTACTGCTTATGCTAAATATTCATACGGCGGACTTTCAGTTGGTGGACAAAAAGGTGTAGTTGATGTTGCTGGAACAAGTGAAGCACAATATCACAATGAATATATTGGTGTTTCTTACGCAATAAACGATGACTTATCTATTTCTTACAACACTATAGATTCTAGAAAATCTTCTGGTGGTGTAGACGTAGAACAAGACTTCGATTCAATCTCACTATCTTACACTTCTGGTGGAATGACTATCGGTGTATTAGATGCTGATTGCGGTAATTGTTCGTACTCTGCTAACAGAGATCAATCTGCTAGATCAGTACAAATGACAATTGCGTTCTAAAGAACGTTAAGAACTTTTATTTAAAAAAAGCCGGTACGTAAGTGCCGGCTTTTTTTTTATCAGATAGTAAAGCTACCCCAGACACATTTAGATCTTTTATTTGAGAAAAATTACTTTTTTTAATACCCCCCAAAGCAACGAAATTATGAGGAAATACTCTAGATATTAGGTTAAATTTTATTTTCCCTAAAAAACTTTTCTTAAATTTATAGTTTGTTTTAAATAACCTTGATAAAAAAATCTGGTTACACCCCTGTCTTATTTTTTCATTTATTTCTAAGGCATTATGTGCACTTCCTATTATATCTATTTTAGGATTAATGTGCTTTAAGTGCTTATAGTGCTTTTTATTATGTGCTGATATATAAAACCTATTAGTCTTTAAGAGGAATAAAATTTTTATATTGTTAGCAATGTACAAGCCGATTCTTCTTTGTGAACAGCCCTTTTTAAATTTTTTTAAATCTTTTAACTTCAGTTTTTCTGGATTTCTTAATACTAAAATAGCACCTGTCTTTTTTACATAATCTAGGTTAATCTCATTTAGCTTATTGATCAAAAAATATAAATAATTTTTCTTTTTTGTCATGGATGATATCAAAAGTATAAATAAACTAACTTTAATACAAGACAATATAAAAAAAATAGGTATTAATAATTTCATTAAACCAGAAATTATTTGTGTTTCTAAAACATTTTCAATAGATGTTCTTCGCCCATTAATAGATCGAGGACATATACATTTTGGCGAAAACAAAGTTCAAGAAGCGGAGAAAAAATGGACCAAAATAAAAGAGAGCAATTCAGCCTTAAAACTTCATATGATTGGTAAGCTTCAATCTAATAAAGCAAAAAAAGCTGTAGAATTATTTGATTTTATTCATTCTCTAGATAGTGCCAAATTAGCCGATGTACTAAAAAAAAGAGAATTAGAACTTAATAAAAAACTATCATATTTTATCCAAGTAAATGTTGGGAGTGAGTCACAAAAAGCAGGCATTACAACAGATATTGTAAGTGATTTTTTAAAATATTGTTCTAATGAGGTTAAGTTAAATGTAATTGGCTTAATGATTATTCCTCCTAACGATAATAATACAGAAAAATATTTTGAAAAAATTTCAAAATTGAACTCAGATCTTGGTCTAAAACATTTAAGTATGGGCATGTCATCAGATTATGAATTGGCTGTTAAATTTAGTTCTACTTTCTTAAGAATTGGTTCGGCAATTTTAGGAGTGAGAAACACTAATAAATAAGTAATTTGGTTTTTGTATTTATGAGCGGCAAGATTTTGATAAAGTCTTTCTTTTTAATTGCTATACACCCATTTGTAGCATTAAATTTTTTGTCGGCAAGATGAAGAAAAATTGCGCTTCCCTTATTTTTAACCACAGGTTTTCTATTAAAATTTATAACTAAAACTAAATCATAATTTTTTTTTTTTAAAAACAATTTCTCAGCACTTTTTTTAAATGGAAATTTGATTAAATTATTGTAACTAGCAGATGCTGGATCATCGCACCACCCCATACTTTTGGTAATTCTGATTTTTTTTATATTTGAATTAACTTTTTTTATTCTGTCTTTTCTAAACAACAAAAACTCAAATTTAAACTTTCCCTTGGGAGTTTTAAGATCTCCCTCCTTTTTTTTTGAGGTTAACCCTCTTTTCCCTATTGAGCATTTTATCTTATAATTGTAAAAGTAAAGGAATCGATTTTTTAGACTTATATGCATAGTAATTCTTATAATATCAAAGTTGGATGTATTTCTAGTGAAAATTTTATCAAGTCTCTGGAAGAAGTAAAATCCTTTTTTTCATTTAAATTGGTTTCCATAGATGAACAATCTCCAAATCTAATCGATAATAGTTATAACGCTTTAATTGTTGAAGGAAAG
>MDSW01180700.1_pt1 | contig 10739 bp, 10 predicted proteins | sample 811171 | NCBI WGS metagenome assembly MDSW01 (sample SAMN05326641, study PRJNA326480) | marine metagenome | isolation source: seawater | place: Atlantic Ocean: North West | collected 2012 | reverse complement strand
TGTCCGTGGGCTATGCCACGCTGGCCGTCGCGATCGGCCTGCACTGGATGGTGTCCCTCGGCCTGATGACGATTGTCGGCATTGCCGCAGGTCTCCTGATGAATCTCGGCGGACGCTGGATGGCCACAGTTGTGCTGCTTGTCCTGCTGGCCCTGTTCATTCAGTTCATGATCTGGCTGTTCGGTGTGATGATCTGACCTGCCGGTCAGAGCGCCAGTTCTTCTGACTTTTCACATTCCGGGCAGGCCGCAGCGGCCGGGTCCGCCTTCAGATGGCGGAGCGGGATTTTCCCGTTGCACCCGACGCAGAGGCCATAACGGCCCTTGTCCATGCGGGCCAGGGCGGCCTCGATACGGGCGAGCAGGCGCGCCTGTTCTTCCCATGCACTCCGCGCAGTTTGTGTGTCAGCCTCTGCTCCGGGAATTCCGGGGCCCACATGCGCATTGGGAGGCAGACTCGTCTTCATTGGAAAACATGCTGCGACTCCTTTAAGGGCTTGGCAAGGCGTTGCGGGCAAACGGGTTTCATTCTTATCGAGAGTCGTTATCGATAGACTGGAATCCCTACCAGAAGGCGGTATCCACATGTCCGTTGCTCCCCTGATCCTCTCCTCCGTCACGAAGCGCTTCGGGGGCTTTGCGGCAGTCGACAGCCTTTCCTTCGAGGTGCCCGAGGGACGCATCATCGGGTTCCTGGGGCCGAACGGTGCCGGCAAGTCCACCAGCCTGCGGATGGCGCTGGGCGTGATGCCGCCGGATGAGGGCCATGTCGAACTGTTCGGTGCGCGGCCAAATATCGACGCGCTGAAGCGGGTCGGCTTCCTGCCGGAGGAGCGCGGCCTCTACAAGAAGATGACCTCGCGGGACACGATTGCCCATTTTGCCCGCCTCAAGGGGCTCTCTGCGCGCGAGGCTCGCGCCCGGGCCGATGAGCTGCTCGAGGCGACCGGTCTGGGCGAGTTTGCCCGCGCGCGCATTTCCAAGCTCTCCAAGGGCATGGCGCAGAAGGTGCAGATCCTGTCCACGCTCGCCCACCGGCCGGACTTCCTGATCCTCGATGAACCTTTCTCTGGTCTCGACCCGGTCAATCAGCAGGCGCTCGAAGACCTGATCCGGGAAGAACATGCCCGCGGCGCGACAATCCTCTTCTCCACCCATGTGATGGAACATGCCGAACGCCTGTGCGACCGGATCATCATGATGGCGCGCGGCCGTAAGGTGCTGGACGGTACGCTGGAGGAAGCGTTCGCAACACTCGGGCAGGGGGCCTTGATCTCCGTCGAGACGGGTTTCGATCTCGCCGCCGCCCTCGGCCCGCGCGGTTTTGAGGCCCATCGCGCCGCCGATGCCGATCATGGCTATACCTGGCGGGTCGACCTGCCACGCGGGCGCAGCTCGCAGGATGCGCTGCGGGCGGCGCTTGAGGCCGGCGCACCCATAACGGGCTTTGCACCGGAAGAGGCGCGCTTGCGAGATGTCTTTGTCTCGCTTGTGGGTGAAGCGGACGCCGAGGCGCTCGCGGCCTCCGGAGCCGAAGGGGAGGCTGCCTGATGCGTAATATTTTCCTGATCTTCCGCCGTGACTATCTTGGCTATGTAAAGGCCTGGGGCTTCTGGCTGAGCCTTGCCGCTGTCCCGCTTTTCATGGCGATCGGCGCGGCCTTCTCGATCTTTGCGGCCCAGTCGTCCCCGGTGCGCTATTTCGCCGTGGTCGAGCCCACAACCATCTATGCCGAAGCGATCGAGGCGGAGTTCCGCGCCCGCGAGACCTCAAGCGCCGAACGCGCCAGCGAGATCGCCGAGCGGATGAACCTGTCCGGCATGTCCGACGCCGAGATCCGCAGCGCGACGGAACAGGCGCTCGCCGACCGGAAATTCATCGCCGTGCCCGCACCCGCCAATACGGTGGATGGCCTTCGCCCCTACCTTCTGGGCGAGCAGACTGTCGATGGCCCGCTGGGGCCGAAGCCGCTGTTTGCCGCCTTCATCCTGACGGAAGACGGCAGCGAACTCGAATACTGGAGCGATGACGTCAATGTCGACCAGCTCCGCACGATCGGCCGCAGCGCCATGCGCGACCTTGCCCGCCGCACCGCGTTGCAGGAGGCTGGCCTGTCGGAAGACTTCATCAAGCAGGTCGACGACGCCGCCTTCGACGTTCCCGCGCGGCGCATTCGCACCGTGGAACAGCAGGACATCGCCGGCACCGAGGTGACCATGGCCGACCGCGCGCCCATGTTCGTTGCGGGCGGGCTCGCCTATTTCCTCTGGCTGATGGTGTTCTCGATCATCCAGTACCTTCTGATGGGCACCATCGAAGAACGCTCGAACAAGATTTTCGACACGCTGTTGACCTCTGTGAAGCTGCCGGAGCTGCTGGCTGGAAAGCTGCTCGCCGTGTTCGCGGTAACCTCCACCATGATGCTGTCATGGGGGCTGTTCGCCACCGGCGGGGCCGTCATTGTCACCACGCAGGTGCCGGGCGCCACCGGCATGATTGCCCCCTTCATCTCGGCGCTCGCCAATCCGGCGATCATCCTGCCGGCCCTTATCAGCTTTGTGCTGGGCTACATGATGTATGGCGTCATGTTCATGGCGCTTGGCTCCCTCTGCGACACGATTCAGGAAGCGCAGACATTGCTCAGCCCCATGATGATCCTGCTCATGCTGCCCATGTTCGCGATCTTCATGGCCTTCCAGGATCCGGGCTCCCCGCTGATCGATATCGCCTCGTGGATCCCCTTCTTCACGCCTTTCATCCTGATTCTCCGCATGCCGCATGACCCGCCCATGTGGGAAGTCATCGCCCAGATGGCGATCATGGCCGCAACCACCGCCCTCATCCTCTGGCTTGCCACCAAGGTCTACCGCGCCGGCGCCGTGCATGGCGCAGGCATTGGCGACATGGGATCGGCGCTGAAACGGATGATCGGGCTGGGCAGGAAATCGTCCTGACGCGCCCGGACCATCCAAAACAAAAAGCCCCGCCAGCGCGGGCTGGCAGGGCTTTGATGTAACTGGCTGTGAGGCCGGAGCGCCTAGAGCAGGCCTTCGCGCTGGGCGCGCTTGCGGGCGAGCTTGCGGGCGCGGCGAACGGCTTCGGCGCGCTGGCGGGCTTTCTTCTCTGACGGCTTCTCGAAGTACTGACGGGACTTCATTTCCCGGAACAGACCTTCGCGCTGCATCTTCTTCTTCAGCGCGCGCAGAGCCTGCTCAACATTGTTATCGCGGACGACGATCTGTACGATTGTTCTTCTCCATTCGGTTGGGGGCGTCGCCCCGATGCGGTTAGATGTCAGCCTGACTGGCCGGAAAGCGCGGCCTATATCACGGGTTAAGCCGTTTGGCCAAGCCCTGTAATGCCGAGAGGTTCACCAATGACAGTAACGCCTTCCGCTGCGCTCAGGTTCCGCTGGCTGGACGCCCTTCTCCCGGAAGTCGCCTTTGACGGCTGGACGGAAGAGGCGGCCGCGAAAGCTGCTGACGCCGCCGGCCTGACAGCAGGGGAACGGGCCCTTGCCGCGCCGGGCGGGGTGACGGACCTGATAGATGCCTTTTTCGACCGGGCGGGCGAAGCGGCGCGCGACTCGCTCGCCGCGCAGGATCTGAGCGGGCTCAACACGCCGGGGCGCGTCCGGGCAGGCGTGCTCGCCTGGCTGGCTGCGCTGGAACCTCATCGTGAGGCCGTCCGCCGCGCTGCGATCAAGGGCATGCTGCCCTGGAGCGCCGCACCTGCCTTGCAACGCAGCTGGACCGTGGCCGACATGGTCTGGGAAACGGCGGGAGATACCGCAGAGGATTATAACCGCTATTCGAAGCGCGGCCTGCTCGCGGCCGTGCTGCCGCCCATTGTCATGCGCTGGCTGGACAATCCGCCGGAAGACGAGCTGCAGGCCTATATCGACCGGCGCCTTGCGCAGGCCTCCGGCATCGGGCGGAATCTTGGCCGTCTCGCCAGGCCGCTGCTTGACGTGCTGCCCGTCCCGCGCACCAATAGGTCCGGAACTTCGTAGTTTTCGCGATGGGAAGGAGGGAGTGTCGGGCAGAAGCTGAACAAGCGCCCCAGGGGGCTGGGGGGGCTGATGGGTCCGGGGTGCCTGGTGAACACCTCTGCCCGACAATTAGAAGATGATGCCCGCGCTTGGCGGGCGCAAGGCGGAAACATGGCAAACTCGCCGTAATTGGCCGGGATTTCCATTAAATCACTGTTAGGCGAGCTTAAGAGCCACGTTTTCGCGCCTCAGGAGAAGCAAGAAAGGGAAAAATGGCAGAGACAACGCACCGGATTCCATCCCCCGAGCCGCGAATCGCTTTCCACAAAAGAGAGCTTCAGCCGATTCTCGACGTATACGGACGCCTCGTCATGGCGGGTGAGGCCCGCGACTATGCGATCGGCATGCACAAGGACGTGGCCATTTTCGCCATTTTCCGCCGCCACGCTGAAAACCCGACCTGGCGGATCGAAAAACAGCCGCATCTCGCAAACATGCAGGGCCAGTATGTGGTCTACGGTCAGGCCGGGCAGGTCCTGCGCCGCGGCCGCGAGCTGGCGCAAGTGCTGCGTGTCTTCGACCGGAGCCGCTTCCGCATCGTCGACTGACCGGGCGAATTTCACCGATTTCGTTAACTTCCTGTTTACCATAAATTTCTTGCCAGCCGTTCTGGAACATTATAGGAACATTGAGCTAAGAACGGAGCATGAACATGGGTATCGAAGTCAGATTTCGGGGACAGTCCGGCAAAGCCTGGGAATTCCAGCGTGTCGGCACGGATGCCCCCTGGGCCCGCGCGGCGGGCGTCGCAATCTTCGCCGCACCGGACACATATGGATGGCGTATCATCAGGGTGGTCGAGCTCACCGGCCGGCCGAACGATGTCCAGCCGATCTGGGCGCTGGCAGACGCCGAACGCTATGGCGCGAATGCGGTGTTCCTGGCGGTCGAATTCGATGCAACGGCGCGCAAGCGGATGGTAAACGACATTGAAGAGGGCTTCAGCCCGGTCTGCTTCACCAGCCCCGCGCCTGCAGGCACAAGGATCGCTGCCTGATCAGTTGCTCTTCCTGCGGCTCTCCGCCAGTTCCGCCATGTACCAGCGCTCGACATCGGTTTCGAGCAGGGACAGCGGGCGGGGGCCGCCACCCAGCACGGTCTGGTGGAATTCGGTCAGGTCGAAGTCCGGCCCGAGCACGCGGATCGCTCGCTCCTTGAGATCCAGCATGCGTCTTGCGCCGACCCAATAGGCCGCAGCCTGTCCCGGCCACACGGCATAGCGGTCCACTTCCTCCGCCATGGCCGCCGGGGACTGGCCGGTCGTTTCCGCCAGATAGTCAATCGCCTCCTGCCGGGTCCAGCGCATGCGGTGCACGCCCGTATCCGCGACCAGCCGCGCGGCGCGGAACAGCATGGACTGCAGATAGCCGATCCGGCCTGCCGGGTCCTCGGCATAAAGGCCGAGATCGTCGGCCAGCACCTCGGCATAGGTGCCCCAGCCTTCGCCATAGGCGACGTTCCAGATCATCTGCCGGATCAGCGGCAGCTTCGCCCGTTCGGCAGTGAGCCCGCTTTCGAGATGATGTCCCGGCACGGTCTCATGGAAGACCAGGGTCGGCAGGGTAAAGGCCGGCCAGTCGGACATGTCCGCCAGATTGATCTCGAACAGGGCAGGGGCCGTCCCGTTTGCCGGGGCGGCGCTGTAGAAGGCCGCAGGCGCCGAGGCCTGCAGGAATGGCGGCACCGCGCGGATCGAGACGCTGGTGCGCGGCATCACCGGCATGACCGGCGCGGCCGCCGCTTCGGCGCGGGAAAGATGCTGGCGCATCGTGTTCAGCAGCGCATCCTGGCCGTCCGGCGTCGCGGGGAATATCTGCTCCGGACGGGCAGCAAGGGCGGCGAGCCGTTCGCTCAGCGTGCCTTCAATCAGGCCTTCTGCTTCCAGCGCCGCCATCAGCTCAGCAGTCAGCCGTTCGACTTCGGCCTGCCCGGCGGCATGCAGCTCTTCTGCCGTAACGCCCTCATATGTGTAGGCCTGCAGCGCCGCGTCGTAATAGGCATCGCCCTCCGGCAGCTGCCAGACGCCCGGTTCCACCGGCGCCTGCTCGATCAGGGCGGCCAGCGCGACGCCAAAGGATTCATACGCAGGAAGGATCTCTTCCGCGACGAGCGCATTCGCCCGGGCGAGCAATTCCTCGCCCTCTTCGCGCGGCAGGCCTTCCACACCGGCAATGCGGTTCAGGAAATTGGTGACCAGTATGTGCGTCTCTGCCGGGCCTGTACCGAAGGCGGCAGCCTGCGCCTGCATCTGTTCGAGAATGCCGACCGGCGGGAGTATGCCGGCCACCGCATCCGCTTCCAGCCTGCGGCGTTCATCTTCCAGCGCGTCGGCGAATTGGGCCAGCCGGTAGACATAGGCCCGCGCATCATCGGCCGTGTGCAGCGGGTGCGACCGCACCATCAGGTCCGGCACATCGATATAGGCACCGCGCATATGGTCGGCGACATAGGGATAGGCCTGTCCGAGTTCGGTCTGCCCGTGCCCGGTCACGAACAGCCGCTCGGCTGTTTCATAGGCCTGGATCACCGTGTCGAGATGGCGGGCCTGGTTGCTGCCATCGGCGGGGCGGGGCGCCGCCAGCAGCGCTTCCAGCGTTTCCAGCCGCTTGACGCGCATCCGCTCATAGGCAGCCTGCGACCGGTCTGTCAGATAGGCATTGAAGGGATAGCCGGCGGCCTCTTCGGTGAGGCCCAGCCGCGTGGCGAGTTCCGGGTCGGCGGCAAGTTCCGTCTGCGCGACGGAAGTCAGCAGTTCATCGACCTGCCGGGCGATCCGGCGCGGTGTTCCTGCATCGTCCACCGCCCGCCCGCAGGCAGGTGCCAGAGTCATCACGCCGAGCGCTACTACCGTTCCCTGTAGCAGTTTCGGACTCATCACTTTCACGCGGCGGAACATGTCAGGAATGTCACTCTTTCTCACTGTAGTTCAAGCTGTTTCGGGTGTTGTGACCAGTCTCTATTTCCGGTATCGGTCCGCCAGCAAATTCAGGAGCATCCATCGTGAACACTACACCTGCGTCTCCCCAGCCCGGCGGTCAGCCTGCGCTGACAGGCAACGTCCTCTTCTACAAACAGCCTCAGCCGCTGAACGCCGAACAGCATGCCGGTCTTGGCGTAAAGCAGATCGAACAGCCCTTCGGTTTCCTTCGTGAGGCCCATGCTGTGCCTGTAACCGTTACCGAATTCGGAATGGCGGCAGGATCCTACCCGATTATCTTCGTCGGCGACGACCGCACACCGGTGGCCGTGATGGGGATCCGTCAGGGCCAGAACCTCTATGTCGACGATAATGGCTTTGTCGCACAGGACCATTACGTCCCGGCCTTCGTGCGCCGCTATCCCTTCGTGTTCGCCACCGATGACCAGTCCGACCGCCTGATCCTGTGCGTGGATCGCGGCGCGCCGATGGTGACCAACCAGCCGGAAGTGGCTTTCTTCCAGAACGGCCAGCCGACCCAGTTCACCACGGACGCCATTGAATTCTGCAAGGAATTCGAACGCCAGCGCCAGGCCACGGCAGAATTCTCCCGCATGATGCGCGAGGCAGACCTGTTCGAACAGAAGACCGTCTCCTTCCAGCCGCGCGATGCGCAGGGCAATGCCGTGGGCGAGCAGCAGAAGATCGCCGACTACTGGGCGCTGTCCGAGGAACGTCTCAACGCGCTGCCGCAGGAAAAATTCCTGGAACTGCGCGCCAATGGCGCCATCGGTGCGGTCTATGCGCACCTCCTGTCGCTGCTGAAATGGCAGACTGTCATCCAGCGCGCGGCCCGCACCCCGGGACCGGGTCAGGCCGCGGCCTAAGCGCCTTCTGGCCACGCAATATCGGAAGGCGGTCCCGTGGGGCCGCCTTTTTTCATGCCTCGCGCCGACATCACGAATGAGCGAGGCCCTTCAATCGGCGGAAAATCGCGGGCATATGGTCGCCTGACCTGACTGATTGCCCGACTGATTGTACGAAAGACCTTTCATGCTGAGAGCCCTTCTGACTGCCCTGACGCTCGCCGCGCTGGCCCTTGTGCCTGTTGCCCGGGCTGCGCCGGTCGATGCCGGCCATGCGCGCGTCGAGCTGATTGCGGAGCGGGAGAGCGTCGCGCCGGGCGAGACCTTCTATGCCGCGCTGAAACTGGATCTCGACGAAGGCTGGCATGTCTACTGGCGGAATGCCGGTGATGCCGGCTTGCCGCCGGAGATCACCCTTCAGGACGGCAGCACCATTCCCGGCGGGGCAATCGGCGATTTTGTCTGGCCGATCCCGCATCTCCTTCCCGTCGTGGAGGGGGAGATCATGGATTACGGCTATGACGACCGCCTCATCCTGCCATTCCAGGTGATCATCCCGATGAGCGCCGAAGGCCGCATGCAGATGAATGTGCTGGCGGACTATCTGATCTGTGAGGATATTTGCGTGCCGGAAACGGCGGAGATCAGCCTCTCCCTGCCGGTGGGCGACAGCATCCCTGACACGGTCAACGGCGCGCTGATCGCGGACTGGATTGCAAAGGCGCCGATGGATTTCGAGGGCGAGGCACGTGTCGACACGAGTGCGGAACCGTGGAAGCTCAGCCTCCGGACGGAGGGCGGCTTCCCGATGGATGCGAATATCCGCTTCTATCCCTTCGCGCATGAGATCAGCCATCCGGCGGACCAGCCGCTGAGCTTCGGCGCGCAGGGCGCGACGCTGACCCTGACACCGGATTTTGGCGGTGTCGAAGACAGCCTCGACGGCGTGATAGTCGTTGAGACGAAAGACGGCGCGCGGACGGGCTATACGATCTCAGCCGTGCCCGGCGCGGTGTTTCCGGAAACGTCTGGCACCGCCCCGCTATCGGCTTCCGGCGCGGGAGCGACGAGCCTTCTCATCCTCATCCTTTCCGCCTTGCTGGGCGGGCTGATCCTCAACCTCATGCCCTGTGTGCTGCCGGTGCTCTCCATCAAGGCGATGGGCATGGTGCATGCGGTGGCGAGCGGCCATGAGAGGGAGGTCCGTGCCCACGGCCTCTGGTACACGGCCGGTGTCCTCATCTCATTCGCGGTGCTGGCCGCCGCGATCATCGCCATCCGTCAGGCAACCGGCACCGCCAATCTCGGCTTCCAGCTGCAAAGTGGACCGGCGGTCGCCGTGCTGACGCTGCTGATGTTCGTCATCGGTCTCTGGCTGCTGGGAATGTTCGATCTCGGAACATCCATCCAGAATCTTGGCGGCGGCCTTGCCGCGAAAAGCGGGTCGGCAGGCGCGTTCTTTACCGGCGTCCTCGCCGCCGTGGTCGGGGCGCCTTGCGTCGGGCCCTTCCTCGGCGCGGCGCTTGGCGCGGTGATCGAGAAACCGCCCGTCGCCGTGTTCGCGGTGTTCCTGGCCATGGGGCTGGGCCTTGCCCTGCCATACCTCGTGCTCAGCTTTGTGCCCGGGCTTTCGCGTCTGCTGCCGAAGCCCGGCAAGTGGATGGAGACGCTGAAACAGTTCTTTGCCTTCCCGATGTTCCTGACGGCGGCGCTCCTGCTCTGGACGCTGGGCGCGCTGTCCGGTCCGGCGGCTGTTGCCTGGACGGTTGCAGGCGCGATCCTGATCGGGTTCGGCATCTGGCTCGCCCGGCATGCCGGGGGAGGGGTGATGAAGGCGATTGCCGCCATCGCCATTCTTGCAGGTCTCGTCTATCCGGCCGTGACCGCCGCAAGCCCCGCATCGGCTGGCGGCAGCGCCACGGCCTATGCCGCGAAATACGAGACCGAGCCATGGAGCCCCGAACGGGTGGCTGAACTCACCGCTGAGGGGCGCCCGGTCTTCGTCGATTTTACTGCCACCTGGTGTGCCACTTGCCAGCTTAACAAGGCCACCACGCTGAAGACCAAAGCGGTACAACAGGCTTTCGCTGAGAATGACGTCGCCTTCCTCGTCGCGGACTTTACCCGCAAGGATCCGGTGATTGCAGAAGAGCTGAAACGCCGCCAGCGCGCGGGCGTACCGATGTATCTCTGGTACCCTGCCGGTGCGCGGGAACCGGAAATCCTTCCGGAAGTTCTCTCTCAAAAGCTTGTGATCGGACTCGTCAGCGGCAACTGACGGTCTATACTTCCGTTACCGTTTACAGTGTTGGAGGAGACGATGCTTCTGAACCGCCGCAATCTTTCACTTGCCACGGGCATGGCCGCTGCTGTCGCACTGACGGCCGGTGCGCTGATCGCGTCCACGGCGACGGCAGAGGCAGAGACCAATCCCGGCGATGCAGCGCCTGGCTTCACCGGTACCGGCGCAAATGGCGAGACCGTCTCCCTCTCAGACTATGCCGGCAAGACCGTCATCCTCGAATGGACCAATGATGGCTGCCCCTTTGTTCAGAAGCATTATTCCGAACCGCGCGAAAACATGCAGACCCTGCAGGCCGATGCCAGTGAAGACGACAGGGTCTGGATCTCCGTCATTTCCTCCGCGCCCGGAAAGCAGGGCCATATGGATGGCGCCGCCGCGATCGCGCTGAACGCCGAACGCGGTGCAACGCCTGCGCATGTCGTGCTGGATGAGAGCGGCGATATCGGCCGGGCCTATGGCGCGAAGACCACGCCGCACATGTTCATCATCACGCCGGACGGAACCATCGCCTATCAGGGCGCCATTGATTCCAAGCCCACGGCGCGGCCTGCAGACATCGATACGGCAACGAATTATGTCACCGCTGCCCTCACCAGCCTCG
>MDSW01103477.1_pt1 | contig 10739 bp, 8 predicted proteins | sample 811171 | NCBI WGS metagenome assembly MDSW01 (sample SAMN05326641, study PRJNA326480) | marine metagenome | isolation source: seawater | place: Atlantic Ocean: North West | collected 2012 | reverse complement strand
GTTCTATACAAGCGAATGTCGGGGTGGAGTTCAAAGGCGTCAGTTGGCGTTGAAAGGCGTCGAGGGCGGGTATTGAAAGCGAGGGGTGGGCGGAGAGAGTCGACGGGCAAAGTCCTTAAGGATCGGCGTTCACCACGCGAACGCGGTCGTATGGGGACTAGTGTATAGAACGCACCTTAAAACGCCACCTACGCTCTCGCCGCTCGTCGTCGTCCCCGCGTCAGTCCAGCGCTTCTAAATCTCTGTACGCGGACTTGGGCATCTCGCCGTCCGCGTCGAGCATGTGCGCCTCTTTCTCCGCGTCCGTCCTCCCCCGGCGCGGCTCCACGCCCACGGAGGCGTCGTAGAGGATCCGACGCGGCGGTCGCGTCGACGTCGTCGTCATCGCGCCTTCTTCGTCTCCGGTCCGGCTTCGGCGACTCGTCAGACCGCCGGTCGGCGCTGCCGCGATCGCGACCGCGACCGCGCCGCGCGCGGCGGTCGAGGGGAGCGGCGGCGGCGGCGGCGCGCGCGCGGCGGACGTCTTCGTCCGACACACACTGTCCGACACGCGTCCGACGCGTCCGACGGCGTCCGACGGCGTCACGAGCGGCGTCGCGGCGATGACGTCCTCCGTCCTCTTTCTCGCGGCGGCGACGCCGACGAGCGCTCTTTCGCCGTCGTCGTCGCGCGGCGGCGGCGCGACGCGGTCGTCGTGGTAGTCGTCGTCGTCGTCGTCGTCGTCGTCGTCGTAGTGGCGCTCGGCGCGCTCCGGGTACGTCAGGTACCGCGTCGACGCGCGCGGGCCGATCCCGAGTCGATCCATCTCTCTGAGGAATGTTTTTTTCATCGGTCAGTTGAAACGGGGTGCGATCAAATGTTGAAACCGGACGATGGGTGAAAAACGAACGTGTGTGGATGCTTTCAACGAACGCGCCTGAGGCGCGCGACCGCGCCGGGGGAAGTGAGGTCCGCTACGGTGTCCCCGACGTCGATCTTCGCGTAGACGCGCGCGAGGCGCTCCTGAGGGAGGGGAGGGAGGGAGTGAGAGCGAGGCGGTGAGGTCGCCGCGGACAGACGGCGGCGTCGGATCTCCCGATGGACGGACGGACGGATGCGTTTTCTCTTCCGAGGACGCGACGCGCGCGCTGCGTTAATCACCTCGAGATCGTCCATGTCGCGTCGCTCCTTGTGCGCGCGCGACACCTCCAGCTTCCATCCGTGATGCTTGCTGGAGCTCGTCGCGGCGTACTCCTCGTACTCCATCGCCATCGCCATCGCGGCCGTCGGACGCGCGAGGGCGAGTCGCGGGCGCGTCGGTCGTCCGCGCGTCGCGAAGTGACCGCGACGCCGAGGAGGCGGACGGTCACGCGTGATTATTGCTGACGAGGTGCGTTCTAAACAAAAGTTTTTCACCCATCGCCCGGTTTCAACAATTAATCGCGTCCCCTTTCAACTGACCGGTGAACTTTTTTTGTATGGAATGGCCCTTCGCTCGCCGATAAACTCTACCTCGACCCCCCGCTCGCCCTCGCTACCACGCGGTCGATGAACGTCCCGCTCCGGTGTGTCGCGCGCGCAACCTCGCACGCCTCCACGACGCACCCCGGTTTCTTCCCCGACGCCACCTCCATCGCCGCGCACGTCGCCTCTCTCACGCCGTCGTCCGCGTCGTCCATGTGCACCAAAAAGCCCTGCGGGGTCGTTCCGGGGTGAAAGGCAGTTGAAAGGCGTCAGTGGTGGAGTTGAAAGGCATCGCGGGCGGGGATTGAAAGGAAAGCAGCGAGGGACTCCTGGGCGGAGAGAAACGAACGCCGGGAGAGAAAGTAAAGTCCTTAAGGAATGAAGTTCACAACGCGAACGGAGTCGTATGGGAACCGGTGTAAGGATGACGACGGATGACGACGCGCCTTCAAAAAGTACCCCGTGTTCGTCTCGTCGTAGTCCGGCGCGCACGTCTCGAAGAACGCGGCGACGACGCCGCACGTCGCGATTCGAATCTCGTTCCGCGAGTCGTCCATGCGCTTGAGTAGTTCCGGGTAAATCTGGCGCCGCTCGTCGTCGCTCAGCCGGTCGCCGCAGACGAGAAAGAGGTGACGAAACGCGTGCGCTGAGGGTCGTTCCATACAAAAAAGTGTAGTTCTCCCGTCAGTTGAAAGGGACCCGCGCGATCAAATGTTGAAACCGGGCAATGGGTGAAAAACTTTTGTGTAAACTTTCGCACCCGACGCCGCGCGCGTGTCCGCGTAATAATCCTCCTCCATCGCGCTGATCAGCGACGGGAGCAGGTCGCCTTTACGGATCACGGAGAGTAACGCCTTTCCGGAGACGGTTTTATTCCGCAGCATCGTCCCGAGCGCGACGACCGCGGCGTATCGCACCGCCGCCGCCGTCTTCCCAGCGCGCCACGTCAAACCTTCCAAAACCACCTCTTCGATCAACGCGCCCGCGACGCCGCCGCACGCCGCCGCGCGGCGCGCGTCCTCGAACAGCGCGTCGAGAAGGCGCAGCAGCGCGAGCCGGAGCGTCGGCTCGCGGTGCTGTCTCGCCGTCGACGCGAAAATCTTTCGAATCGCGGCGGCGTTTGAATCGTCGGACAAAACCTCGGGAGGCGCGCCCAGGAGCAACGCGCCGAAGACGCGTTGCCCCGCGCACTCGCCGTCCCACCCCGCCTCCTCCTCGGCGAGCGCGGAGAGAAGCGACGAGGCGTGCGCGAGGAAGAGCGCGTCGGGTCCCGAGGCGTGGCCGCACGCGGCGGCGAGCGCGGCGATGGCGCGCGCGGGCGCGGAGCTCTCCGAGGGGGGTAATCCGATCCCCCGCGGCGCCGCCGCGGCGCCGGCGCCGGCGCCGGCGCCGGCGTCGACGCGTTCGCTCCCGCCCTCGCCCTCGCCGAGGCCGCCCGCCTCCGCGGCGCGGAGCTGGAGCAGGACGCGGAAGAGGTTTTCGGACTCGCGCGCGACGTCCGCGCCGGCGGCGGCGACGGCGTTGACGACCACCGCGAGCAGCTGCGCTCGCACCGCCGCGTCGTCGCACGCGCGCAACGATTCCGACGCGAGGCCGCGCGCGAGCGTCGCGATGGGCTCACCCGCGAGCGACCCGGCCGGCGCGGACCGCAGCGCGGCGGCGGCGATCACGAGCGCCGACGCGCGCTGCGCGGGCGACGCGCGCTCGCTCGTCGCGGCGTCGAGCGACAGCGGCAGCCAATCCGCCGGCGCCGCGTGCGCGCCTGAGAATCGAGGGTAATTGTCCATACGAAGCGACGAACGTCGGGGTGGAGTCGAAAGGCGTCAGAAGCGGAATCGAAAGGCGTCGAGGCGCGTGTGTCGGGATTGTGAGCGAGGCGTGGTGGGCGGAGAGAAACAAACGCCGGGAGAGAAAGTAAAGTAAAGTCCTCAAGGAACGGCGTTCACCACGCGAACGCGGTCGTATGGGGACCAGTGTGAGGAGAACGAACGCGCCTAAGATGCGCGCCGCGCCGACGACGCGCTCCGCGGTGTCCGCGTCCTCGTCCGACACCGCGGCGTTGAGCGCGGCGATCACGGACGACAAGTACCGCGCGTCCGCAGCCTCGCTCTGCGCGAACGCGAGCGTCGTGCCGAGCAACCGAGCGCCCGCGTTTCTCTGCGCGGCGGTCCACTCCTTCGGGTCATTCCATACAAAGCGATGTCGGGGTGGAGTTGAAAGGCGTCAGATGGAGTTGAAAGGCGTCGAGGGCGGGCGTTGAAAGCGAGGGGTGGGCGGAGAGACGAGACGGGAAAAGTCCTTAAGGATCGGCGTTCACCACGCGAACGCGGTCGTATGGGGACCAGTGTATAGAACGCGCCTTCGTCTCCCGCAACGCGAGCGGGAGGAGCGAAGGGAGCAACGCGCGGACGAGCCTTCGAGCCCCCGGCGGGGGCGCGCCGGCGAACGGCGGCGGGAGCACCCCTTTTGCCGTCCGGTCGTCGACCCCGGCCTCGTCGGAGGCGCCCTCGCCGCCGAGCCCACCAATCCCGAGCGCTGCGTCGTTCGCTTCGCCGACGACGCGCACGAGTTCCAACGCCGCGACGCCGTTCGCCTCCGTCTCGTCGGCGACGCCGGTGAGTAACATCGGGAGAAGCCACCGCGCGCGCGGCAGCGCGCACCCGCGTTTCACGGCGTCGTCGTCCGCGTCGGCGGTCGTCTCGACGTCGACGAGCCCGGGAGGGACTTTGCCGCAGTCTTCTCTGTGATCACCTCTTCTCTCACCTCCTCCTCCCCCCACTCCCTCCCCGCCGCCGCCGCTCGATGTCGTCATCCACCCCGCGAGCGCCTTGTGAAACGCCGCGCGCACCGCCGGCGCTCGGTCCGCGCACAGCGGCCGCGTCCCCGGCGCGAGCGTCTCCGGCACCGCGGCGTCCGGCACCGCCCCGGCGCGATGCAGCGCGTCGACGGCGGCGACGACGGCGAGCCGCACGGACGAGTGTCGATGCCGCGCGTTGGCGAGCGTCGCCTTGAGCATCTTCATCGCGCTCGCGGGCGGCAACGCGCCAAAAGGCGTCGCGCGAGCGATCGCCTCGACGAGCGCCGCGCACGCGCGCTTGACGTCGTGGAACTGGTCCCCGCTCGACGCGTGGACGACCGCCGCGACGTCCTCCGCGAACGGCAGGAGTAACGTCGACGTCGTGGCCGTTTTTTCTCCGGAGGCGTTCCCTCCCGCGATCGTCGTCGCGCGCGTCACCGCGCGCGTCGTCAGCTCGACGCACGACAGACGGATCTCCTCGCTGGGCTCCTCCACCGGCGCGGTCCCGACGATCTTCACCATCGCGGGCAGCAGCGACGGAAGCGCGACCGCGGTCGCGCCCTCGCCGTCGTCGCGTCGTAGGTCCCCGCCGTCGCATGGGTCCCCATCGGGACCCACCATCGGGTCCGGGAGCGCGTCGAGGACGTCCGCGACGAGCTGCGCGCACTTCTCGCGCACCTTCTCGACGGAATCCAGGAGGCCGCGAAGGATGGACGGGAAGAGGACGGGCACGAGCGCGCGGAGGAGTTGCGGCGACGGCGCGGGCGACGACGCGTCGCCTTTCAGGAGCCTGCGATGCGATGCGCGCGACGGGGAGGGACGGTGAGGAGTGAGGGGTGAGGAGGACGCACGGACGGACGACGCGCGTCGATCTTCGTCTCGTCGAACGAACGAACGAACGAACGTAAAGGGAACGTTGAAAGGGAAGGACGGGGTGAAGACGTGATCATCGATCGGGACGCGGGCGGTCTCGTCGTTTCGTGAAGTCCTTAAGGAACGGCGTTCACCACGCGGACGGGGTCGTATGGGGACCAGTGTATAGAACGTGCTGCCGATCGATCGACCGATCGATCCCGCGCGAGCGCGCACCTCTTCGATAGGGCGTCGAACGCGCGTCTCCGCACGGCGCGATCCGCGTCCGTGACGCTGTTTATATCTCTCTGGACGCTCGCGGCGAACGCGTCGCGCTCCGCGTCCATGACGGCAGACGCCCGCGCGTTCGCGGAGCAATGATCGTTGACCGTCGTCCTTTTCGAGTTCCCGCCATCAGCATCATGCGTCGCGTCGCGTCGGCGCGTAGTCGCCAGTCGTCGTCGTCGTCGTCGTCCCCGTCCTTCACTCGTCGCGTCGTCCGACGCGCGGCCGCACGCGGAGGCGGGCTCTGAGGCGAATCGCCGCGCGAACGCGTCTTCCGCGCGCGGACGCCGACGCGTCATGTCCTCCGCGGCCGCGTCGGGCGCCCCGCCGACCGCGGCGATCGGCGCCGACGATGCGAATAATCCGACGACGAAGAACGCCGCGACGGTAGTCGACGTCGACGAGTCCCCGCCGCTGTTCGCGACCGCGTCGAGCTTCCCCGGCGCGGACGACGCGTCCCTGAACGACGAGGAGTGGCTCTCGCGCGCGCTCGCCGCCGCGGCGACGACGACGGCGACGACGACGGCGTCGTCGTCGTCGACGAACGATCCGCGGCGCGCGTCCGACCCAGCGCCGTCGTCGTCAGATCCCGCGCCGCGCGCGACCGCCGCCGCGACCGCGCCGTCTTATCCGCCGCGCGCGCTCGCGACGACGACGTGGCACGGCGACCGCACGCTGCTCATCGACAACCACGACAGCTACACGTACAACCTCTACCACCTCATCGCCGCCGCGGACGGCGTCCCGCCGGTGGTCCTGCGAAACGACTCCGTCACCTGGCCGGAGCTCGAGCCGTCGATATCGTCGCGGCATTTCGCGCGCGTCGTGCTGTCCCCGGGCCCGGGGACGCCCGACGTCGCGGGCGACGTCGGCGTGTGCATGGACCTGCTTCTTCACGCCGCGGAGACGCCGATACTCGGCGTGTGTCTGGGGCATCAGGCGCGTTCTGTGCATACACTGGTCACCATACGACCGCGTTCGCGTGGTGAACGCCGATCCTTAAGGACTTTTGCCGTCGCCTCTCGACGCCCAGGGTCCCTCGCTTTCAGACCCGACACACCGCGACGCCTTTCAACTCCATCTGACGCCTCTGAACTCCATCCACCCCGACGTTCGTCGCTTCGCGTTGAACGACCAACCATCAGGCGCTCGCGGCGGCGCACGGCGGCGCCGTGGTCCGAGCGCCGAAGCCGACGCACGGGAGAGCGCACGCGTTGCGACACGACGGCGACGACATGTGGCGGGGAATACCGAGCGGCGGCGGCGGACTCGTCGGCGTGCGGTATCACTCCTTGGTCGTGGACCCGGGGACGCTGCCGGAGTGTTTGACGGCCACCGCGTGGGTGGACGGCGACGGCGGCGAAATCGGCGACGGTTCGGGTTCTGGGCGCGACGGTTCGAGTCCTCCGGTGGTCATCATGGGGATGCGGCACAAGACGCGGCCGCACTACGGCGTGCAGTACCATCCGGAGAGCGTGTGCTCGACGCACGGCGATGCGCTGTATCGAAACTTCGCCGCCGCCGCGGACGCGCATTGGAAACGTTTGGGGCCGCCGAATGCGGCGCCGCGGCCGTCGCGCGTGCTGAAAGGGCTGGACCCGAGCGACGTGAGCTCCGCGCCGAGCGCGTGCGCGCCGACGCCCCCCGGGACGGAGGACGGCGACGGCGCGACGAAGCTTCTGTGGGCGAAACTTCCGAGGGCGCTCGCCGTCGTCCCCGGCGGCGCGGAGGGCGCATTTTGGGGGCTCCACGGCGGCTCTGGCGGCGGTTCGATCCCGGGAGTCGTCTCCAAGTCCGAGGCGTCGATGGATTCGTTCTGGCTCGACAGCGCGACGGCGGCGACGGCGACGGCGACGGCGACGGGGGGGACGTGCCCGAGGAGCCGGTTCTCGTTCATGGGCGGAAGAGGCGGCGCGCTGTGGCGTCGCGCGATCTACAGGTGTCCGCCGCCGCCGCCGCCGTCCGATGAAAACGGCCCGACCGCGGACCGAGCGTTCAGGACCGGCGCCGCGCCCGCGTTCGCCGGCGGGTCCCTGACCGTGACGGACGCGACCGGCGCGTCGACGACGCGGACGGGCGTGAGCGTCTTGGAGTGGCTCGAGAGCCGGCTGCGATCGAGGAGATGCCGACGCGCCGAGGAGGTGACCCTGAACGTGAAACGGTCGCGGGAAGATGAAACGTCAACCGACGAGCCCGCGATCGACGACGCCGACTTCATCGCCGACGGTCGCCTCCCGAACCTCCCGTTCGACTTCATCGGCGGGTTCGTCGGCTACCTGGGGTACGAGATCAGGCGCGTTCTATCTCACACTGGTTCCCATACGACCGCGTCGGCGTGGTGAACGCCGATCCTTAAGGACTTTACTTCCCGTCGTCTCTCTCCGCCCATGGTCCCTCGCTTACAATCCCCGCCCGCGACGCCTTTCAACTCCGCTTCTGACGCCTTTGAACTCCACCCCGACGTCGCTTCGTATGGAACGGCCCTCAGAGCCGAGTGCGGCTGTCACCCGCCGTCGCGCGCGTCGCCGACGCCGGACGCCGCGCTCTTTCTCGCCGACCGCGTCGTCGCGATCGACCACGACACGGACGACGTGTACCTCCTCGCGCTCGTGAGCGACGCCGCGTCGGAGCTCGAGTCGCTCGCGGAGGGCATGGAGCTTCACGGCGCGGCGAACGCGGCGGCGACGGGGTTGTGTCAGCTCGCCGCGGAGGAAGCGGAGGCGGAGGCGCGCGCGTGGTTGAGCGAGACGGAGGCGAGGCTCGCCGCGTTGGGGTCCTCGGAGGCGGCCGCGAGGGCGCTGGACGACTCGTGCGCCGCCGCGGGCGCGGGTGCGATGCTGGCGCTGCAGATCGCGCGCGAGAAGGCGGCGAAGGAGGCGGCGGAGGCGGCGGAAGATGGAACGTCGATCGTCGCGTCGTCGTCGTCGGCGTTTGATCCCGCGCGAGCCGGGTTCCGACTGCGAAGGAACCGCGAGGCGTACGTGGCGGACGTCGACGCCGCGAAGGCGCTCATCGACGCGGGAGAGACGTACGAAGTCTGCCTCACGAACGAGCTCCGACGCGGCGGCGGCGGCGACGGTGACGACCGACCGTGCCCCGACCCCGCGACGCTCTACGCGGTGCTTCGACGGACGAACCCGGCTCCGTACGCGGCGTATTTGAATTTCGGCGGATGCGGCGGCGACGGCGCGCGGGGGTTAGACGACGCCGTCGTCGTGTGCTGCTCCTCGCCCGAGCGCTTCCTGAGGCTCACGAAGAAGCGCGGCGGTCGCGGTGGCGGCGATGCGAACGACGACGCGACGGTTGACGTTTCATCTCCCGACGACGACGACGACGACGGCGGCGGCGGCGGCGCGCGCGCGCTCGAGGCGAAACCGATCAAGGGCACGGCGCCGCGTCGACACCCTCTGAACGGCGAGGACGACGTCAGAGAAGCGCGCGAGCTCGCGTCGAGCGTGAAGGACCGCGCGGAGAACCTCATGATCGTGGACTTGCTCCGTAACGATCTCGGGCGCGTCTGCGTCCCCGGGTCCGTGTCCGTCCCGGGGCTGATGAAGATCGAATCCTACGCCACGGTGCATCAGGCGCGTCGTAGTATCACACTGGTCCCCATACGACCGCGTTGGCGTGGTGAACGCCGATCCTTAAGGACTTTTCCCGGCGTCTCTCTCCGCCCACGCCTCGGTTTCTTCTTTCCCCGCCCTCGACGCCTTTCGACTCCGCCTGACGCCTTTCGACTCTCACCACCCCGCGGAACAAATGGCCCTCGTCAGCTCGTGAGCACGGTGGTCGGGACGAGGGACGAGGCGGCGGCGTCGCCGGTCGCGTGCGCGCGCGCGGCGTTCCCGCCCGGGTCCATGACCGGCGCGCCCAAGCCTCGGACGATGGAGATCATCGACGCGCTGGAGCCGAGCGCGCGCGGCGCGTACAGCGGCTCGATCGGGTTCTTTTCGGTCAACGACGCGTTCGACCTGAACGTCGTGATTCGAACCGCGGTTTTGAAGCCGGGCTCGAAACCGGGCTCCGGCGAGGTGTTCATCGGCGCGGGAGGCGCGATCACGACGCTGAGCGACTCGAGCGCGGAGTGGGAGGAGGCGATGCTGAAGAGCAGGGCGATCGTGCGAGCGGTCGAGGCGTGCGACGAGCTCGCGGCGAGAGGCGCCGCGCCGTGACAGAGTCTATCATTATTAATCACGTAATTAATTACGAAGAGCGGCGCGAAGCGCATATATTCCTACTAGAGTTTCGACGTCGGCGCGCGCGGCGACGTCCACGCCGCTCTCGCGATGCCCTTCTCCCGCGCGTCCCTCGCGCTCGTCACCCCCGCGAGCCGCATCGAGCTCTCGAGCTCTTCCGTCAGCACGTCGATCGCTTTGCGCACGCCCGCCTCGCCGCCGCACGCGAGGCCCCACGCGACCGGCCTCCCGATCGCCACGACGTCTGCTCCGAGCGCCAACGCCTTCAGCACGTCCGACCCCCTTCGCACGCCGCCGTCGAACACGACGGGCACGACGTTCTCGGTAACGGTTTGTGTAACGCTCGTCGCGTTGCCGTTACGAACGTCGTTGACGCCGGCGACGACCTCCGCGAGCGCGCGCAACGTCGACGGCGCGCCGTCCAGCTGCCGCCCTCCGTGGTTCGATACCCATACGCCGTCCACGCCGTGCGCTACCGCTAACGCCGCGTCCTCGCGCGTCATCACGCCCTTGAGGATGATCGGAAGCGCGGGGACGATCGACTTGAGCCACGGGATGAGCGAGGACCACGTGAGGCTGGCGTCGCGGTCGCCGACGCGCTTCGCGATGCGCTTTTGCGCCGCGCTCGCATCCGACGACGAGGGCCGTTCTCCTTTCAAGCGAACGTCGGGGTGGAGTTGAAAGGCGTCAGTTGGCGTTGAAAGGCGTCGAGGGCGGGGATTGAAAGCGAGGGACCCTGGGCGCAGAGAGACGCCGGCAAAAGTCCTTAAGAAACGGCGTTCACCTCGCCAACGCGGTCGTATGGGGACCAGTGTGAGATAGAACGCACCCGACTCGGATGAATCCGAATCCGAATCGTTCCCGCCGCCGTGGTCCACGTTCGCGAGCTTCAGCCCGTCGCGCATCTTAAACCCGTTCCTCACGTCTCTCTCCCTCCGCCCCAGCGTCGGCGCGTCCACGGTCACGACGATCGCGGTCGCGCCCGCGAGCGCCGCGCGTCTCGCGAGCGCCGCCGTCGCCGCCCTGTCGCGTCTCAGGGTCGTTCCATACAAAGCATTGTCGGGGTGGAGTTGAAAGGCGTCAGTTGGAGTTGAAAGGCGCCGAGGGCGGGGATTGAAAGCGAGGGGTGCGCGGAGAGATGCGCCGGGCAAAGTCCTTAAGGATCG
>MDSW01070238.1_pt1 | contig 10741 bp, 12 predicted proteins | sample 811171 | NCBI WGS metagenome assembly MDSW01 (sample SAMN05326641, study PRJNA326480) | marine metagenome | isolation source: seawater | place: Atlantic Ocean: North West | collected 2012 | reverse complement strand
TTGTAAGACATCTTCAAGTTGCTCCTTTATGAAGTCTGGATTGGCGCTGGGTAAGTCAATTTTGTTGATCACGGGTATAACCGCTAGATTATGTTGCATAGCTAGGGTGAGGTTAGCTATCGTCTGTGCTTGAATACCTTGTGTTGCATCTATGACTAGTAGTACCCCTTCGCAGGCCGCAAGACTGCGAGAAACCTCATAGCTGAAGTCGACATGACCTGGAGTGTCAATCATATTGAACACATATTCCAGCTTATCATTGGCTTTATATTTTAGGCGTACGGTTTGAGCCTTGATGGTGATGCCTCGCTCCCTTTCCAAATCCATATTGTCCAATACCTGTTCTTTCATTTCCCGTGCAGGGATAGCCGATGTGGCAAGAATCAGCTTGTCAGCGAGAGTGGACTTACCATGATCAATATGGGCAATGATAGAAAAATTTCGTATCCGGTCTTGTTTCATATTTGTTTAATATCCAAAAGGTATTATCTATTCGTTCTATCTACTAGGTGTGGAGCAGTGGTAATCTGTTCCAAAATTTTTTCATGAGCCTATTATATATTTCCTTAGCCCTCAAGCTCCTAAGGGGGGGGGTAAAATGATTAATAACTTCATAGTTAGAATTAACCTTCCGTTAACTGAATAAACCTTTTCCAGTGACCCCTTTAGTGAGAAGTCAGTGAGTGGGTGATGGTCGTCCCACTTTTTCATCGGAGGTGGTGAGGGAAACCTTTGCGTGGTTTTTAGTTAAGGGTTCTTTAGATGCTTGTAAATATTTGCACCATTCATCAAAGCGGGTTTTCATGGATTCATAATCTTTAGCGTTGTCAATATCCAGGGCTGCTCCAGGATAGGGAACTTCCAGAGCCATAAACCGAGTTTTCATAATGGTGCAGATTCTCTTTTCTAATACTTTTTTAGGGTTGAACTTGCGAAAATAATTAACCAGGAAACTAAGCCTGAGGCTTGCAAAAAATAGACATAACTGCAAGCCAATATAGTTTTTGTAATGCCGGGCTTTGTCTTTTCCAAAAATCGATAAAGCAAAAAGTACTAAGTTTTTAAAATTTCTTTGGTAGCGGTATTGGTACATTTTCTGAATATATTCGCGGTTCTCAATACGCAGAGGTTTGACTAAGTGGAGATTGTTGATCCTAAAGCTGTCTTCTTTAATGTGAAGATAAGCCATTTTTATGCCTGGTTTTCCTTCCTGAGGATAAAAATATTTTAGTTGTTTTTGAGAAACTAATCCCAAAACGTGATCGTAATTTTCCATGTTTGCATGAGAAATAAAATATTCCACTTCCTGTGGAGTCATCAGTGGAGCGTCACAGGGCACAATTAGCATTGCTTGGTCGCGATGGGATTCAGTATTGGGCACTTCTCCGTTTTCATTTTTTAAGGATTCGAGAAAAGTGTGCCAGACATTCTCGTAGAGATTGGATCTTTGTTTGACAATATGAACTCGTTTAGGGAAGTTTAAATCAACGTGTCCTGTGAGAAAAACCTGTTGGAGTTTATCCTTGAGACCCACTACATAGATATCTCGAATAGATTCGACCTGTTGTAGAGTTTCGACAATATAATGTACGAGGCACTTTCCATTAATAGTCAAAAAAGCCTTGTTCTGATGATGAACCTTATAGCTGGACTTTCCTTCTCCTGCTACGAGGATAGCGTCATATTTTTTATTACTCTTCACGAAACTCATCCAAAAAAAACCTCTTTAATTTATACTTTATTATAATACCTTGCGATCCCTAATGAAATTTTGTTATACAAAGTGATTAAACACATCACTAAAAATACCAGATTATTTAAACATGGCTCAAGAAACTTCCTCTAGCTTAAAAACTACACCTTTAATCGATATTCATAAAGAATACAGTGGCAAACTTGTTCCTTTTGCAGGATGGAAGATGCCCATTCAGTTCCAAGGGGTCATCAAGGAGCATCAATGTGTCCGAGATGGCGTTGGAATATTCGATGTTAGTCATATGGGCGAGATAGAAATCCAGGGCCCCTCTGCCAAGAGCCTAATTCAAAAACTGATAACAAATGATATTGACTCAATACAGGACAATCAGGCCCTTTATACTCTGATGTGCCTGGAAAATGGTGGCGTTGTGGATGATTTACTGGTCCACCGTTTTTCTGAAGACGATTATTTCCTTTGTGTGAATGCTGCGAATACAGAAAAAGATTTGCAATGGATTTTGAAAAATTCCGGTTCTTTCGATGCTACTATCCGCAATAATAGTCAGGATACATCGCAACTGGCATTACAGGGGAAACATTCTGAGGCCCTATTGCAAAAATTATGTGACGCCTCTTTGAGCGAGATTAGATACTACCATTTTAAAAAAGCAAAAATCCACAATTTTACAGGAATCATCGCGCGGACTGGGTATACGGGTGAAGATGGTTTTGAGATTTACCTTGATGGTGGCGATGCTGAAATTGTTCTTAGAGCGATTCTTGAGGTTGGGAAAGAATTTAATCTCCAACCGATTGGGTTGGGAGCCAGAGATACCTTGAGAATGGAAATGGGGTATGCTCTTTACGGTAATGAAATTAACGAGGAATCCAAGCCGTTGGAGGCTGGGTTAGGTTGGGTCATTAAGCTGGACAAACAGGATTTCATAGGTCAGGCAGCACTTAGAAAACAAAAAGATATGGGGAGTAGTCGCAAGTTGATAGGTGTTCGCTTGCTCGATCGGGGGGTTCCGCGTCCACATTATAGGGTTTTAAAAAATGGGACTTTGATTGGGGAACTAACCAGTGGAACTTTTTCCCCTTCCTTGAATACGGGGATTGGATTATGTTATGTATCCCCTGAATATGCAGAACCTGGAACTAAACTAGAAGTTGAAATTAGGAAGTTGAGTGTACCCGCTGAGGTTGTTAAACTACCTTTCATACCAACTCGAGTCAAAAAAGATTAATCGCTAATTAACGGAGGCATCATGGAGGTTCCCCAGGATTTAAAGTATACGCAGGAACATGAATGGATCCGCGTTGACGGAAAGAAAGCCGTGATCGGTATTTCTGAGTTTGCCCAGGATCAATTGGGAGACATTGTTTTTGTCGAACTGCCAGAAGTCGGTAGTCAGGTTGATCAGGGAAGCCCATTTGGGGTTGTGGAGTCAGTAAAAACAGTTTCCGACCTTTATGCTCCCGCCGGCGGCAAGGTCATCTCTGCGAATAAAGATTTAGAGACTAACCCTGAAAGGATCAACAATGCACCTTATGAAGGAGGATGGATTGTTGAAATTGAACTTTCTAATGAAAAAGATCTTGAGTCTCTTCTCGACGCGGATGCTTACAACGAACAATGCAAAAATGAGATGGAGTAAAGTTTTTTCATCCGGCCTATGAGGTATATTCCACATACAGAAGAAGATATCAGACTGATGCTTGCAGAAATCGGTGTGCAGAATATTGATACTCTTTTTGAAAGCATTCCTGATTCTTTGAAATTGGGAGATAATCTTTTAGCTCTTCCAGAAAGTCTGTCTGAAAGTGATCTAACTAAATATCTGAAACAACTGCAAAAAAATAATACCACTGTTGAGAGCCATTCGATTTTTCTCGGAGCCGGAGCGTATCGTCACTTTTCACCTGTATTGATTGATCATCTGATTTCTCGTGGTGAGTTTGCTACCAGTTACACTCCCTACCAACCTGAAGTGAGTCAAGGGACTCTTCAAGCAATTTACGAATTTCAGACTATGATCTGTCTGCTAACCGGAATGGAAATTGCCAATGCTTCCATGTATGACGGTGCTTCTGCTCTTGCCGAAGCAGTTATGATGTCCAATCGGATAAATCGCCGCATGGATTTTCTGGTCTCGCGAGGAGTTCACCCTGAATATCAGAAGGTAATAGAAACCTATACTAAAGGCAGTAACTTCCGGGTTAAGGAAATCCCTTTTGACGAAAAAGGTAGAACGGACCTTTCCTCCATTGCTGAGAACCTGACTGAGAATACATCAGCCGTTGTTCTGCAATCGCCAAACTTTTTGGGAACGGTAGAAGAATATGACCAGTTAAAAGAAAAACTTGCGGAGAATGGTACCCTACTAATTGTAGTTGTGGCGGAAGCCCTGTCTTTAGGTATTCTCGAATCACCGGGAAAATATGGTGCGGATATTGTTGTTGGGGAAGGGCAATCATTAGGTTTACCAGTCTCTTATGGAGGCCCTTATGTGGGATTTTTTGCAACACAGAAAAACTATTTAAGACAAATGCCGGGACGTCTAGCCGGGGAAACATTGGATCAGAATGGTAAAAGGGCTTACGTGCTGACCCTGTCAACTCGCGAGCAGCACATTCGCCGTGAGCGTGCAACATCCAATATCTGCACCAATCAAGGGCTGTGCGCTCTGGCTACTGCAATTTTTATGTCTACTCTTGGGAAACAGGGGTTTCGTGAGATAGCGGTGTTGAACTTGCGTAAAGCGAGTTATTTGAAAAATCGCTTGGCGAATGTCCAAAACTTTAAAATCCGTTTTTCCTCCAACATATTTAATGAGTTTGTTCTCGAATGCCCCCGCCCGGTGGAGGAGGTTTTAAACTATTTGAAAAAGGAAGGAATTATCGGCGGTTATGCATTGGAGTCTTATTACCCAGATTTAAAAAATTGTATGCTGATTTGTGTGACGGAATTGAATTCCCGTAAAGAAATGGACATCCTGATCGAAAAACTGCAGGCGCTATAACCTTTAGATATATTTTTTTGCTTTCCCTATTTCCAAGGGAGGAACTGATGGGAAGCTCGTTATGAAATAATCGATAACTTATCAACCAGTTCTTCTGCGGGATAAGTTAGGATTTCTGCTAGGGTAGGATGATAATGCGGAATCTCTAACATGTCCTTCACTGTGCCACGAAAATGCATCAGAGTTATGATCTCGTGAATCAGCTCTCCTGCTTCTGGCCCAACAATATGTCCGCCTAACACTTCTCCTGAAGCAGGGTGGCACAGGAGTTTTACATGCCCATATGTTTCCCCCAAGCACATCGACTTGCCGTGATCATCAAAAGAATAGGATGCGGTTAGATAAGGGATGTTGTTGGCCTGACATTCTTTTTCGCTTAGGCCTACACTGGCAACTCCGGGGTCGGTAAAAACGACAGAGGCCTTAAGTCGGTTATCCACCTCCTTTTCGTTTGCAGTGTTTATAGCATTATAGCCAGCTATTTCCCCCTGTTGAATAGCAATATGCACGACCTCATGAATTCCATTCACGTCACCTACTGCAAAAATATGAGGTTGATTTGTTTTCATTTTTGAGTCTACAGGAATGCAGCTTTTCTGGATTTCAACCTTTGCTAAGTCCAGATGGAGGCTATCTATATTTGGTCTGCGACCCAAAGCTTGTAGGATGTATCGTGCACAGACTTTTTTTTCTTTACCTTCATGCTTAAAATAAATAACTGAGCCTTCTAATGTTTTTTCGGCCCGCAGAATTTTTGTGCTGGTATAAAGATTCATACCTTCTTCGCGGAAACGTGACTCCACTGGTCGCGCCAAGTCTTCATCGCCTTTCGATAAAATATGTTGGCTTCTCTGCAGTAGTGTTACCTTGACACCAATTCTTAATAAAAATTGTGCCAGTTCCACTGCCACTGCTCCGGCACCTAGAACAATGATTGAGTCCGGAGCTTCTCTCATTTTTAAAACATCATCACTGGTGACGAATCCGGTTTCTTCAAGGCCAAGAATCGGATAGTTTGCGATCACAGAGCCAGTAGCGATGATAAATGATCTTGCTTTAAGGAACTTATTCCCAATTTTGATTTCATACGGGGAGATAAACTGAGCCTGTTCTTCGATGAGGGTGAACCGAGGGCTGTTGAGTTGCTCTATTCGGTAATCGGCAAACTCTTTAATGAGTTTATTCTTACGGTCATTGATGGCAGAAAGTTGGGCCTTTGCTTCAACAGACTGGATACCAAATTCCTTGGCTCGGCCCATCAAGGCCATGATATCAGAGGAGCGCAGGATTGCTTTGGTTGGCATACATCCCTTGAGAATACACAATCCGCCCAAAGGACCAGGGTCAATGATTGCAACTTGGGCTCCGAGCGATTGTGCAGAAGAGGCCGCGGCATAACCAGCGGACCCTCCCCCAATAATCGCGACATCAAAATCCATATAAACCTTAGAGAGTTAGGCAGTCTTCCGGAGTCAAGTCGAACTCCCTTCCGCATTCCTGGATGAGGTCGCGGGCATTTTTTTCCATAAACTCATCACCTGTCTGCTTGAAAAGTTCCGCAGCTCTTGCAAGATGATGAATGGTTTCTTTGCCATGCTTCAGTCCATAATAAAGCATAGCTATGTTGCTGTGAGCCCTTCCAAAATCTGGGTTTATACGAATAGCTTCTTTGTAATGCTTGAAGGCTTCATCCATCTCGCCGATTAAATTGCTGACCACGGCAAGACTGTAATGAACCATAGGAGCTTCTGGCTTAAGACGTAAAGCCTCACGAAAAGATTGAGCTGCCTCCAGATTCATTCTTAGTTTTCCATAACGTATGCCAAGATTAAAATGTGCCAGAAAATGTTCTGGGTCTAGGTCAATGGCTTTCTTATACGATTCGAAAGTTTTACGATCATCGCCAAGTTTACTAAATGCAAGGCCATCTTTAAAATGTTCTTCCGCACTTTTTTCTGATTTTTGTTCTGACGACATATAAATCCTCTTGTTTTTCAAAAAATTAACGCTGTTAACGACAAAATTGATAATTGAGTGGGACTTATGCTACCTTATTGCACCCTGCTAATGCAACCCAGACGCCATCCGCAGGGAATTTTATAAGGGTATTTTGTAATTATTTTTGTCGAGCAGATATGGGTTGAGCTTAGGCTATCATATTATTTAAAAAGGTGAAATGTTGTTATGGCGATAGAACCAGGAACTGACGAAGAGAGACTAATGCTGGGTAAATGGATTAAAAAAGGCCAGAGTCTTATTGTCGGTACTTCTGCCTTAGGTGACTCCTACTTGGACCCCAACATAAAAAGAGAAGAGGATTTAGAGAAGAAAACTCAGGAGTACGTGGCGTTTGACCACCAGGTTGTTGAAGAACTTCCTCACCTAAAGGGAAGGTTTCGTTGGGATCTGGAGAAATACTACCGAGACCGATATGGTCCCTACCTACCTCAGGACTGATCATGTCAAAATGTAAAGTTTCGGAGCTCGGTGATGCTCCATCGGAAGGAACGGGTAAACAGGTTCATTTTAAACACGAGTACACTGAGATCAGCTATGTTCTTGGGCTGTTTCAGGTTGATGGTAAGTTTTATTGCCTTACAGACCAGTGCCGTTGTTGTGAAGGTAGTCTTGGGCTTGGCGTTTTAAAAGGAATGTTTGCATTTTGCTGTAAAGAGGAATGCGGTTGGAATATTAAAAAAGGATATTGTAAATTTAACCGATCTGACACCACTCCTACTTATAAAGTTGCCGTTGAAGAAGACGGACTCTATATTGAAATTTAATCACCGGGTTGAATAGGTGTAGGCGAAGAGAACTCTAGTTATTTTTGGCGATCAATTACTCTTTTGAATGTGGTGGATTGTTTGACTCTCTCCTGAGAGAAGACAGTGAAGGTTTCCTAGTTTCCCATATAATAATTTCACATTTTGATGAGGTATTTAATGAGTCTTGACCTGAAGAAAAAAGTAGTAACCGTCCGTTCTCATGAAACTATAGCTACCAAACAGAACCTGCCCTATTATGTAGGCATATCTACCGCAACTGCTGGATCGATTGGGCTATCGATGAATCTAGTGGTGATTCCGCCGAGTGGATCTCCGAAAGCGCATTATCATAAAGATTTTGAGACGGCAATTTATTTGCTGAGAGGTAGGGTAGAAACCCAGTTTGGCGAGAACCTGAAAGAATCGGTTATCCATGAGGCAGGAGACTTTATTTTTATTCCACCAGGCGTGCCACATAAACCAGTTAACCTGTCTGATACTGAGCCAGCACTGGCTATTGTTTCCCGTAACGATCCCAATGAGCACGAAAATGTTGTGTCATACAATCCCTAGATATCGTCACCTTACGTCAAATTATCCATCATAACTGGTTTTTTGAAGATTAGTTTTTTTTTCATGATGTTGTATATTTGACGTTTTTTTGTGCCTTCTATAACTCACATAACTTATTGAAAAACTTTACATTTTTATGTTTTTGGTTATAATGATTTCATATTATGAAGATAAAGCTCGACACAGACAGTTTTAGCATCATAGGAGATAGCCCACAGATTCGCGAGGTTTTTGACATTGTGAGTCGCGCTGCAGGTTCTCAGAGCACTGTGATGATTTATGGGGAAAGTGGAACTGGGAAGGAGCTTATTGCCCGCGCACTGCACTTAAATAGTCCACGCTCCTCCAAACCTTTCATCGCTGTAAATTGTGCTGCTATTCCTCATGATTTGTTAGAGAGCGAATTGTTTGGTTATGAAAAGGGTTCTTTTACAGGAGCTGTGAATAATCGCATAGGAAGAATAGAACTGGCAAACCAGGGGACTATTTTTCTCGATGAAATTGGGGATATGCCTCCGGTGTTGCAGGTCAAACTTCTTCGAGTTCTGGCTGAAAGAGAAATTGATCGTATTGGTGGCACTAAGTCCATACCCATCGATATTCGTGTGATTACCGCCACGCACCGTAACTTAGAAGCTGCCATCGAAAAGGGTCAGTTCCGAGAAGATCTCTTTTACCGGCTCAACATAATTCCTCTCAATATTCCCCCTCTGCGGGAACGAAAAGCAGATATTCCACTTTTAGCTAACCATTTTCTCAAACAATGCAATGGGTCGAGCACTCCTAAAACAATTAGCGACGAAGCGATGAGCGTGTTAGTTAATTATTCCTGGCCCGGAAACATTCGCGAATTGGCAAACTTTGTTGAACGCATGGTTGTGCTTAGCATCGGCTCTAATATTACCCCAAGGGACTTGCCGGATAAAGTTCTAGGCGAAGTCCCAAAAGAAAAATGGACGCCTCTTGAAAAAGAACCTGAACTTGAAGGCAATCCAGCGCAGATGCTGCAACAGTCGCTAAAGCAATCTTTTCATGTGGGAATCCCCGATGAAGGTATCAACCTTAAAAAAACTGTGGAAGATTTCGAGAAGGAACTTCTCATAGAAGCGTTGGAAAAAACCGGCTGGGTTAAAAACAAGGCTGCAACACTGTTGAACCTTAATCGAACTACTCTAGTAGAAAAACTCAAAAAACTAAAAATCACCAATCCAGCCTAGCCACTAATATTCTTTTATCGCGAAATAGAGTTATGTTTCATACTCATTGCGCTTTGTGCTGCTATGGGCCTCACAATAATTAACGGCCAATGTCGCTTCTTGTGAACAAGAGAGTGTTTAGGCTTAGCCTCTGCTCAATTTTATTGAAGACTTAATGGGGGTTTAATGGAAGGGTAGAGGCTTGTAATAGAGAAACCTATTAAATGACTACGTTTGATAGCTCTGACTTTTGGGTCAGGTAGTGTGATAACCCTTGTTTGAATGTTACTCGATGCGAGCGTTGGCAAGTTCTTGTGCAACTTTGGTGATATCAGATACAAATTTTTCGAAGGATTTGTCATTATCTTTATGTTGAGTCTGTCTGCGGATTTGTTCTCCATTGGCGTCAATGACAAGGTCCAATACATTGATCCCCGGAGTTACGTGGTGTTTTCTGATCTCTACTCTAATTTCATTGACTTCCATTAGGTTACTCTCCACATTAAAGGATATATCATTCCACCGATAATATTGTTAATAACATCTCTCCCTTGAGGAGAGTATTTAATATCATTTCAAGATTGGGTGGTCAAGCCTCCTTTATAATAAATTACACGGTGGCTAAAAATAGACTGCCAGTTGCAATGCTTCTCTGGGGAGATTAGACTTACGTAGGGAGTCTCCTGAGCGAGCAATATATATCAGCAATTCATGTTTTTTGTTGGCTTTAAGAGCCACCCCTATCTACCTTAATGGATAGTGGCATGAACTTTCTTAAGGAGAGACAATGAAAATTTCTATCAATGGGGCTGAAACGCAAGATCCGTCTTTTCAGGGGGAAACAATGGAAGAAGTGATGAATGCTATTGTGAAAAGCCGTCAGAATTCTTATATAAGAAGAGTTTGGTTAGATGGCCAGGAAGTTTCTTCCGATTCCCAGGACATCTTAAAAACCTCCCCTACGAGCGTTGGATTGCTGGAGTTGGAATTAGCAGAGCTTCAGGATCTGCTTGCCAATAACCTGACTAATGCAAAGGATTATCTTGTAAGGTTGATCCCTGGTTTTCAAAAGGCAGCAGACCTATTTCGCATGGGTAACGAGCAAGAGGCTAATCAATATTATTTACAAGTTCTTGACGGAATTGAGTGGTTCTCTCAGGTTGTTATTATAATTGTTAGTACTCAGGAAAATAAGTCCGAAGAGAAAAGCCTCGAAGAACGACAAAAAAAACTAACCGATCTTATGTCTCAAATGCTCGAGGCAAACCAAAATCAGGATTGGGTTCTAATGGCTGATTTAATGGAATATGAAATGATTCCTTTCTATAAGGACTGGGAAGCGGTGCTTTCCCGAATTGAGGCTTGACGCAGACTCCCTACCCGAACTCAATTAAAACTTATAAATATTTGATTTTTAATGGGTTTTTCTTTTATTTTTATTTTTTTCAAAAAAAATAAAAATAAAAGAAAAACCCATTAAAAATCA
>MDSW01185067.1_pt1 | contig 10742 bp, 10 predicted proteins | sample 811171 | NCBI WGS metagenome assembly MDSW01 (sample SAMN05326641, study PRJNA326480) | marine metagenome | isolation source: seawater | place: Atlantic Ocean: North West | collected 2012 | reverse complement strand
CAGTCGAACGTCTTACCGGTCAAACGTTGAAAGGGAAGCGCGGGTGAAGAGTGACGACGGGAAAAGTCCTTAAGGAACGGCGTTCACCACGCGAACGGGTTCGTATGGGAAGCAGTCTCACCTCCCCGACACGCGTGCGCCAAGAGCGACGGGCGCTCGAAAAAATCCGAGCCGAGCGCGTCCGACACGTCCGACACGTCCGACACGTCCGCGCCTACGAGCGCCGCGAGCCTCGGGTGCGCGGCCGCGAGCAACGTCGCGTCGACGTCCGTGAGGTGTTCCTTCGCGATCGCGTCCTGGAACAGCCGCGCGTGCGCGTCGACGAACTCGGGGTCGTTGCCCATAGGAAGCGACGTCGGGGTGGAGTCGAAAGGCGTCAGAAGCGGAGTTGAAAGGCGTCGAGGGTGGGTATTGAACGCGAGGGGTGCGCGGAGAGACACGCCGGGCGAGAAAGTCCTTAAGGAACGGCGTTCACCGCGCGAACGCGGTCGTACGGGGACCGGCGCGAGATAAAACGCACCTCGAACAGCGCGCACGCGTCTTCACCCCCACCCCCGTCCTCCTCCTCCTCCTCCTCCACCTCCTCGTCGTACGCGCCGACGACGACGTCTTCCCACTTCCTCTCCAAGCGCACGCGCGCGCGCTCGTCGTCGAGCACCTTCTCCGAGCTCCCCGGACGCCACGTGTGACGCCGCTCCGATTGGCCGCCGTCGCCGCCGTCGCCGCCGTCGTCGCGTCGGCGTCTCGTCGGGAGCCCCAACGACAGCTCCGCGGTCGCCTCGCGGAAGATCCGCGTCTCGCGGCTCGTCTCGCGAAACCCGAGCTTCTCCGTGAAGAGCGCCAGCGACGCCGCGTTTCCCAACCCGATCTTCGCGACGAACGTCGTGACGTGCATCGTCTTCCACGCGTACGCCATGCACATCTCGAGCGCCTCGCTCGCGATGCCTTTCCGTCGCGAGCGCTTCTCCGCGACCATGACTTCGATCTCCGCCGACGCGAGGACGTCGTCCGCGACGTTCCAGTACAAGTTCACGTCGCCGCACATGACGCCGAGGTCCGCGCGGGGCGCGCCGTCGCCGTCGCCGTCGCCGTCGCGGCGCGCGTCTCCCGCCGCGTCGACGTCGAGGGCGATGAACGTCAGCTTCGTCTCGTCGTTCGCCCACGACCGCTGCGCCTCGATCTCTTCCTCCATCGTGAGCGGCTCCGACGCCGTCGCCGCGAGCGTCTCAGGGTCGAGCATCCACGCGTGGTACGTCTCGACGTGCTCGGGGCGGTACGGCACGAGGACGCATCGCGACCCGCGGAGGGTGACGTTCGCGTTCGCGCGCATCGCGACGTGAGGAGGAGCAGAGAAGGCGACCTGATGACCGGAACGACTTTTTACTGCACGACATTTAACGACGAAGCGCAAGCGCAAGCGCACAAGCGATACGAAGCGGTGCGCGACGACAGGAGTGCTCGAGTTCCGACGTACGATGAAACGCGAGGCCGCCGGCCCGACGGCGCTAGACTGCTGGAGCTAAGGGACTAGAGCGCGAAACGCCCGCGCGTCGTCGCCGCGCTACGACGCCGAGACCGCGGGCTCGCCGACGTCCGCGGACGCACCGTACGCCTCCGCGCCCCCGCCGCCCGATTTCCCGCCCTCCGACGACGACAGCTGCGCGTCGTCCTCGCCGCCGTCGCCTTCTTCTCCAAACCCCGTCTCCGCCGAACCAGCCGCCGGTCGCGCGTCGTCCTGGTCCTCGCCCCCCTCGCTCGCCGTCGCCGTCGCCGCCGGTTCGATCCCCGCCGAATTCGCCGCCGTCGATGCGGACGCGACGAACTTCTCCACGCGAGCGACGATGTGCTTCCCGTAGGTAAACTTCTTCAAGTTGCCCAAGTGCACGCGCATCCGCGTGAGAAGCTGGTCGCGTTGCCCGTCGTCGCACACCTCGAGGAGCTTCTGGACGACGTAGTTCGCGAACTGGTCCTTCATCATCGCCTGTAACGGCTCGTTTTCGTCAGTTTTCCCGAGCATCTCGTCGATCATGATCTGCCGCTCGCTCGCGCCGCAGTACGTGAGGCACTTTTCAATCACGTTGGACGCGAACTTGTGTTGCGCGAGCAAAACGATCTGACCCGCGAGCGTCTGCAGGATCGTCTTGCGCTCGCCCTCGCCGCCGTGCTGCAACACGTGCTGCACGACGTAGTTCCCGTACTGGTCCTGCGCCAAGCTCGTCGCCTCTCTCAGGATCTCGTCCATGATCCCCTCGCTCTTTTGCTCCGGCGTGCAGTGCTCCAAGACCCTCTGAGGGCCATTCCATACAAGCGAATGTCGGGGTGGAGTTGAAAGGCGTCAGTAGGAGTTGAAAGGCGTCGAGGGCGGGGATTGAAAGCGTGGAGTGGGCGGAGAGAATCGCCGGGCAAAGTCCTTTAGGATCGGCGTCCACCTCGCCAACGCGGTCGTATGGGGACCAGTGTATAGAACGCGCCTGAATCACTCTGCAGCCGTACGGGTGGGTGGACAACGACAACACGTTGCCGTAGAACGCCTCGACGATGAACTGAATCTTCGCCGGCGCCACGCACTCGATGCACTTCTGCACGACGTGGTTGCCGTTCTGGTCGCGGACGCACCGAGAGACGTGGCCCTCGAGCTCGGCGACGAGCGCGCACTGCGCGTCCTCGTCGATCACTTCGAGCGCCTTTTGAATCACGCGACATCCGTACATCTGCAGCGACAACGACAAGACGTGGCCCTTGAGCTCGCCCGCGATGGCGTCGATCTGCTCCGGGGTGCCGTTCGCGAGGAACTTCTGCACGACGTAGTTCCCGAACACGTCCGTCATGAGCGCGTGCGCGGCGGGGAGGACCTCGTCGAACACGAGTTGCGCGTCCTCCGGAGCCGCCGTCTCGAGCTTCTGCTGAATGAACCGCGAGCCGTGCTGGTCGCTGGAAAACTCCACGACGTGCTCCGCGAGGTCGCCGAGCTCGAACCGCCGCGCTTTGTTGTTCTTGAACTCCTCGAGCAGAGGGCTCATCTGCTTCATCGGGCCTCTACCGCCGTGACCGCCGTACCCGTCCGGACCGCCGCCGTTTTGATGCATCCCGTATCCGCCGCCGCCCGAGCCGCCGCGGCCGCCGCCGCCGCGGCCTCTTCGCCCGCCGTTCCTCGCGCCGCCGCCGTTTCCTCTGTGGTTCGGGTTCCACGCGCCGCCCATCCCGCCGTGCCCTCCGGGTCCCATCCCCTGCGCGTTCATCATCGCCGCCGCGGCCATCGCCGCGGCGTTCGGATCGCCGTTCTCCGCGAGCCGTTGATAGTACGCCGCGGCGTACATCTGATCGAAGTGCTGCATGGATCCCTGCATCCCTTGCATCTGGGGCCCCTGGTGCGGCCCGTGCGGCCCCGGCGGCGAGTGCATCCCGTGACCGCCGGGATGCGCGCCTCTCGGCGGCGGCGGGAAAGGAGACATCCCTCCCGGCGGCATCCCCGTCATCCCGCCCGCGGCCCCTTGCGCCTGCGCCTGCGCGTACATCATCGCCGCGTGCATGTGCTGCTACGAAGTGAAGTCGGGGTGGAGTTGAAAGGCGTCAGTTGGAGTTGAAAGGCGCCGAAGGCGGGTATTGAAAGCGAGGTGTGGGCGGAGAGAGACGACGGGAAAAGTCCTTAAGGATCGGCGTTCACCACGCCGACGCGGTCGTATGGGGACCAGTGTAGAGAAGCACCTGCTGCTGCATCGCGATCGCCTGCTGTTGCCGCGGGTCCATCCCCGGATGCATCCCCGCGTGCGGGCCCCCGGGGCCGCCGGGATGCGGCGCGCCGCCGTGCTGACCACTCACGTTCCAAGCGCCCGGGTGATGCCCGCCGTACGCGTCGGCGGGGTGCGGCGCGCCGTACTGCGCCGCGTCCGGGTGGTACCCCGCCTGCGCGGCGAGGATGGCGGCTTGCATCTGTTGTTGCTGTTGCTGTTGCGCCGAGTTCGGCGACCCGGGGCCGGGGCCCCACGCGCCGTTCGGCGCGGGCGGGACGAACTGCTGCGCGCCGGGACCGCCGGGACCGCCGGGACCGCCGGGACCGCCGCCGCCGCGCGGGCCCCACGGTAAAGGCGGCGCGCCCGCGGGCATCGGCGGCGCCGCCATACCGACGTGCGACGGCGGCGACCCTAGGTCGGCTTGCCCGCTCGGGGACCCGCCGCCGCCGCCGCCGCCGCCGTCCGCGACGGAGACGCCGGCGAGCTGGCTCGCGAGCTCGTCCGCCGCGCCGCCGCCGTTCGGGGACCCGTCCGTGCTCGCGCGTCGCGCGTGCCGCGCGCTCCCCGGACGGGCCCCCGGCGGCGTCGACGGGTCCCCGCCGCCCGCCGCCGCCGTCGCCGCCGCCCCCGCCACCGCGCGCGATAACCCTCCGCGCAAGCCGCCGAACGGCGGCGGCGGTGGCGCGGAGACCCACGCGTTTGTGGTGCGGGTAACGGTCGCGGAGGTGGCGTTATTTTTTGTCCCGACCGGGACGTTTGGCGTGGGGATGGTCTTTCCGGACGTCGTCGTGTTGGCGGCGGACGCCGACGCGTCGCCGAGCAGCGCGCCGGGTCCGCCCGCGGCCTGGGCGTAGTTCGCGTAGTTCACGAACGACGGCTCGCTGCGGGCGTTTTGGGATGTGAGGGAGGGGGAGGGAGGGGAGAGAGGAGACGGTCAGGTGACGCGACGACGACGACGACGACGAAAGATGGATGAATGAGTGAATGATTAATCCTCGAGCGCGAACGCCGAGGACGAATTTGGTTTTTTCCCTGCCCGTCTCCGCGGCCTCGCGGGCGCGACCGCGCGCGCGCGAGACCTAAACCCCGCGCCGTTCCCCCGCCGTTCGCGCCCACGACGCATTCGCCGCGACGCGATACCCGCGACGCCCCCCGCGCGCGCGAGATACGCGCGCCCCCGGGGCGGATCGGCGCGCGGACAAGGTTTGGGCGCGAAAAGAGGATCGAAAAGACCGCGCGTTCGTCGTCGAAGGGTCGCGCGCACCTTCGCTCCTCGCCCGCGCCGCCCAAGACGTTCCCGATCGCCTGGCGCTCTTCCTGCTTATCGAACGCGCCCGCGAGCGCGTTCGAGGCCCCCGGCGCCATCGCGCGCGGGCGGGGAACGGACGCTATGGCGACCGTCGCCGTCGGATTATGGTTGGATTGCGTCCCCGCGCGTAGCAGAAGCGGAGAGACCTCTCCCGCGTGCCTGTAACGCGTCTGCTAACGCGCCAATGCGGGTTTTTCGTTCGTCCGGAGACGGGCGCGCGCGCTCGTGTCGACGGACGCTGCGGTGCGCGTTTCTCGTCGCGGGTGCGTCCCGACGCGTGTGGACGTCGCGCGCGCGCGGTTCGCTCTGCGCGCGCGGCCTCGCGCGCGCCGACTTCGCGCAGCCTACGACGCGTCTTCGGTTCGTAGTTGTTAGGCGAATTATCCCAGGAGTCGCCGCGTCCCCGGTTTGAAATCCCTCCGAGAGGCGTACGTTGTAGCGGGGCGAAACGACTCGAGTTTGACGAGTTAACCAGCTCGGGTCGGACAAAACGGGCGGGAAAAGCGCAGATCCATTTTTCACGCATCAATGCATCGCGGAGTCACTCGATTATGCGCTCCGCGTCATCAGGCGGTCAGGGTAACAACAGAACCGAAACTTCATCGACGCGCGCGACGCGCGGCGGCGCGTCCGCTCGTCCTCCTCCTCGACTCCTCGATGAACAAGCTGCAGATCCAGCTCAAGAAGAAGGAGAAGGAGCGGAAAGACGCGGCGGGGAAGAAGAGCGCGAGCACGAAGGAGGCGAAGGCGTCCGTCGAAGCCGCGAACCGAGGGCACGTCTGTCGAGTGTGCCGCTGGGCCGCGATGGTGACCGCGAAGTCGCCGCAGCTGATGCAGCACGTCGACGCGAAGCACGCGAAGCTGCGGCCGGAGGAGTGCTTCCCGGAAATCATAGAGATGCTCGCCGCGGAGGCGGCGGGCGGCGGGGGGAAGAAAGGGAAGAAGTAGGGCAGGGGTGGGCGACGCGCGTCGGTCGATCGATCGGTGGAGAGAAGAGAGATATCTGGAGAGATGGCTGGAAAATAAAGTCGAGGTCGCGCGTTCGCGTACGTCACCATCACGCGCGCGCGCCCGCGACGACCGAAAATGGGAGTCGAGATCGCGACCACGACGCACGGGGACGGCGTCACGTTCCCCAAGACCGGGCAGACCGTCACCGCGCACTACGTCGGCGCGTTACCGCAGACCCGCCGCGATCCGTCCGACGTTCGCGTTCGTTCGCTTCTCTCTCGCGCGGTCGCCCCCCCGCGCGGCGTCTCCTCCTCCGATCGCCGCGATCTCGTCTCACGTCTTCTTCGCCTCTCCTCCCTCCCTCCCTTCCTCCACCCCCGCCCCGCCGCAGGCTGCCTCACCGACGGCAGCGAGTTCGACAGCTCGCGCAAGCGCGGCCGCCCGTTCCAGTTCACGATCGGCGTCGGGCAGGTCATCAGAGGCTGGGACGAGGGCATGATGCAAATGTCCGTCGGGGAGAAAGCGACGCTCACGTGCACGCCCGACTACGGCTACGGACCGAACGGGATGCCGCCGGTGATTCCTCCGAACAGCACGCTCGTGTTCGACGTCGAGCTCATCAGCGTGCAGTGAAGCGATCGAGCGAGCGCGCGATGGTGTGGATGGAACCGTCATCGAGCGAGCGTTCGCGCGCGCGCGCGGCGCGGCGGGGCGCGCGTTTTATTTTACTTTTTTATTCAGCGGCGTCGGCGTCGAACGCAGTCGTCGTCGTCGTCAGTCGTCGTAGGTGCAGTCCACGACGTACGCGTCCGTGGCTCTCACGAAATCCTTCACCCCCACGCGAAGCTTCAGATCGACCTCCCCGCCGCCGAGCCAGAACGCGGCGTCGTCGCCCAGCGCCGCTATCCTGTGACTCAACACCACGGGCGTCGCGTCTCCCTCGCGCATCGCGAACGGCACGACCCCCCCGGTTTTATATCCCGTGATCCGCTCCGAGTCCTCCTCCTTCGCGACGCGCATGTGCAGCCGGCTCTTCGCAACCGCGCCCGCGTTGAGCTCGTGCAGCCATCGCTCGAGCTTCTGCTGCGACAGACGCGCGGTGTACTGCACGACGACGACGTAATGCCGCGCGTTCGCGCGTCCGAAGGACGTCGGGTCGCCGTTCCACTTTGTGTTTTCCATGCAGATCGTCTTGCACAGGCGGTGGATCGACGACGCGCGCAGGCACGACGCGCGGAACTCGAGCGTCTCGTCGTAGTACTGCGCGGGGACGCGGACGAACTTGGACGGCGCGGCGCCGCGCGCCGTGAGGAACGCGTTCAGGCGGACCGCGACGTCGCATCCGTCGTCGCGAAGCGAGCTCTCCGGCGGGCCGCGCGGAAGAGGGAACGCGACCCCCTCGGACGCGACCGGAATCTCGTCCACCGCGTGCTCCTCCTCGGACGTGGACGTGGACGCGGACGCGGACGTCGACATCGCGCGCACGCCGTCGACGACGGCGTCGCGCTCGAGGACGTCGAGCCGCGAGAGGATCGCGCGCTGGCGCGCCTCGAGCGCGGCCGCCATCGTCGTCGGCGCGATGGGTGGAGTGAAGAAGAAGGTCGAGAAGCGTTCGGAAGGGGAGAAGTAGAGAACGAGCTGAACTGAACTGAACGATTTCTGTTCATTTTTTCCGTCCAGTCCAGCCGTCGCTTCGCCGCGCCGCGCGCCGCCGCCGCCGACCCGTCACCCTCGCATAGGCGCGCCCGGGCCGGTGTTTCCGGTCGTCAGCGCGCCCCCCGGCTTACTCCCCTTGACGCCGCTCATCGCGAGAAAGTCCGCGGTGAGCTCCGACAGCGCGTCCGACCCCGCGGAGCTCTGGTTCCGTCGATGGCCTTTGTTCGCCGGCGACGACGGAATCCCGCCGGGGATCCCGCCCCAGCCGCCGGACGCGGGAATCCCGCCGCCGCCGCCGGAGGACGCGGACATTCCTGGTCCACCGCCCATCATTCCGGGACCGCCGCCCATCGGCGCGCCCATGCCTCCCGGGGCGCCCATGCCTCCCGGGGCGCCCATGCCTCCCATGCCCATGCCGCCGTTCACGCCGCCCATCATGCCGCCGTTCATGCCTCCGTTCATGCCTCCCATCATCCCGCCGCCGCCCATCATGCCTCCGTTCATGCCTCCCATCATGCCTCCGTTCATGCCTCCGTTCATGCCTCCGTGCATGCCTCCCACCATGCCGCCGCCGCCCATCATCCCGCCGCCGTTGCCCGCGCCCATCGGCGCCCCCGCGGACGACGCCACCGGCGCGTCGAGACCGAAAAAGTCCAATCCGCCGCCGCCTCTCGCCGGGGGCGCCGGCGCCGGCGCCGCGGAGAACGCGCCGAAGCCGCCGCCGGGGGACCCCATCGCGAACGGGTCCGCGGCGGCGCTCGGCGGCGCGGGCGCGGGGATCGGCGCGGCCGCCGAGCCGCCGCCGAGGAGATCCTCGAGCGGATCCCGCGCCCGCGCCGGCGCCGGCGCCGCCGCCGTCGTCGCGCCCCAGTCCCCGAACAGGTCGGCGCCGCCCCCGCCCCCCGCGGGCTTGACGCCCGACCCCGGCGGCGGCGCGATCCCGACGACGCGCGCCGCGCTCGTCGCCGGCACCGGCGACGCGAGGTTCCCGGACGACCGGATCTTCGGCACGAACGTCCCGCCCCTCTTCGCGACGGAGGCGGCGGCCGCCGTCGCCGACGCGTCGGCGCCCCATCCGCCCTCGCCGTCCGAGTCCGCGTCGTCCTCGCGGCCAAACTTCGCCGCGAAGGTCGGCTCTTGCCCCGAAGACGACGACGCGACCGGCGGCGGCGGCGGCGGCGGCGGCTTCGGTATGTCGCTCGCGCTCGCGTTCGGCCGGTCGTTGTACGAGCCCCCTCGCGAGTGCGAGGGCCGTTCTGTACGAGCGAACGTCGGGGTGGAGTTGAAAGGCGTCAGTTGGAGTTGAAAGGCTTCGAGGGCGTGTATTGAAACCGAGGTGTTGGCGGAGAGAGACGCCGGCAAAAGTCCTTAAGGATCGGCGTTCACCACGCGAACGCGGTCGTATGGGGACCAGTGTATAGAACGCACCTGAAGAGGGAAACGACGACGACGACGACGACCCGCCGCGCGACCCGCCGTACGACCCGCCGCGGACGTCCGCCGCGGAGATGCCGCCGTACTTCCCGCGGTTCATGATCGCCTTGTCGCGCGCCTCCGCGATCGCGGTCGGGTCGTTCAGGAGCTGTCGAGAGAGAGAGAGAGAGGAAGGAAGGGAGGAAGGAAGGAAGGAAGGAATCGCGGTTCGGTCAGTCGGTCGATAGGGTTCGTCGCGAGAGATGCGATTCTGTTCGCGGGGCGCCGGGATCTCGCGGCGGCGGGGGACGCGCGCGGTCGCGGACGGAGGAGGGCCGCGCGCGCGCGCCGTCCACGGCGGCCGCGGCGCGCACCGTGACGATCGTCTGCGACTTCTGCCGGACGTTGATCCCCTGGTCGCGTCCGTTCGGCTCTTTATACTTGAAGCCCGACAGTCGCTCGAGATCGCGCGCGTCCCTTCGCAGCTCGCGCACGCAGTCCTCCGCGCCGTGCGCGACGAGGTACTCCATCACCGTCAACGCCTTGTAGACGTGGCGCCACTCCTCGTCGCGGTGCTCTAAGCGCCTGCGAAGCGTCTTCATGACGTAGTGCAAGTTCTCGCGATCGCGCGTGAGATTCGCGATCTTCTTGAGGTCCGCGCCGTGCGGGCCCCACTTTTCGTTATCGGTCGCGTCCATCACCGCGATCTCGACGTCGTTGAGGCCCTCGTACGCGTACCGAGCCGCCTTCGCGGCGGACTTCGCCTTCGCGGCGGCTTTCTGGAGGTACTCCATCGAGACGGAGGGGGGAGGTTTGGGGCGAGGCGCGCGCGGGGCGCGCTCGATCAGTGACGAGCGAAGACGAGTGATGAGCCGGTCAAAGTTGAGGACGGGCGAGACGCGCATCGCATCGTCATCAGCACGCGCCGCGAGGCGATGAGGGCGGTCGATACGAATCTCTCGCCGCCGCCGGCAGACGCGACGTCGCGCGCGCCGCGAGCGACCCGCGCGGGGTGTCGCTCGTCGCGCGTCGTCGCCGTCCTCCCGCGGGCATGCCCCGCGCGCTGCGCGGCGAGGCGCGCGCGCGCGAGCTCGTCGCGCGCGTCCTCAACGCGCCGCCGTCCGACGTCGCGGCCGTCGTCGCGTCGCTGCGCGAGATGGCGACGTTCATGACGACGACGACGACGACGACGACGACGACGACGACGACGACGACGACGACGACGCGGAGAGAGACGCGACGCGCGGGGTGGCTCCTCGACGCCGGCGCCGCGGAGGCGATCGCGGGAGCGATGCGCGCGCACGCCGAGGACGAGGACGCGCAGCTCGCGGGTGTCGTCGCGCTCGCGGAGCTCGCGTCGACGCTCGCGGACCCGGCGACGCGCGACGACGACGACGACGACGACGACGACGACGACGCGCGGGACGGCGCGCGCGCGACGCCGTCGGCGGCGTCGAGCCGCCGCCGCCGCGGCGGCGGCGGCGGCGGCGGCGACCCGGGGTTCGTGATACGCGCGGACGAGTGCGTGGACGTCCTCGAGGTGACGACGCCGACGCCCGCGCGGACGACGACGCCGTCGAGCGGTCGACGAATCGATTCGCCGGCGCGCTCCTCCATCACGCATCATCGCACGGACGACGACGTCGAGTTCGCGTACGCGTGCGTCCGCGGCCTCGCCTTCT
>MDSW01150194.1_pt1 | contig 10742 bp, 11 predicted proteins | sample 811171 | NCBI WGS metagenome assembly MDSW01 (sample SAMN05326641, study PRJNA326480) | marine metagenome | isolation source: seawater | place: Atlantic Ocean: North West | collected 2012 | reverse complement strand
GTCCCCGTTGACTGCGAGAACTATCAAATCATCACCATGCTTGGTTTGGATTGCCTGAAGTTCAGGGAGTTCGATCTTGCACGGGCCACACCATGAAGCCCAAAAATTTAAAATGATTGGTTTTCCAAGATAGTCAGAAAGTTTAATTTCTTCACCACTGAGACCATCTATGAGACGAAAATCAGGCGCGCGCATACCAATTTCTGCGGTTTCCCCTGGAGTAATTAAGCCGTAGTTCTGGAGAACTTCGTCTTCAATTTTGGTAGTCAGTCCTGACTCTGTTTCAAGATTTCTGTTGGCTTGTGTATCCAAGGCGTACCAAATGAGCCCGATCAAGCTAAAGATAAGTGACAAAATCAATACGCTGGCCACGAGAACGAACCTTCGGAACAATTGTTTTGACTGTGGTGTGGTTGTCATTTCAGAGCCTAATTCGTCTTGCTTCACTCTACCCCGTCAATCCGGAGAATGACCTCCTAGAGACTTGCACTCATAGCATTTGCTAGCGGCAACCCTGTGTTGAGTTTTAACCAATTGCGGCCTCGGTCATGTGAAGCGTATAACTTGTCCTCGGCCGCAATGAAGACAAGATCTTCCCAGTCCCAAGGTCGCGTGACACAGGGAATATGTTCCCATTCGTCCTCACTCTCTAGCATTAGTCTTGACCACGACACACCACCATTCGCAGATCGGAAAATCGCACCAATTTCACCAGGTGCATGTCTCGCTATGGATAAAACTAACGAATCAGGTGCTCCTGGTAACACCGCTAACGAACCGGCAAATGAGCGGTCTAACCCGCCAAGTGATTGAATCCAAGAATAGCCCTCGTCTTCAGATCTATAAATTCCACTAGATGCCGTGGCGAATAAGCGATCGCGTTGTGTTGGATGCGCATAGATCTTGTGTATTTTGGGGTCCAGACCATCAGATCTTCGTAACCAAGAGTCTCCGTTATCCCTAGTGTGCCAGCTACCGCCTCCTAGGATACCAATTAAAATGCCTTCTTTTGCCTCTGCAACGGATACCGGCCGAGGTTTCTCACCTTTCGGTGGTGAAAACCTCCCATGCCTAATAACGTGTTTCACACCTTCGATTTCAGACCAGTCATCACCTTGATTCTCAGACGTGAATAATTTCCCATCAATTGTTCCAGCAAAAAGAACTCCTGAAGGGGTTATCGCTACCGATCCGATAGCTTCATTCAATGATTTATGCCAAAGCCGTCCACCGCGACCATTATGTACCCATGCGCCATCCAAGGAACCTGCGATTCCAATTCCGTCGTAGTAATCAACGTCAGTAAAAGCTGATTCGTCGACTACTATTTTGGGCGTTCCGCCTGGTTCAAGAGTTAATAAACCCTCGTCTGTAGCGAGAACGATCCCTATGGGTTCATAAACTCGTTTACTGATCATCTATGTCCGTCCAATTCATTCAGTCATGAGATCGAGTTCTTTAATGCGTTGTACGATCAACGGTAAAGCGATTCCCGAAGCCGCTCTGACTACTATTGTGGCATATTCAGATAGCTGTGTAACCTCGGGATTAACTTCGATAAGTGGTTTGTTCTGCTGTATTGCTTCCACTGGGTACGCAGCCGCTGGGTATACCAGAGCTGTCGTGCCAATAGCCATAAAAACTTCAGACTTTGTGGACTCTAGTTGACTTTTCATGAGAGCTGATCGAGGAATTGGTTCTCCAAACATGACCGTGTCGCTTTTGATTATTCCGTTGCAATCACCGATTGTGCATCGGGGTGGTAGTTGTTCCGGATCGTAGATGAACTCGTCTTGCGGAAGTCTGTCACCGCACTCAATGCAACGCATCCACAAGCGATTGCCATGGATTTCAGTGAGCGAGAGATGACCGGCTCGTCGATGGAGGTCGTCTATGTTTTGTGTGATCAGATGTCTCAAGATACCTAATGTTTCAAGTTCAGCAAGAGCAATATGTCCCTGATTTGGGACAGCACTATCTAAAGTCTGTGCGAATTCGCCTTTATCGTTTGCTAGTCGGGTCTGCCACCAGTCATGCGGGTCGTCGATAAACCGTTGATATTGATCGAGGGGCGGTTCTCCATTTTTTGTCCAGAGTCCGTCATTGCCCCTGAACGTGGGTATTCCACTCTCTTTAGATATACCCGCTCCGGCGAGTGCCACCGTATACGGTCGTGTACGAAGAAGTGTGGCTGCCTTGTCTATAGAATCGATGACATCCAACTCCAAAATGGGTTCGTTGTCGTCATGATTACTGTGCATCTTCTAACAAGCTTTTGAGAACTGATGTGTGTCGTCGTATTTCAATAAAGTGCTACCCGCTCGCCAATTGCTTTGCGGCACGAGAAAGCAACTCTGCTGTCTCATCCCATCCGATGCACGCGTCGGTAATACTAACTCCATATTCGAGGTCGTCAAGATTTTCAGGCAGAGTCTGATTTCCAGGGGATATAAACGATTCCAGCATGCAGCCAGCTATATCAGTATTTCCTTCAAGTCTTTGCCTAATGAGACTTTCAAACACGATATGCTCATTTTCATGTTTTTTTCCTGCATTTGCGTGGGAGCAGTCAACCACCAGACGAGGTTGTAATCCGGCGTCGGTTAATATTTTCTGAGCGTTTGCCACTTGAGCCGCCTCGTAATTGGGTCCATCTTCGCCGCCACGTAGGACCAAGTGGGCTGAACTATTGCCAGCCGTATTAACGACACTAGTTTGCCCTGAAGTATCTATACCGATAAATGCTTGCGAAGCTCGGGCAGCTCTAATCCCGTTGACAGCGATGTCGATGCTTCCACTCGTTGCATTCTTAAAGCCAACGGGCATCGATAGGCCACTTGCCATTTGACGATGTGTTTGACTTTCAGTGGTTCGAGCACCGATGGAGGACCAAGTAACTAGGTCAGCTAGGTAAGCCGGTACAATCGGATCTAAAAATTCCGCACCCGCTGGGAGGCCTTTTTCATTAACAGCTAATAATATTTTTCTTGCGCGCTCAAGTCCTTCTTTGATTGATATTTCCCCGTTTAAATTGGGATCATAGATCAATCCCTTCCATCCGAGAATTGTCCGTGGCTTTTCGAAGTAAACGCGCATGACGACACAGATTTGATCTTTGACTTCATCGGCGAGTTTCACAAGTCGGTCGGCGTAGTCAAGAGCGGCTTTTTCATCATGCACTGAACACGGTCCGGCTACAACTAATAGTCGAGAATCTTTGCCACTAAGGATATCTTGAACTTGACTTCTTCCGCTAAGAATAGTTTCTCGAGCAGTCTCGGTAAGTGGAATTTGGCTGGCAAGTTCATCAGGCGTAGGTAGTTTTTCTGTGCTAACTACTCTTAAGTCTGACGTTAGACCAGAGGTCGTTTCGGCGGTCATAGGGCTGGGGTCCCTTTCTATAATATTAACCAAGTCTGGCAATGTTTACTTATTCCAAACAACTAGGACTGAAATTATCCCATATTATTCGCCCGCGCGAAACACCTCATCGAAAGACCTTAATGTTAAGAGAACTAATCGAATAAACCGGTATTTGAACGAATAATTAACGATTCGTCTTCGATTTTTATTGCGACTATGACTGATTCTAGGGCAGGGATTAATACATCTTTTCCATTGCTGGGCCGTATGACATAAACATCATTAGCTCCAGTTTGTAGAACTTCGATGACTTCGCCCACTACTTCATCATCATCAGTAAAGACCGTGAGTCCAACTATGTCATGAATATAAAAGATATTCTCAGGCAACTTTGGAAGATCTTTTTCAAGTATTTCTATTAGGGACCCTTTCAGAGACTCGACAGAATTCCTTGTGGTGAAAGATGAAAACTGAACTACAGGAATTTTGCCCACGATTTTCGCGTCAGTGATGGTCAAGGAGAGATCACCAACAAAGACTTGTTGTTTCGGTTGTAGTCTTTCAGGATTCGATGTTAATGGAGTTACCTTGACATGTCCTTTAATTCCCCAAGGGCTGTTTATTTCTCCAACTGCCACGCGGTTCTGATCGGACATAACTGATAATTAACTGAATAGCTGGCTAAATCTACTCGATGCTAAGGCTGGCTCTAACGCCCGCTCGAGTGGCTGCTGCTTGCAAAATTGACCTTAATGCATATGCACATCGACCTTCGCGGCCGATAACGCGGCCCTTATCTTCATCATTAACGTAGAGATGAAAAGACACTCTTCTACCTTGATGAACTTCTTCTACTCTTACATCCTCTGGATGTTCAGCTAACGCTCGGGCGAGATATTCGATTAAAGCTTTCATGTACATTTCCTCAATCTAAAAGTGATCTGGGTTTAGATTATTCAGCGTCAGTCGACTCATCACTAGCCTCGTCAGTAGGTGTTTCAGGTTCGGCATCAAGCTCTGCTTGAGCAGCTTCAGCAGCTTCACGCTCAGCACGTGTGGGTCGGCTAGGTCTTTTTGGTGGCTCAGTTTCAATAATTCCGTGCTTAAACAGCAGTCTATGTACGGTCTCAGTTGGTTGAGCTCCTAAAGCTATCCAATGGTCGACACGTTCTTTTTTAACTTCGAGCGTAATTGGATCAGTCAAAGGGTTGTAGTGCCCTAAATTTTCAATGAACTTGCCATCACGAGGTGCTAGGCGATCCGCCACGACGACTCTATATGACGGTTGGTTCTTTTTGCCCCCGCGGCGCAGCCTGATCCTTAACATTATTTTAATTCCTTCATCTTAAGCAATGATTCAACAGGATATCAATTCTATTGCTTCTTTGTCATAAGGTCCTGTTGCTATGCCTCGTCTTTACAAACCGAGTTTACGGAGCATACTATTTCCGGCTTTACCGGATCCTCCAGCCATTGCTTGCATGAGCATCTTACTTTGTTTGAATTCGTTGAGCAGTTTGTTTACGTCCGAGGCACCAACTCCAGACCCATTTGCAATTCTTTTTCTCCGCGACCCATTAATAGCGTCCGGATTCTTTCTTTCAAAAGGGGTCATGGATCGAATAATCCCTTCTTTTCTCCTAAATTCATTATCGTCAAATTCAACGGATCCCATTTGTGATTTTAGTCCTGCCGCACCCGGAATCATGTCCAGTAAACCGGAAAGCGATCCCATATTTTTTAATTGCTCGATATGCTCTAGGAAATCTTCAAGATCTATTGTTCCATCGCGCATTTTTTTCGCAACTTTTTTTGAATCAATCTCGGGTGCCGATTTTTTTGCTTTTTCCACTAGGGAAGCAACGTCCCCCATACCCAGCAAGCGTGAGGCAAATCTTTCTGGGTGAAACTCTTCTAGAGCTGACAGTTCTTCACCTACCGTAATAAATTTTATAGGGAGTCCTGTAACGGATTTAACGGAGAGTAGTGAGCCACCTTTGGCATCTGAATCGAGCTTGGTTACTACGATTCCAGTTCCCTCCAGAGCTTCGTCTATTGAGCTAGCTAAATTTACAGCTTCTTGTCCCATCATGGCATCGACAACAAGGAGGAGTTCAGTTGGGTCCACCACGTCAGCTAACTCAGCCAGAGAATCGGCCTGCTCGTCAGTGAAATCAACTATCCCACTGGAATCGACGATTATCACGTCTGCATCATCTTGTCTAGCTACACGCAATCCTCGCTCGGCAACATCGCTGCTTTTGGCTTGCTCAGGCTCAACATAGCAAGGGACATCTAATGTGTTTGCAATTGCTTGAAGTTGTTCAGACGCGGCCACGCGTTCAAAATCAGTTGATATCAGATGAGGGTTTAGACCTTTTTCTTGAAAGTGCAACGCAAGCCTACCGCATAATGTTGTTTTACCGCTTCCTTTTGGTCCGATTATAAGAATCCGGGTAGGTCCGTCAGACTCTTCTTTTATAGACTGGGTATCCTTACCAAGTGAGTCGATTAGAGCCTCGTGAACCGCGGCGGCAATTTGCTGTCCTGGTGCTATAGAATTAACCAGCTCGGCGCCCTGTATCCGATTTCTGATTGCATCCAAAAATTCGCGAACTACTTTGAAGTGTACGTCTGCTTCCAACATTGCAACGCGTATGTCTCTTAATGTGGAATCAAGATCTTCATCGCGAATACGTCCCGTGCCACGAAGCTTCCCGAGCGAATGCTGCAATTTTTCTGATAACGAGTCAAGCATTGAAGTCTCTTGGTGATACTAATTTTTTTATGGTTTATTACTCGGATCCTAACATTCTTTAATCTTAACTAATGCGCTATCCTCAAAAATGTTGGGGGTGTAGCTCAGATGGGAGAGCGTCGCGTTCGCAATGCGAAGGTCAGGGGTTCGAATCCCCTCATCTCCACCATAAGTCCAGACTTAACTAACTAAGCCTATTTTTCTGACGATTAACAAGTTCAATATTTGGTTCCCATAGCCCACATTCGGTTTCAATGTCTTCTAAAAACGGTCCAATGCAATCCTTGTCATCTCTGACTATATGTGTACATAGCATTGCGTATGGATCTGGGCGTTCACGGTCAATAGTTCTTTTTAGGTGTTTGCAATCAATCGCATATTTTTCTTCAGCACGATCAGTGCTTCTAATGTTCATACGCTCATCCTAGCGCCATACCGTTTTAATGGTGCACGCTCTATTCAAATCACGCTTACTATTCATTTATGACTCTATCTGCGGAAAGCGATATTCCTCAACCTGCCGCGAATCCTACAGGGATCTTTTACGGTTGGTGGATCGTAGGCGGAGCATTGATTGCTCAAATGGTAGCGGTTTCCATAATGTCGAGTAGTAGTGGAATTTTTCTTCCTTCCATGACAGAGGAGCTGGGCTGGACTCAGACGGAGTTCACTTTAGGTGTCACTTTGGGTTCCATCTCAACAGCTTTGGCTGGTGGCGTGGTCGGTTTTTTATTGGATCGTTGGGGGCCAAGGGGCCTGATGATTGCGGGTGCCACCCTCGTCGGTTTATCACTTATCTATCTAAGTAGAATTAATACGCTCCTTGAATGGTTTCTAATTAGAGGAGTTGTCTCAAGTTTAGGTCTCGCACTCGCTGGGAATCTTGTGCTTAATGTGGTTATAGCAAAGTGGTTTGTCTCAAGACGTGCGTGGGCTATCTCAATTGCGTCCACTGGTGTTTCGGCCGCTCAGTTCACTGGAATCTTGCTGGTCTGGCTCATTTCCACTATCGGCTGGCGAGACTCATGGATTGTATTGGGTGTTGTGACTTGGCTAGTTTTGTATCCCGTAGCGCTAATGATGCGTCGTCAGCCGGAAGATCACGGATTGCTTCCCGATGGTGCTATAGAAGGTGATGCTTCGAGTAAGCAACAAATTCAAATGGCCCGAGAGGATTTACAAAACTCCTTGACTGCTCGAGAAGCAGTGAAGACTCTTTCTTTGTGGACTATACAAATAGGATTTTCATTTGGTTTGATGGGGTTGATGGCTGGATTATTTTTTTTAATTCCATTTATGACATTACACGGCTTTACGTTCCAACAAGCGGGCACCGCGATGTTATTCCAAGGTCTTGCGGCATTGGTGTCTAAATTCTTTTGGCCAGTGGTGATGGGTAAAATTGGGGCTCGTTTATCGACACTAGTCGCCTTTAGTCTTGCTGCGATAGGTATGATTTTGATGGTAATTGTCGGCCCAACTCAGCAATTTGTTCCGTTTGTATTGGTAACTATGCTTTGGGGCTTTGGAATCGGCTCACAAATTCCGCTACAAGAATCTTTGATGGCTTCATTTTTCGGACGAGCTCATTTAGGAGCGGTACGTGGTATTTCCACACCTATCAGCCAGGCCTTTGGCATTTCAGCTCCAATTGCGGTCGCTTTTTATTTTGATCGCGTCGGGAATTACGATGGGATTTACCTGGCGCTTGCTGGGGGATTCATTTTTGGTGCGTTACTCGTAATGGGATCCCGGAAACCAGCAAAACCAATCCGAGCTGTAATTCCAAATAATCTAGGCATGGAATTGACTAATCTTGAGTCGACTGAGTCTGTTGACGTCTGGCCGGAAGTTGCCGAGAGCCTAACTGTTAGTAAGCCTGAGAGAAGAGATAATTCCATAGATCAGTCCGAATCTAAAGGCGATTGGACTAAACCCGCCCAGAGTTTTAGTGAATCAAACACAGGTAAAGATTACATGAGTATTGGTACATCCAGCAGAGCGAGAATATTAGATGGACCGAGACACGATTATGGATTTGAGTCAGCAGATCGTAATCAGCGGATCCGTAGAGAAGAAGTGAAAAGAAATTTCGATGTTAATGTGCCGACTGACATCGGCAACGGGCAGCAGACCGGTACTAACGCTACTGTCGACTCAGTTTCCTCAGATGTCAATCGAAGCGAACTTGAGTTACGTTCAACAGGAGATGTAATTGCCAAACTTTCTAAATTTGTAGGTCCTCGGGAACAGCGAATTAAAGAGGTGTTGCCAGCTGCAGCTGTAGCTGTGGCCGCATCAGTCGCCGTAGTCGCTATATTTAGAATGCGGAAACCGAAGTAGGATTGGTCAGTCAAATGTGTATTGGAATGAAAGAGAGATGCTGAATGGGTGATCGTAAGTTGCACAGAGCTCTTGTTACTGGAGTTGGCGCAGTAACGCCGATTGGAGTGACGGCCGATTTATTTTGGGAGGGTCTATGTTCAGGCAAAAATGGCATAGGTCGGGTGACTAATTTCGATCCAGCTGATCACATCGTGCAAATAGCTGGCGAGGTTGTAGATTTCAATCCGGAATTATATCTAGAGCGCAGGGTAGCAAGACGGACGGGACGATTTGCTCAATTCTCAGCTGCGGCTGGGATGCAGGCAATTCAGGATTCTGGGATAAACATCGATGAATCTAACAGAGACGACATAGGGGTGGTAATTGCAACCTCCGGCGATGCGATGGCTATGGGTCCAGAGTGGGAAAAGTATTTAGATAAGGGATCTAGGGGGGTTGATCCTTTCATTATCACTCGGATGGGCCAACATATGGCGTCAGCTCGACTTGCACGTCAAATTGGAATTAGGGGTCCTAATACGACAATTAATACGGCGTGTGCATCGGGAACGGATGCGTTGGGTCATGCCTTGAATTTAATTCGACTCGGTCAGGCGACCGCGATTCTAACAGGAGGTGCGGAAGCAATGATTACACCCCTAGCATTATCGTCTATGGGACGGATGGGTGCGCTTTCTAAAAACAATACTGATCCTGAGCACGCATCACGACCGTTCGATTTAGCTCGGGATGGTTTTATTTTGGGTGAGGGTGCTGGTGTGTTGATGATCGAGAGTGAGGAGTCAGCATTGGCAAGAGGGGCACATGTTTATTGTGAATTGGCGGGAGTTGGTTGGTCATTTGACGCGACAGATGACACTGCACCGGATCCGGAAGGCCAGGCACTTGCGATGAAGAGAGCCATATTAGATGCAGAAATAATTGCTGGAGATATAGACTATATAAATGCTCACGGTACGTCGACGCAGTATAACGATAGAACCGAGACTCAAGCGATTAAAATTGCTCTGGATGAACATGCATATCAAGTGAATGTATCGTCTACAAAATCTATGACTGGACATTTAGCTGCTGGAGCTGGAGGTATCGAGGCGGTCGCCAGTGTTTTAGCGCTTTCAAATAATACAATTCCGCCTACGATAAATTATGACCACCCAGATCCCGATTGTGATCTTAAAATTACGCCAAATGAAGCTATTTCAACGGAAATAAATGTAGCTTTGTCGAATTCGTTTGGCCTTGGTGGCCAGAATGCGTCAGCCGTATTTAAGACTTATGAGGTTCTCTAATCTGCTAGATCACAGGTAGCGACTGAAGGAATTCGCGGATATTCAAAGAGAGAGTTCCAGGATCATCGGTCGGGATGTGGTGACCTACTTCTTCGATCAGTGAAATACGGGCATTTGCCATGCGCCTGCTAAGTCGTTGTACTGACTCCGGCGTATACATGTCGGTTTTTCCACCCCGAACTATCATCACTGGGCAAACTACTTTTTCTGCACTTTCTCCTAGATCGGCGAGTCTGCGTTGACCTGGGTCAGGGTCGGGTGGCCTTACCGTCGGATTACGGAAAGAGTTATCGAAGTTCCAAATCCAAGTCCCCTCAGGAGTTTCAGTAAATGTTGCCAAGGCTCTACGATGAATTTGATCAGGTGCAGCATAGCTCTGATATTCATATAGGGCGTTGGCTGCTTCTGAAAGCGAATTAAATTCGTTGCCGGAATTTAGAAGTCTTTTTAATCTTTCAACTCCACTTCTGAGCATATCGCCAGCGGTTTCTACAACAACCAACGCAGACACAATGTCTGGTCTGTCAGCCGCGTAGCATATTGCATTAGCACCACCCATTGAGTGGCCGATTAATGTCACTGTTTCTAATTCTAGAAGCTCAATAATTCCATGGATATCGTCAACTTGACTCGTTCGTGAATAATCATGATTGGGGTCTAGATCAGATTCACCATGACCTCTTTGGTCAATAGCGATTACTCGGAAATCTTTGGAGAGTTCTTCCGCCACTTCGTCCCAAATTCTTGAAGTTGCGGCAAAACCGTGGAGGAAGAGTAAGGCATGGCTATCCTTTGCATTCCCCCATTCTCGATAATGTAATTGAAGTCGATTTACTTGAATAAATTCACTTTTGACGGCCATCGGTCCTCACTCAAACTTTGCTAGTCTTATAGACGGTTATCGTACAGTCTCCCGAACCTATGCGGGGCCCGTCCGTTCTTTATTAACTGTAAACTTATCAGTAAATACTCCTTATAGGTACTCT
>MDSW01101629.1_pt1 | contig 10742 bp, 9 predicted proteins | sample 811171 | NCBI WGS metagenome assembly MDSW01 (sample SAMN05326641, study PRJNA326480) | marine metagenome | isolation source: seawater | place: Atlantic Ocean: North West | collected 2012 | reverse complement strand
TTTATATATGTAACATATATATTATATGCATTATATATAACATATATAACATATATAACATATATGTGTCACGGTTTGCCAAAAATGGCAAACGAGTTGCCATATTCGGCCACGCGTGGCGAAATCGCCGACACCACAAGGTTGACATTCAACGGCTGAGAGTGTTGTCAGTTGAGCTAATTCGACAGAAAGCGATAAGCGAGGTCCAAGATGGACAACTCATCTATGTCCGAATATGAAAGGCAGCGCGATGCCAATATCCGCAACAACCATGCCGTATTGGCATCACTTGGCTTGACCAATTACAACCTGACGTCACCCCCACCCAAACCAAACCCAAACCCAAACCCAAAACCGCGGCGGCGGTCGCAGCCGTCGCAGCCTCTCCGTCAGCAGCAGTCGCGCGCTTCCAAGCGGGCTTTGCCGGCAGACGCATACACCGCCACCACGCTGGATCTGCGGACGCTTGCACGGCACTCCCAGCCGGAGCCGGAAGCGGAGAAGTCGAAAGAGGAGGAGGGGTCGGAATGGGAAGAGGATGAGGAGCCGGAACCGCAGCCAAAGGTGAAGCGGCAGCGCCTGGCGGAAAAGGACTTTCCATACCCAATTGCCACAGACTATGTCAAGGTGCCTCCGCAGACAAACCTCGGGCCAAAGTTGACCCCACTTCAGTGCAGACAGCTGCACGCTTTGGTGCTAAAGCACCTGATGCATAACGGGGGGATGTGCAATGGCGCCGGTCCCCGGACAGCTTCCAACATTGGGAAAACCATCTGGCGCATCTGCAGGTTGGCCCGCCTTGGCGAGTTTCCAGACATCGACATGGATGAAGCCATCAACCACCACGGCTCCAGGTTTGACCTCTTGGGCTTTACGCCCATCTGGACCGCGCTCGAAGGCCACGGCAAGCCTCTGCCGACTCTCAACATCGGCGAGGATTTCTTCGTCATGAACAAGCACCTGTGCTCCAACGGCTGGATGGAGAATGGCGTGCGCGTTGAGCAACACCACAAGTTCGCCTCCGGCTTGCGCTACCTCTACTTCTTCCTGGAGCAGTTTAACGCGCCGCTGCGTGACAAGCACAACGGCGCGGGGTTTGCCAACCTCATGGAGGATCCTGCGTTTCTCGACGCACTGGCCAACGCACAGCTGTAGTGGTGAACGCGCGCGCGTGTGTATGTGTGTGTGTCTGTGTGCACTGTCGTGTCAGCGTGTTCGCTAAAAAACGCCAGCACGCCCGCACACGCACCACACGTACACTGCCAGCAGCGGTATGAACTGCTCCGCTTGGGTGGCGCGGCTGGACGCCGGTCACCTTGGCCGTCTGCACGAAATGGGACACGCCGCGCCAGGCTGGCGCATCTACTCGCAGAGTTACCAGGACGGCATCTTGGAACGCATCTTCGACCTCTTTGGCACAGCCAACAAGCAGTTTGTCGAGTTTGGGCTGGGCTACACGAGCGGCGCGGCGCTTACGGACGCGGCCATGGACGCGTTGCAGCTGAACACGCGCAAGCTTGTGCGAGATCGCGGTTGGAGAGGTGTCTACTTTGATGCGCTGGTCGAAGCGCCGGCATTTGGCGTGCGCCGCGCTCTGCTCACGCGCAATTCGATTGTCAACGTCTTTGACAAGGCGGGCGTCGCTTCCGACGTGGACTATGTGAGCATCGATGTCGACAGCGTGGATGCGTGGCTGCTGCTGGGCCTGCTCGAAGGCGGCCGAGTGCGGCCGCGCGTGATCAGCCTCGAGTACAATGGGAACTTCCTGGCGAGCGACGCGGTCAGCATGAACGAGACGTGGGTGCCGTGGAAGGGCCGCTCGCTGCACGGCGCAAGCGCCAAGGCGCTCGTCGACATTGGCGCGCGGTTTGGGTATCGGCTACTCTACCTGATGAGCTACTTTGATCTCTTCCTGATCCGCGAGGACGTGCTGGCGTCCCGGTGCGCGCTGCACACCGTCCCCTTCTTGGCGGAGCAGGCGCGGCGCAAGCTGCCGACCAAGCAGCACCTGCCTTGCAAGTCACTCGACGAGGTGGACCGGCTGGTGGACGTGCGCTACCTGCTCGGCGAGACGGACGCTTCCACCGCGCGGACGCTTGCGCGCGACGCACTTGAGCGAGCGGAAGCCGCACTGGAATCGCTGCGCAAGCGCGGACTGCGGCCCACGTGCTGCGCACGGACGGGGACGCCTATTTGTAAGTTTTCTTAACAAGACACTCTTCTCACTCCTCGTGTCCTCTGGGGTCGTCAATTTCGGGGCCATCGCGCCAGCGTTCCTTCATGCTCCCGTAGCGAGCTTGCATTTCCCCCACCACGTCTGGAACTGCAAAAGGTTCCGCAACATTAGTCCACCGCGCAACGGCGATGTCTTCTTCGCTTGCGTCGAGTGCTTCAAACTCCGATGCAGGCACTTGTCTCCAGCGCAAAACCAGGCGCAGCCCAATCAAGAGGACCGTGTGCGGCATGTACACGAGCTCGCGCACCCTGGGGTAGCCAACGCTGGTTGTCACCGCTGCCAGCTTTTCAAAGTCGGGCACGCGCTCGTACCGGAGCGGCTCGACGCGCACGTGAATGCCAATCATGTTTTCGGATTGGTGCGAGTCGGTGACCATGCCCAGGTGCCACGCCGCAGACATGAACTTTCTGGTGCCGCGAAACAGCGGGTCGTAGGCCTTGTTGGCAATCATCAGGCCCGAGAAGCGCTCCAGCTTGTGCGTATACCCCCTTCCATCTGCCGCTTGCGTCGCCACCAGACCGACGTACAAGTGCGTGTTGGGAAGCGTCCTTTTCATGCAGCAGCGCCGCGTCTCCTGGTGGTCCAGGCGCACGTGGCCCTGAATCGCCACGTTGGCAATGGCGTGGTCTCGAAACTCGTTCATCGGGTCGGCGCCGTCGACGTTGTTGACGACGCCGTCGAGCGAGTAAGGGAAGGACTCCATGTCGTACAGTTCATCGCGACGGCCCTCTTTGGCCAGCCGCCGGTTGATCTGGTCTACGGTGAGCACCTTGATCATGGCGTGCACGCCGCTCATTTTTGTTTTTGGCCCGTAGTGCTGCGTCCGCTCCGTGAAGACAATCTCGCCTTCAACGGGCAGGGCTGCAACCCCGCACGTGCCGACATCGGTGGAGGCCTGCCGCGCATAAGGAATTTGCACATTCGTCTTCTTGGGTCCTTGCGAAGACGTTGGTATCGGCCTGACGCCGCCCGGAATGTCACCATTGGGTGGCTGAACGGAGAGGCGCGGGTTCAAAGCCGGTGCCGGTGCCGCAGGGGGCGGTGTTGCATCGGCAATATAGTTTCTCAGCCCCTCGTTTAGGAAACGGATTTGTGTTGGCGGCATGGCCCACGCTGCGCACGTCTCACTCATGTGTTACGCGAGTGCACAGGATTATCGACCTTAGCGCGCCAGCGTGCGCGTGGCGCTAGTGGCGGCGCGTTTCCTTTGCCGGGGTGCGAGTGGTGCACTGGCAGATTTGAGCTGCAGTCCGGTATGGCAGCAGACTCGCCCAAGTTGCGGCTGAAAGTCGTGGGACAAAATGGTCGCGAAGTCTTTTTCAAAATAAAATCGTCGACGCCTTTGAAAAAATTGATAGATGCCTACTGCAAGGAGATGGGGGTTCCCGAAAGAGTGTGCCGATTTCTGTTTGATGGCCAGCGCATCAATCCAGACCACACCGCCGCGCACTTTGACATGAGCGACGAAGACATCATCGACGTGTTTGTAGAACAAGAAGGTGGCGGCTTTGCAAACATTCTCCCGCCAAATGGCGACGAGGTCCAAGAAGCCAGCTGCCACCTGCTGTCCATCCTCCAAACCCACTTTTCTGAACTCAAGCGCACCCTGGGCTGCTCCGACGACGTTGCGCGCAAAGTAGTAGCTCGAGCACTGCAAAACGTTCTTAAAGCCTTTGGGCTCAGCATGCTCAAAAACTACCCCGACGACGACGCTCACAAAAACATGAGAACGTATCTCGTCCACTCTCTCTTGGTAGCAGGACACATTATGCAAAATACGCCCATCATGGTCATGGCGTTCCAGTTTAACGAGCATACACTGCCGCTTCTTCCCTTTGCGCCCGAGGCGCCGCTAACAGTGCACACGTAGATTTGTACGTCGTAACGGTCGGTTGAGTAGATATTGAGAATACTAGCAAACAAATGGATTTGCGTTCCCGCGGGAAGCGGCGCGACATTCAACCGCGCACCAAGCGCGGCCGCGAGTACCACACCGACATTTCCTCTCCGCTGGATGCCATCGACTCCGGAACCCCGGGCGAGGTCAAGATCAGCACGGACGCCATGGGGGCGCTGCAGCACCTCTTCCACACCTCGCCGAGCATCCAAGCGGCACGCGCCATTCTCATGGGTCAACTGCTCAGCAGCGGGCTCGTCGTGCGGCGCAACGGCAAGTCGGTCGACCTCAAGCCCGTCTTCTCCAAGCACCTAGAAGACCAGTGGGTGCCCTTTGCGCGCCGCGTCATTGATCACTACCTAGTCTTTGGGTTTGTCGTGGTCAGTCTCGAGCTGGAAGACCCGCCCGCGTTTGCCAACTTGCTCGGACGCGGCAAGGAGGTTGCCGCCCTGTCCAATACCAACAAGGTCGGCACGACGGGCGGGCTCAACGCCCTGGGCCGCGCCGACTCTGCTGGTGTTAGTGGCACCAAGGCGCCGAGCGAAGACCAGATCCGGCGCGGCAAGGCCAAGCCCGTTGTCAACGACGCGGATGCCGCCCGCTCCATTGCAACCAAAGCGGCCGCGAGTGGAAGGAACATGGTCCCTTTTGTACCTGATTTGGGGACCTACGACGTCTCCTTCCTCCACGTCGGCGAGTACGGCTACCGCCGCCAGTACCGCATCATGGCCACCACTCCGCAGGCCGCCTACCGCCAAGACTTGAACGCCGAAATCTTTTTCAAGTCGGAGCCCGACGCGGCCGGCAACATCGTCTCCCCCGTGGCCACCGTCTTCCAGTCGGCCAGCTTTGTCTCCGCACTGGAGGAGCTCGCGTTGCAGGCCGAAGTCGTGCGCGCGCGGCAGATGCTCGTGACGCAGCCCGTGCAGCGCCAGACCCAAAACCAAAACCTGGACCCCGCCAACCTCTTCTTTGACTCGGAGAGCCGCGCCATCCAAGCGTCCGCCGCCGCCGAAGACGACGCCCAGCAGGCGCAGAGCCTCGCGCTCTCGGCCAGGCTGATGGCCATGGTCAACCGCATGCAGACGGCCGCGCAGGACGACGCCCGGCCCCAAGCCGCGCAACAAAACCAGCACGTGCCCCCCGCCCTTCCCCCGGCGCTCTTTGCCGCCCCCGAAAAGCACCAGGTCGTGCCCGGCGTGCGGCCCCCGGAGGCGCGGAGCGACCTCGTCGACGTGATTCGGGTCGTCAACGATCATGGTAACTAACTATGCCGCAACCGACTTAGACACATGGCACACAGCACATCCTCTACAGACGGTCCGGGAATGTGCACGCCGGCAGGGTAGAGAGGGTAGAACGCAACGCTCGGGAAGACGAGAACGGGCGCGGGTGGCGTAAACGGCAGCGCGCGCAGCGAGCACGTCAGCGCAGCAGCCCACCACAGTCGCTCGGCCTCGCAATTCATCCTTGTCTGTGTCTGTTTGTCTTGGCAGTCGCCGCGGCGCTCGGCGTTCCCGCAAGCGTAATCTTTGAAGGTGCGCGACCCTCGCTTTTGAACACATCGCATGCACTAGCGCCACCCTCAGCAGCTCGCGTGGCAATGTACAGGCAAATTTTCTTCCAATTCCATGAGCCAGCTACAGCTCTTGAACACTACCGTGCAGCACATGGCGCTGGCGGTCAACAAGGTTTTGACCGCTTGCTATCACGCCTGCTACCAATCGGCCCCCGAAGGCGACGAGCTCGCGCTGCTCACGGCGCCGCTGGCGTCGACGCCCGAAGTCGAAGCCCTGTTCACCAACAACATTATCGACATTGAAAGCGCGCTGCCGGCGGCGCTGCACTCGCTGGGCTGCTCGGCCGAAGAAATCGAAGGCGCGCTCAAGCGGCGGCGAAAGGCGGACAAGGGCGCGGCCAACACGGATCTCATGACGGCGCAGACGGCGGCAATGGTGGGCGACGCCGACGTTTCACTCAAGGCCGCGCAGACGGAAAAGACCGCCGCGGAGGTGGAAGCCGTGCGAATCGGCGTCGAGAAGACGCGCGCGGAGGTGGGCAAGGTCCAGGCCGATACGAAAAAGGCCGAGCACGACGCCAAGGCCCCGTATCCAAGCGCGGCCGCGGCCAAGCCCGGTGGCGGCGCTTCTAGCTCTGGCAGCAGCTCGAGTTCCAGCAGCGCCAAGAAAAAGTAGCCACATGAATAAGCCTTTTTAGAAGCACCTTCACATGAAAGAGAGTGGGCCAAACGTGTGCGTGTGTGTGTGCGTGCCATGCCGTCTCGTGCGTTTACTACAAACAGCCTGGCAGCGGGCGGTCGTTGGGGCCGCCCCGCGGCGACGGGGATAGAATTCGACGAGTCTGGGAATGCCATATTCAAACAGGAAGAGCTTGCTCAGATGGCCCGTGCCAACGACACCGTCGAAGTTCGAAACGCCAAGCCGCTTTTGTACTATCCGGGAGCGCAGGGCGAACTCCCAAATCCGCTGACGACTATCAGCAGAAACCGAGCCCACTCCAAACCCGGAAGCGACCTCATTCACGACGCAGACTACATTGGCGCGCGCATGGGCAGCGCTGCGCAGATGTTTGAAAAAGAAATCTCCGAGGCCTTGGACAAGTACATTGCTAATCTCCAGGAAGCTTACACTTACAACTATCAAGCCGGCGACAGTGGCGTCATGCAGCCGGTTCGTGCGCTCGACCTCTTTTCGCCGGGCGAGATCCAGCCGATTGTCCGCCAGTACCTGACGGTCAAGAAGGCGGCGCGGGAGCTGGTTGACGTGCGCACCGACCAGGCGTCCATTGAGGCGCCCTTTAATAGGCTGTCGGTTGAGTTTAACGAGGGCGGCAGGGGCGATTGGGGCGACGGCAACTGCTTTCCGCGCTCGGCGACGCGCGCCTTCTTGTGCTGCACGGTGTTTTCGATTCTGCTCGGCGTCGGCGCGCTTGCCGTTGCGGGCATCTACTACGCCTGGGGCGGGCACAACTACGGCGTCAAGCCGACGCCAATCTTTTGGGACGGCAACTTTTGGGGCTGGCCTTCGGAAAAGGTCTTCCGCAACATCTGGTGCGGGCTCATGCTCGGCATCGTGTTTGGCTTTCTGGACAACTTTGGCCTCTTCTACGGCACGTCGGCGCTTGACTCGACGTTTTACTCCATTGGCAACAAGCTGGCGTCGGGCCTGCTTGCCGACACCGACGCGTCGTCGCTCGGCCAGGGCTACGAAGCTGCGGAAACCATGCCCGACAAGCAAAAGCTGCGCGAGGTGGCGCTGACGGCGCACTCCATGACCGAAGACATGATGAGCGGGCTGGGCAACACCTTTTCAGGCGCGCACGTCATCCCGTACAAATGCATTGCTCAAACTGCTTACATCTGTGATTGCGTGCTTGCTTGCGCAGACCTTCTGGGCGTCGCGCTCGGCACGGCCGCGCTCGAAATCGCCAAGGCCGGGCTGGGAGTCGAGCCATCGTGGTGGCCCGCCGATTTGCTGGCCATTGTGCTTGGCTGCCTGCTGGGCGTCTTCCTGCCGGTGCTGGTCAAGTACAAGGACCAAGTGGCCTCGGGCGGGGTTTACCTCTCCTTCAAGTACGCTGGCGCGCTCACCGCCATCTTTTTTGTGTTTCTCTCGGTGCTCATCGTTGGCATTCCCGACGACCGCGAGGCAAACGTGCCTTGGACCATCTGGGTCTCGCTGGTCTTGATCGTGCTCGTCGTCATCTTCCTGGTTGTGATCATCCTCATCATTCCGCTTGTGAATGCGCGCCCGCTTGTGCTCAAGCAGCAATGGTCCGTACTGGGCACGCGCAGGAAATTCCGCGGCATGAGCTGGTACGACAAGCACACCATGCGCGACCAAATCTACTCAAACGCTGTGAACAATATGCACAAGGTCTTCGATATGCCTAAAAAGCCACCACCCACTCGCTGGCAAGACGCCGCGAACAGGGCGAGGCAAGCGGAACGGCAAGGGCTTCTGAGCTCTAGCTCTGCGTAGCGACGCTCGCGTGTCGGCTACGCGTAGCACAATATGCCGCATCACACGTTCCACACGAGAGAATTTTTTAAATTTTGCTCTTCTACACTCCCAACTCCAAACTCTAGAAAGAAACCCGCCTCTCTACCCACGCCTTCCCGTTTCGCTTTTTTTCACGCCTCCGCCGCCGCCGCCGACGTCTTGGGCTTTTTCGACGTCTTCTTGTTGGAGCGCTCGGCGCGCCGCTTTTCGATGTTAGCCTCAATCTTTTCCTTGTACTCCACTTGCTTTGGCAGGTTGTCCCGTTCCACCTTGCACTCGGCGTCGTCTTGCTCTGTAAAGTTGAGCGCGTTCACATTGCCCTTGCGCGAATTGCGAATGACCACGTTTTGCGCGTGGCGGAGCAGTCCCCGCGGCTGCAAATAGGAAAAGCGAAGCACCGAGCCCAGCGGACGAATGACGCTGTGCAGCAGTGCGGGAGTGATGCGCGGCTTTCCCATTTCGTTGCTGCGCAATGTGGCCTCGTCGATGACGCGCCGAAGCAGCACTTCGAGATTGGCACGGTACACCGCCGCAGGGCCCGGCGGAAGCGGCTCTTGCGACAAGGCAACGCGCTCCTTGAACTCGCCCAGTGTCGCAAACGCCGGGCACTTGGCCTGCTCGGGCTTCCACTTGCACGCGCGAATCGTCTCCGGGATGCTCACAATGTTTGCAATCACGTCCCGCGACGCAGACATGCCCGAAGCCGCCTTGTAGCCGTAGCCGGCCCGCGTCGCCTGGCGGCGGTAGCCGCGCTTCTTTGCCAAAAGCTTCCGGCGCGCCCTGCGGTTCTCCTCCTTTTGCTCCGGTGTCAGCTTGTTGCCGCCGTTTTGATCCTCTTCGCCTTCGTCTTCGTCGATTTCTTCGTCGGCGCTGTTCTCTTCTGCCTCATCTTCCAAATGGGGCTGCTCCTCGTTCTCGTGATCCTCGTGATCCTCTTGATCCTCTTCCTCTCGGCGCGCGCGCTTGCCCTTCTTTGGCATGTGTGATTCGGGGGCTTTGGAAAAAAGGGTTTGTTCGGTACTATTTGTAGCCTCGCGCCGAGCCTCCGCACCATAGCGGCAGCCGTGACGCCCGCGCTCGTATCCTCTGCGTATGGCAATCTCGCCACTCGCCGCTTGCCGCTCCCCGCCTCTCCGATTATTTTCCTTCCGACACCCGCGCGAAGGATAAGCCGCAAACGCAATTCACCAGATAGAGCCGACGCCGTGGGCCGTGGGCCGTGGGCCGTGGACGCATGCCAGGCAATCGCGACGGCAACCCGGTGGAAAGTGTTGCGGAGCCAAAGCAAAGCCTTGAGACGAGCGCGACGCTGGCGCTGACGCGCGCCGAAGAACTTCGCAGGCTCAGCCGCGAACGCTGGCAGACGCAGGTCCAGCTGCAACAACGCGAACGCGCCGCCGAAAGCACCAGTGGCCACCTCTTCAACCGTGCCGACCCCTACTGCGAAGACAGGGACGCCTTTGTCGAGCCGTACGTCCGCACCAAAGAGCCCGACGAAAACGGCCGGCGCAACGCCGACCGAAGAGGCGTCGACCAACTCGTCGACAAAAACGGCCACTTTGTCAGCCCCGTGGACGTGCAAAAGGAGCTAAACAATACTCAAAACCGCGACGGTCGCGCTGGCAAGGGCGACGGTGGCGCGCAGTACCGGCCGCGCTTTGAAAACAACGCGCTCAAGTACGTGCCCGTCTCCGGCCACGACTTTCTCTCGCTCAACCCCGACTCCCGCTACAAGTACCGCATCCCCCACGACTCCGTCGTCAACAAGGTCGGCGACTGCAAAATCTGCTGCTGCTTCGGCTACCGCCTCACCGCCGCCCAGTGGATCTGGTTCCTCAACCTGCTCTGCTGGATCGTCCACACCGTCATGGTCTTTGTCACCTTCCACTACGCATACTGGCAGCACAAGCACCCCAATGGCGACGTCTTCGACATGCGCCACGACACCGAACACGTGATGGTGCGCATCTTCCGCTTCTCCGGCATCCCCAGCCAGCAAATGATCGACAACAACCTCACCAAGTGGTCCCAGGACGAGTGGCGCAACGGCACCTTTTCCAAGACCGAATTCTACCTCAAGGACAACGATCTGCCGGTGACACACAAACAAACTCCAACAACCGACACCTGACGCCCACTCACAGTTGCCCCTTTTCCCGTTTTTCTTGTAACTCAGGTCAACTACGCATCTCTCGTCGCCAGCTTCTTTGCCATCTCGTCCTTCTTCCATCTCTGTGCGCCAACCCCTCTTCAACCTTCACAATCGCACGCTGTCTGCCGTCTTCACCTCTCCAAATCGCGTGTTTCAGGGGCCCTTCTGTTTGGCATCTGCGAGGCGACGTGGTTCTGGTATTGGAGACAGATGGACGACTGCTTCTGTTTTTGGCGTTGGATCGAATGCAAGTTTTACGCATTGAACCATACACTTATGACCTCTCTTAAGCCGTGCTGTTCTTTCTGCAGATTCTGCAAGTGCTTCCATCATGGCCATCGCCATATCGATAGCCATCGGAATACGTGAACAGAGCATCCTTGCAGGAATCTTCATGTACACAAGGCAGTCTTTAACCCTTGACGCCCTTTGCTC
>MDSW01015779.1_pt1 | contig 10743 bp, 4 predicted proteins | sample 811171 | NCBI WGS metagenome assembly MDSW01 (sample SAMN05326641, study PRJNA326480) | marine metagenome | isolation source: seawater | place: Atlantic Ocean: North West | collected 2012 | reverse complement strand
GTGCCCCCGCGCCCCCTCCTCGATCCCCGCCCCTCCCTCTCACCACCCAGGGCGCGTTCAAGGACTGGCTCAAGGCGACGCAGAAGGGCGCGCGGCGGACGTGGCACGACCCCGCGCGGCACGACTGGGACGTCCTGGCGGCGTTCGTGGCCTCGGTCTCGACGACGGGCGGGGCGTGGGAAGCGCTGGCGCGGCGCCACCTCGCGTGGTCGCGGTGGGCCGCGCGCAGGGACGAGTGGTCGGCGTGGCAGGCGGACCAGCCCGCGGCGGAGGTCCCGCGCGAGGGTCCGTGGTCGCTCGTCGCCCGCACGCGGGCGCACGCGTCGTACGACGAGACGTACGCGCGTCTCCCGAGTTACCTCCCCGGCTGGGCGCGGAGTAAGCGGCAGCGCCCTCCTCGGTGGTGCCAGTCCAAGAACCTCCCCCCGCGCATGCTCGGCGTGGACTGCGAGATGTGCGAGACCTCGGAGGATCCGCGCGCGCTCGTGGGCGTCTCCGTCGTGGACGAGTCCGGCGCGGTGCTGCTCCAGACGCTCGTCAGGCCCCCCGGGCGCATCGTCGACCTCAAGTCGGAGGTGACGGGGTTGCGCCTCGCCGACTTGAAGGGCGTCAAGACGACGCTCGAGGACGTCCAGGCGGAGCTGCGCGCGTTCGTCGCCCCGAACGTCGTCCTCGTCGGCCACGGCCTCGTGCACGACCTGAGGGCGCTGAAGTTCGACCACCTCCCCGTGATCGACACCGCGTGCTTGTTCGCGTACGAGAATCTGCCCCGCTCCACCCCCGCGCTCGCGGATTTGTGCAAGCGCCTCCTGGGCGAGGAGATGCGCGTCGAGGACGGCACGCACGACTCGACGGAGGACGCGAAGATGGCGCTGCGGCTCGCGCGGTGGGAGTGCGAGCACGGGCCGACGAACGCGCTGACCCCGCCCGAGGATAAGGTGGATAAGCGCGACCTCGTCAAGCTCTTCGTGCACCGCGTGCCGCGGGGCGCGCTCGAGGGGGACGTGCGCGGGATGTTCGCCAAGGCGAACGGGACGATCGGCGTCGACCACCTCGAGGACGTCGTCGCCGTGCGCGGGAAGGCGCTCGGGCCGGAGACGAAGCCGGACGGGAGCGGGCGGACGACGTCGGCGTACGTCGAGTTCAAATCCGTCGACGCGTGTAACGCCGCGTTCAAGGCGCTCAGGGGGGCGCAGGGCACGGACGCTCTGGGAAGGCCGCAGAAATCCGTCAAGATGGTGGTCACGAACGAACGTCCGGCGCGAACGCGCGGCGCGAAGGAGGCGCGGCGGGGAGGAGCCGAGACGGAGGCGGCGAAGATGCCCAACTTCTCCAAGACCACGGTCGTCGAGCTTCGGAAGGCGCTCGCGAAGCGCGGGCTCTCGGAGGAGGGGCTCAAGCCCGCGCTCGTGGAGCGGCTCAGGGAGGCGATGGAGAAGGAGGCGGGCGGCGGCGGCGGCGCGAAGGGGGGGGACGCGAAGACGAAGACGGCGGCGGAGAAGGTTTCGCCGATCCCCGCCAACGTCTCGAGGCTCACCGTCGCGGAGCTTCGGAAGGCCCTGGAGGCGCGCGGGCTTGCGACGGACGGGCTCAAGGCGGCGCTCGTCGCGAGACTCGAGGAGGCGCGGGACGCCGCTGGAGGGGACTCCGCCGAGGACTCCGACGCCGCCGACGACGACGACGGGGCGGTGGTCACTCGGACGGTGATGGTGCGCAAGATGGCGGCGCACCTGGGCCGCGCGATCGGCGCCGTGGATAAGAACGCCGGCGGCGACGCGGGGACGCCGAGGACGGGGGAGAAGCGGAAACCCGGCGCGGCCGCCGGGGGCTCCGCCGACGCGAAGAAGCCGCGACGCGTCCCGCGCCCGTCGCGCCGAGCGAGGCTCGCCGCGAAGGGTATCTACGAGTGAGCGGCGACGCGACTTTTTGAAGCGCGCGGGGAGGCGGCGGTGGGTTTGTGAAATTGGAGCGACTTTTTTTCTCCGCCGGGGCCGGCGCGTCTCCTCGTCTCCGACGCGTTCGTCAGATCGGACTCGGTCCGGGTTCGTCGCGCGCGGTGCGACCGCTCGGCGCGCGTTCGCGTCTCGCCGGTCGTCGATCAGGGCGTGATGAGTCCCTCCAGGCTGAGTCGGCGTCGGCCTTCGGCGCGGTGGAACGCCCGGACGGCCTCCGCGCTCACGACCACCTCCGTGAACACGGGCGGGATTTTCGCGAACGTGAGTTTGTGTTTCTCCCTCGCCTCGGCGTCGAGGGGCACGCGGCGCGCGTAGCACCCGAACCGCTCGACGTACGCGCGAAACGCTCGCCCGGCGCCCTCGGTGAGGCGGTGCTCGACGATCGGCTCGAAGCTGGAGTCGGGGAAGTCCTTCGCGCGGTACGAGCCTCCGCCCGGCCAGCTCCGCGTCGAAAGCTTCGCGAGGTCCGCGAGCGGCCACGTCTCGCGCGCGTCGTCGCGCATACGCGCGTCGAACGCCGCCTTCGCCGCGTCGAGCGCGAACTTGGCCTCGCCGGAGAGCCCGCGCTCGGCCGGGTCGAGCGGGGTCTGCGACGGAGGAAGAGCCGCCGTCTCCGACTGCGCGCAGAACGCGGTGCCGACGTTTTCCCACGCGAGACGGGCGGCGACGACGTCCGCCTCGCTCGCCTGGAAGGCGCTGTCCATCATCTCGTCCTGCGCGATGCTCAGCGGCGCGAGGGGCCTCGAAGGTGAGCCGGACATGACGCGGAGAGTGCGAGGGCGCGGGGTCGGCGCGCGCGCGTCTGGCGCGAGCGCGCCCAAGCGACACCCCGGGAGCGGCTCGGTGAACGAGGAGAACACAGCTGTGCTGCGGATTTTCAGAATAACGGTGATGGTACTATACAGCTGTGTGTTTCTCTTCATGACGATATTCCCGTAGCTCCTCCGCGCGCTGCTTCCCCCCGTTCCTACCCCATCGTCTTCGGCACGACCGGCAGCGGCACCTTGAGGAAGCCCGCGAGCGCCTCGGACACCGCCCCCTCCTCCCTCGCGTTCTCCTTCCCCTCCCCCTCGCGCACCGCCAACTTGAGACTCGCCGCCTCCGCCGCGGCGAAGACCGCCGCCGCCGCCGCCTCCTCCGCCACCGACCGCGCCGTCGCCGCGGCTAACCTCGCGCGCGCGTCGAGAAGGTTCGACACCGCCGACTCCGTCGCCGCCCTCGCCAGCCGCTCCTCCTCCACGATCGCCGCCATCGCGTCCTCCGCCCTGCGCGCCGCCGCGCGAGCCGCGCGCACCGCCTCCGCGTCCTCGGCCGTCCACGGGTGCTCCGGCGGCGGCGGCGGCGGCGACGTTTTCGCCGCCGCCGCGCGTCCCGCTCCGAGCGCCCCACCCCCGAACCCCTCCCCCGCCGCCGCGTCCCCGCCCCCCTCCGCCGCGAGCTCCACGAACACCGGTCGCGCGGGCGACGCGGGGCGCGACGCGATTTCGTCCAGCATCGCCGCGAACGACTCCGCGCCGTCCGAAGGTTCCCCCCCGGGTCCGGGTCGCTTCCCCCGATCGATCCCCGCCGCCCCCGCGCCCCCCGGAGGGTTCGCGCGCGCGCCCCGAACGTCGGGGGCGGGATCGTCCCGCGGACGCGAACGGAGCGTCCGCGCGGCGCTTCCCTCATCCTCCTCGGAACGCGCGTTCCTCGTTCTCGGAAAGAGCCGCGCGAGTCCTCTCGCGGCGGCCTCGGCGGACGCCTCCGAGAAGGTCGTCGCCAACCGCCGCTCGGCGCGTGCAGCGTCCTCGTCGCGCGTCGCCGCGTCGAACGCGTCGACGGCGGCGCGCGCCGCCGCCGCCTCGCCGCTCGCGCGCTCGAGCGTCTCGCGCGCCGCTCGCGAGACGCTCGCGCGGCGGCGTTCCGCCTCCGCCTCCGCCTCGTCGTCCGCCTCTTCGCCGCCGTCGCCGCCGGGCGGAGGGAACGCCGCGAGGTCGAAATCGGCGCGGTACCCGAGCGCGGCGCGGCGCGCCGTGGGCGGGGGCGTGTGCGCCATGCGCCACAACGCGGCGGTCATCGCCGGGGCGTCGTCCGAGGGCGAGGCCGGGGCGAAGCTCCGGTCGTCGGGCGCGCGCCGAGGCGGGCTGAACGCGAATCGGTCGTCGTCGCCGCCGTCGCGGGCGGGGTCACCGCGCGTCGACGGCGCCTTCGCGGCGGTCCGGTCGCGCCGCGCCTCAAGCGTCGCCGCGGCGACGGAGGATGACAAGGCGGGCGGCGGTCGGCGCGCGGCGGTGGCGGTCGAGGAAAAGCGCGGGGGTCCCACCGCGGCCAGCACCGCCGCGCGCTCCGCCTCGAGCACCTCCGCGGCGATGCGCCGCCCGACGTCCGGCGCGACGCCCGCGCGCGCTCCGACCGAGAGCGCGAGCGCCTTGACGTCGTCCGCGTCCGGACCCTCGGCCGCGCCCATCGGCGTGGAGAGCGAACGTGCCGAACCGACGCCGCGATGCGCCCAGTACGACGTCTCCACCTCGCGTCGGCGCGCGAGCTCGAGCCGCGCGTGGACGTCTTCCGCGGCCAGGCGCGTCTCGCGCTCGACGTCGGTCTCGTCCACGCGCCGAGACGCCGAGGTAGGGGGAGGGGGCATCCTCGCCGCGCCGCGAGCGCGGGGGCGGATGACGGGACGCGTCGTGTCGCGGGGGCGGCTCGCGGAGGCAAATTCCCCTTTCGGGACGACATCGGATTCCCATCGGACGGCAACCGCCCGGCAACCGAGCCGGCATTATTTGAAGACTGGATACTCGCTTCTTCGGGAAACCGCGGGAAATCTGGTTGGATGTGCTGACTTGGACAACGAAATCTCTCTTCGCACGCTTTTCTCTTCTCCCGAATCCGCGGCGACATCGCCACACACCTCTCGCGCGCGACACCCGCACGCGACCGAAGCTCTCCCCACCGCCGCCCCCGCGGTCTTCGCGCCTCACGTCGCGAAGCCACCCCTCGCTCTCGACTCGCCCCCGCGCGATCGTCACGCCGTCCGCGTCGCGCTGAGAAGCCGCGCGGGATCTCCGACATTCATTCGCCGCCGCGTTCGACGCACGTGACGACCACGATGCGAGCCGTCTCCGTCGTCTCGCTCCCGGCGCACGTCCGCATGGACGTCGACCGCAGACCGCGCCAGGCCAAGCGCCTCGGCTTACTCGACGCGGCTCCTCCCGTCGCCATGCAGGCGGACGCGTTCCAAGGTACGAGCGATGCGAAACACGCGCGCTTCCGAGCGCGCGCCGCGGCGCGTCTTCTTCGGGGCCGCGTCACGCGCGAAGGTTCGTTAAACGCGTGTTACGCGGCTCCTGGATCGCGCGCGCGCGCGCCGCGTCTCGCGCCGCCACTCCCCCGCGACCGATACTGACGGATCCTCATCGCATCGCAGTCGACGAATCCGACCTTCGCTTCCGCGCGGAGGAGGCGCGCCGTCGCCCCGCCGCCGCTCTCCGCCTCGGCATCGCCACGCGCGACGTATCCGTCCGAGGTGCGTACTCCGCCGTTTTCGCGAATATTCCAACACCTACGACCGCGCCGTCGCGGCCGCGTCCTCGCCCCGTTCGTCCTTCGACGACCGCCGCGGCGATCCCCGCGCGCCGCGACGTCCCACGATCGTCGCCTCGAGACGCGCGCGGCCGATCCGCGCGCGTTCGAGACCGCGATACGCCCCCGCGGCCCGCTCGAGCGACCCCGAGATCCTCGTCGGAAACGCGCCGAAACGTGCCGCCGACGTGCTGACTCGGACGTCACCTCGTCTTCAATTCGGGAATCCAATCGCCGCCACGCGCGCGTCGCCCGACGCTGACAAAAACCCCTCCAACCCGGCCTCCCTCCCCCCCCCAGCCCCCGAGGCGTCGTTCGAGGCCTTCGCGGACTCCCCCGCGCACGACATGGAGCGCACCCGCCGCCCCCACGCGGCGCGGCGCCTCCGCGCCTCCCAGGAACCCCGCCGCCTCGCGGTCCTCCCCGCGTCGGCCCCCGCGCCCCCTCTCGCGATCACCGCCGCTGGCGCGCTCGAGCGCGCCCGCCGCCCGCGCGCGGCGCGCCGCCTCGCCGCCGATCGCCTCGCGCCGCCCGAGCACCACCTCGCCTCCGCCGCCGTCGACGGCCCTCCCTTCGCGAGCACCGCCGCGGGCGCGCTCGAGGCGACGCGCCGCTCGCGCGCGGCGAAGCGCCTTCGCGTGTCCTCCCAGGATCGCGCGTTCGCCGAGTTTCTCCTCGGCGGGGCGGCGGCGGCGGATTCGTCGCGTGCTTCGTCGCGCGCCCCCGCGCCCGCGCTCGCGGATACCGCGTTCGCGGCGATGGAATCCGCGCGGCGCCCGCGCGCGGCGATGCGCGCTCGCCGCGCCCTCGAGGCGTCGGCGCCGCGGAGCATCCTCCACCCCGAGATGGTGGGCGAGTTCGCCGTCCGCCCCCGCCGGCTCACCCTGGACGACGCGCTCGACAAGAACCTCGCCGCGCTCGCGAGGATGGACGTCTCGGGGGGGGGCGACTCCCCCACTGCGTTCGCGACGCTCGAGCGCATGCTCGACGCGCGCATCGCGCTCGCGGCGGAGACGCCCCCGGGAAGCCGCGGCGGGAGCCTCCGCGGCGCCGCGAACTTCCGCAAGACCAACTCGTCGGCGTCGCTCTCCACCTCGCGAGGCCACCTCGCGCGGTGCGACTCCAAGTCGGGGATGGCGGACGCCGCCGCCAACGTCGTCGCCAGGGCCTCCCGCGTGCGGTGCGAGGTCGAGGGCGAAGGCGGAGACGTCGTCTGCCGAATCGACGGGGACGTCCTCGAGGTCATGGAACCCGAACGCGTCGCCGCCCGCGTCGCCGCCCTCGCGCGAGAGATGGAGGCGATGTGAAAAAGCGCCGGAGGCGAAGGAACGAACGCGCTCGCGACGGAACGCGCGTCGGGTCCAACCGACGAAAAAACGCCCTCATCACGGACGCCGTCGAGCGTTTCGTCGCCGGAGAATGACCGCTCGTGAGCGGGCGTCGCACCTGTAGCCCCCCGCTCACGAGCGCGATCAAGTGTTGTACGATGCGACCGCCCCGGGACCTATATCACCCGCGGGCGGTCTATATTACGCCGCGAAGCGGAGCGTCGCGTATCAGAAAGACCGTATCAGAAGAGGCGCGCCGCGAAAAGACGCCGCCGCGTATATCAGCGCGGCGGCGCCGTTCGCTCATATCAGGGCGGACGACGAGTTTGACGTGTACACGAGAGAGCGTGTTTGTTTTTCGGAATGCCATCGAAGACGAACGCGCACGAGTATGTCCGAGACTGCGTGCGCCCGCCCCTGATCCTCGACCGCGGCCGCCGTGTAGGTCACCTCTCCTCGCGACCGCCGCCGCCGCGTCCGCGGAGACCCCGTAACTACGAAGAGGACTTATTGTTTATTCATATCATAAAATGATGCCTACGTTTCACGTCTTCTCCTTCGACGCGGCGACGGCTTCCACCTCTACTTTGAACTCCGGGCGCGCGAACGCGGTGACGACCATGAGCGTGGACGCCGGTGGTCCGTTCGGGAACTCGACGTCGCGAAAACACGCGTCTCGTTCGCGCATGTAGTCCTTCAGGTACGCCGGGTCCGTGACGTAGGCGTTGAGCCTGACGAGATGTTGGACTCCCATCGGCCCGCCCGGCGCCGCCTCGAGCGCCGCGCGGACGTTCGTCAGGCAGTTCCTCGCCTGCTCCGCCGCGTCCGGCGGGCACGAGCCGTCGACGCGCACGCCGAGCTGGCCGCTGACGTACACGAGGCGCGCGTCGGCGGGGACCTCGGACGCGTGGCTGTACCGCGCGAAGGGGGGGGCGGCGCGGGACGGGTCGGGGGAGAACCCGATCGCGGCCGCGGTCGACGAGGCCATCGCGGAGGACGCGACGACGTCTTCGGAGAACGCGAGGCGGCGAGGCGCGCGCGCGCGCGCGAACGCTCCGACCGCGGGCGGCGCGGGGGGGCGGCGCGCGAGGACCCGCGACGCGAGGCCGGCGAGGGTCCGAGCGCGCATGCGGCGCGCGCGCGGGGATGGACCCTCACGGGCGGGCGGTGCTGACGTGTTTCGCGCGTCTTTTTCTTGCTGCTACCGTAGTTTTGTTCTTTATTAAAATGCGTCCCTTGGCGCGCCCGAAGCGTCAGATGGTTCCGCGCGCGGGCTCGGCGCTCCTCTCGCGCCTTCGGGCGCGGTCGGCGTCCTTCTCCTCCGACGCGGCGCTCCCCTCGCGCCTTCGGGCGCGGTCGGCGTCCTTCTCCTCCGACGCGTCCGCGTCGCGCTCGCGCGTCTCCCTCGAGACCGTCGCGGCCGCGGTCTCGGCGCTTCGCTCCCGGGGCGTCCCCGTGGTCGCAGCCGCGGACGGCCCCGACGCGACGCGCGAGGTCACGCTCAAGTCGCGGGACTTCCATTGGTACTCCCCCGTGCTCAAGTCCTCGCTCCGCGGCCTCCGCGGCGACGCCGTCGTCCACGCGCGTCACGAGGAAGACGTGGTCGCGACCGCGGGCGTCGCCGCGGCGATGGGCGTCCCCCTCGTCCCCCGCGGCGCGGGCACGGGAAACTACGGCCAGGCGGTCCCCCTCCGCGGCGGAATCGTCCTCGACCTCTCGCTTATGCGTCAGATCGTCGCGCTGGACCCCGTCGACGGCGTCGTCCGCGCGGGGGCGGGCATCCTCCTCGCGGACCTCGAGGACACCGCGCGCTCGCACGGCTGGGAGCTTCGGCAGCACCCGAGCACGCGCCGGACCGCGACCCTCGGCGGGTTCGTCGCCGGCGGGAGCACCGGCGTCGGCGCTTTAATGCACGGCGGTTTAGCCGAGGACGGCGCCGTGCTCGGCCTCCGCGTCGTCACCGCCGAGCCCGAGCCGAGGGTCCTCGAGCTGACCGGCCGGGACGTGTTCCCGGTCGTGCACGCGTACGGCACGAACGGCGTGATCACGGAGGTGGAGGTCCCGCTCGCGAGGGCGCAGCCGTGGTGGGACTGCGTCGCGAGTTTCCCGCGCCTCGCCGACGCCGCCAAGTTCGCGCTCGAGCTCGGCGAGGCCCCCGCCATCGTCGCCAGGGAGGTGAGCGTGCACCAAGCCCCGACGTTCGCGACGCTCCTGAGCCACACGCCCCTGGGGAAACGACTGGGGGAGATCCGGGTGGAAGGATCCGAGCGGAAAAGCGCGGAGAGCCACGCGGACCGCCACGTCGTCCTCGCGCAGGTGTCCGGTCCCGGGCGCGGGCCCCTGGAGCGCCTGGCGACGGATAACGGCGGCGCGATGTGCTTCGCGCCGTCGCGATCGGGAGGGGGCGCGGGGGAATCCCCGGGGGCTTTCGCGCCGGGGTCGCCGCCGCTTCACGAGTACGCGTGGAACCACACGACGCTCCACGCGCTGAAACGGGATAAATCGGTGACGTATCTCCAGGCGGCGATGCCCCCCGGGGAGAAGGGTCTCGCGGCGGTGGACGCGGTGGCGGCGGCGTTCGACGCGTCCGAGGTGCTTCAGCACCTCGAGGTGGTGCGCTTCGGGGGGCGCGTCGGGTTCGCGTCGCTCGCGCTGCTGCGACCGCGGGAAGACGAGCGGGGGATCGCGGGGAACGGTTCGCACGATCGGCTCCGGGAGATCATGCGGTGGCACGAGGCGAACGGCGTGCCGGTGTTCGACCCGCACGCGTACGTGCTGGAGGACGGCGGGATGAAGGAGACGGACTTCGCGCAGCTCGGGTTCAAGAAGGGCGCCGACCCCGCGGGGGTGATGAACCCGGGGAAGATGCGCGCGTGGGAGGAGGGGAAGGCGACGACGGAGGCGAGCGATCCGAGGGGGAGCTTCTCCGCCGCGTACAGGCTCGCGCGACAGAAAGAAGAACGAAAAGAGCCGACGAGTGGTGTTCCGGGCGGAGCGGAGGACGAGGTCGAACACCCGGGCGACGCTCGCGAGACGAGCGACGGCTCGAAGAGCGACGCTTTGATGAGCCGCTACTGGAGCGAGTGGAGCACGGCGGATTTCTCCCGCGCGGACCTTCGCTCGGCGGTGGCGATCCTCCCCCTCGGCGCGATCGAGGCGCACGGCCCGCACCTCCCCGTCGGCGTGGACGCGATGCACAACGACGCGATCCTTCGGCGGGCGCTCGACCTGGTTCCCGACCGCGTGCGCGTCCTCGCGCTCCCCGCGTTGGATTTCGGCGCGAGCTGCGAGCACGCCGCGTTCGCGGGCACCGTCGGGCTTCAGCCGGACACCGCCAGGCGCGCGTGGGAGGACATCGGCGCGTGCGTCGCGCGCGCGGGGATCCGGAAGCTCATCCTGTACAACTCGCACGGCGGGAACCACGCGCTCGCGGAGGTCACCGCGCGGCGGTTACGAATCGCGCACGACGCGGTGGTGGCGCTGGCGCTGAACCTGGGGTGTTGCCCGGGCGACGAACACGTCACGGCCGCGTTTCCCGAGGATGAGATTCGGTTCGGGATCCACGGCGGCGCCGTCGAGACGAGCGTGATGATGCACCTTCGTCCGGAGCTCGTGCGCGCGTCGGAGCTGAGGCGGTTTCCCTCCAGCGCGGCGGAGATGCCGCGGGGGGGGATGCTGCAGAAGCACCAGCTGGGGTTCGGGGTGAAGACGGGGTGGGTGAGCCAGGATCTGCATCCCGCGGGGGTGGTCGGCGACGCCGCCGCCGCCGACGCGGGGAAAGGCGCGGCGCTCGCGGACGCCGCCGCGAGGGGACTCGCGAGGTTGATCGAGGAGATGTACGCCGTGGACGCGGACGAGTGGACGGGGAACGAGGCGATGTATCCGCCGCAGGGGGGGGG
>MDSW01097813.1_pt1 | contig 10744 bp, 6 predicted proteins | sample 811171 | NCBI WGS metagenome assembly MDSW01 (sample SAMN05326641, study PRJNA326480) | marine metagenome | isolation source: seawater | place: Atlantic Ocean: North West | collected 2012 | reverse complement strand
TCCTGTTAATCCAATAGAAATAAATGCAGCTATTTCAGCTCCCTCTAGCCAATCTTTAATTTTTTCCTGAAGCGCAGCTATACCTATACCAATCCAAATTGAAAAGGTAAAAAAACTTCCAACAAATGAATAATCTCTTTCTCGTGGTTGCGGATCATATTGATTTAAATATAGAACAATCATAATACCAGTTGCTAAAAAAAGTGCAAGAACAGCTAAAGCCCTTTTCCAATCTCGACTAAAATGGAAAATCATTCCAAAAATTCCAAAAAGTAGTGGAAAAGGTATTACATATCTTCCCCAATCAATACCTCTTAACGTTTTTATAGTTTCACCTTTTAAAGTTACTAAATCCCAACTTCTTTTATTATGATCTTCTTTTCCTACAAACTGCCATGCAAAATAACGAAGATACATTTCTTTTATTTGATAATTCCACAAAAAATTCAATTGTTCCCTTACAGATGGATTATTTTTATCATTTGTCCATCTACTTGAATACGAACATTCTCCTCGTGCTAAAGTAAAAGCTGGATTTAATATTTCCCAATCACCATACTGATCTCTATTCATGTATGCTAAAGCACCTTTTATAGTGTCAGGATTATTTTCATTTATATTTGGATGCTGAGTTGCTCGAATAAAAATTGTCGTATAAGTTGAAAATCCTATAAGAATCAAAACTAAACATGTTAAAATTGTAGATAACTGATTGTATTTTTTAATAATAGCATACATCATTGCTATAAACGTAAACAAAATCAAAAATATTGGTACATACAAACCATAGCTATTAGCAAGATTGGGTATCCCTTTTACTATTCCTAAATAAATAATTAAGAATGTCAAAAGAGTAGCACCTATAGTAATAAAAAAACTATTTAATTTAAATTCAAATTTATTAAAATATATAATTAAAGCTATAAATGGAAGGGCAAGTAAATTTAATAAATGAATACCTATAGCTAGCCCAAACATATATGCTATAATTAAAATATATCTTACATTGCCATCATGTCCTGAGTTTTTATTCCATTTTAAAATTAACCATACCACAATACTCGTAAAAAATGTTGAAAGTGAATAGACTTCTGCTTCAACGGCGTTAAACCAATGAGAATCTGTAAATGCAAAGGTTAATGCACCTATAATCGCACTACCATAAATTATCAAAAAATCTGGCCATGATTTAGCTTTCCCATGCCATTCTTCAATTAATTGAACTATAATTAAATATAAAAACATCACTGCAAATGCGCTAAAAATAGGAGAAATTAAATTAACACGCGCTCCTGTATCTGCAAAAGTTGGGAGTTGAGAGAAAAAATTACCCAGAAGGAGATATAATGGAGTTCCAGGAGGATGTGGTACACCCATAATTACGGATGTTGCAATAAATTCACCGCAATCCCAAAAAGAAGTTGTTGGAGCCATTGTTAAAATATAGACTACTAACGAAAATAAAAAAATAATGCCCGCTAATATTTTATTTAAATTATTCATTTTTTCCTTTTTGTATTAACTTATATTTACAAATTCAAGCATATGCTTATAATTTTCTTTAAATTGCTTTTTAATTTTTTTATGTTTCTCTAGTTGTAATTTAGGGTCATGTTCTACTATTTCAAAAGCTTGCTTTCGTGTTTGTCTAATTATTTCACCATCATCAGCAAAATTAGCCAATTTTGATTTTATATACCCATGCTGTTTTGTCCCAAAAAAATCACCAGGCCCTCTTAATTTTAAATCTTCATCTGATATTTTAAAACCATCATTGGTAGATTGCATAATTTGTAATCTATGCTGAGCAAGTAAAGAATTATTATTTTTAATTAATACACAATATGATTGAAAACTACCTCTACCAATTCTTCCTCTTAACTGATGCAATTGCGTTAAACCAAACCTATCCGCATCTTCAATTAGCATTACAGTAGCATTTGGTATATCGATACCTACTTCAACAACTGTGGTTGATACTAAACATTGAACTTTATTGTTTGCCATATCTGCCATCTGTTGATCACGAACTTCTTTTTTCATTTTTCCATGAATATAACCTAATTTATAATTAGAAAATATTTCTTCACTTAATTTTTTATATCCTGTTTCCGCTGCTTTCAAATCTACTTTTTCTGATTCTTCAATTATGGGATAAATAATAAAGCATTGTCTCCCAGAATCCATTTCTTTCTTCATAAAATCATAAACTTGGAATATTTTTAAGGGATCAATAACTTTAGTAATAATAGGTAAACGGTTTTTAGGAAGTTCATCAATAATAGAAATATTCATATCTCCATGAATTGTAAAGGCTAAAGTTCTAGGAATAGGAGTTGCAGTTAATGCTAAAACTTCCGGAGAATATCCTTTATCAATAAGTGCCTTGCGCTGTTCAACGCCAAAACGATGCTGTTCATCTACTATTATCATTCCTAAATCAAGAAATAATACATTTTCTTGTATTAGAGCATGAGTGCCAACAATTAATTGGATTTTACCAGTTTTAAGATCTGAATATATTTTTTCTTTATCTGCTTTTTTAATATTACCTGTTAAAATTTGAATATTAATTTTAGCAACTTTACAAAATTTCATAAAGCTAATATAATGCTGCTCAGCCAGAAGTTCTGTTGGAGCCATAACTGCAACTTGAGAATCATGACTAATTACTATTGCTGCAGCTAAAATCGCTACAATAGTTTTACCTGATCCTACATCACCCTGTATAAGACGATTCATTGGAGTTTTTTTTGCTAAATCATTCCTAATATCTCTTAAAACACTTATCTGAGCATTGGTTAAATTAAAATCTAAATCACGATATATATCTTTTTCAAATTGCCCTTTTTTTGAAAAAACTCTACCCGTATTTTCTTCTTTTGCTTGTTTTTTTAAGGCCATAAGTAATTGAATATAAAAATGTTCATCATATTTCAATCTATAAATTGCTTTAGATAAATTTGATTTATCTTTAGGGTTATGAACCTGATTTAATGCTTCATTTAAAGAAAATAATTTTTCTTTTTCTAAAAATTGAATGGAAAAATAATCTTCTATCTCTTTAGATACTAAATCTAATGCAACATTAATAATTTTCCTGAAACCCCTACCTTCTAAACCTACAGCCTTTAAAGCTGCACTTGATGGATACTGTGCTAAAATTTTTCCTGTGTTTACGGGATCTTCACCCCTTTCTAAGATATCAAATTCAGGATGAATAATTTGAAAGCCCTTCCTAAATTCAACCTTTCCAAAAACAGCAATATCCTCGCCCTCTTGAAATTTATCTATAATCCATGATATACTATTAAACCAAACACAGTTTATATACCCGGTGCTATCTTTTATCATCATTTGAAAAAAACGACGTTTCCGAGCTTGTTTCATACCAAAAGACACAATTTTACCAATTATAACAGCTTCTTCTCCAATCTTTATTTCCCTAATATATTTTATATTTGTTCTATCTAAATATTTTCTAGGAAAATGATAGAGAAGTTGACCTACATTTTCAATACCATGTCGCTTTAGAGCATTACCTCTTTGGGGTCCTACCCCCTTCAAATATGATATATCTGTAGTTAAACTTGTCTGATAATATGTATTTGCTGAGTTCATCAGCTCAATATTAAATGGAATAATTAACTTTGTAAGGATTCAAGATTATGTTGAAGCTTTAATAAATCTGATTGATATTTTTGCATTTTATCTCTTTCATGATTAATTACTTTTTCTGGAGCTCTATCAATAAAATTAGCATTATCTAGCTTACTAGATACAGAACGTAATCTTCCCTTCATATCTTGAATTTGCTTTTCTAAACGATTAATTTCTTTATTAATATCTATTAAACCTGAGAGTGGAACAAATATTTCTAAACCCTGAACAACAGCTGTTGCAGACTGGTCTGGTTTATCTATCTGTTCACCATATTGGATACTATTTAACTTAGCTAATCTTTGTAAATACTTATCATTTTTTGCAATTGCATCACATTTTTGTTTAGAACCTCTAATAACAAGATCTGCTTCTTTAGCAGGTGAAATATTTAAACTTGCTCTTATATTCCTAACTGAAGCTATAATATCCATTACAGACTTAAGTTCATCTTCTATTTGTAAATTTATTTTTTCGCTGTCAAATTTAGGCCAAGATGATATAATTAATAATTCTTCACTATTTTTTTTAAAAGAAACCCATAGCTCTTCAGATATATAAGGACTGTAAGGATGTAAAAGTTTTAATACTTCTCTAATTATATATACTGATACAACTTGCGCTGTTAATCTATCAGAAATATCACTACCATAAAAACGAGTTTTAGCAAATTCAATATACCAATCACAAAAGTTAAAACGTGTAAATTCATATACTCGTTTAATTGCATCATTTAACCTATAATCATCATAGGCATCATCTACATCTTTAATTAAACCATTTAATGAAGAAATAATCCATTTATCTGTAGAATCTAATTTTTTACTATCGTATTCCTCTAAGCTAGGTGGTAAACCATCATCTAAATTCATAATAACAAACCTAGCTGAATTCCATAATTTATTCATGAAATTTCTACCTTGTTCCAATCTATCTTCACTAAACAAAATATCTAGACCTTGCGGAGCAATCATTAAAATAGAAACCCTAACTGCATCTGCTCCATATTTATCAAAAAGATCTAATGGGTCAGGTGAGTTTCCAAGAGACTTACTCATCTTCTTCCCTTCTGCATCACGTATAATACCTGTGAAATAAACATTTGAAAAAGGCACTTCTTTACAAAAATATAATCCCGCCATAATCATTCTTGCTACCCAGAAAAAAATTATATCTGGACCTGTTACTAAATCTTGGGTTGGATAGAATTTTTTTAAATCATCTGTTTTCTCAGGCCAACCCAGTGTCGCAAATGGCCATAACCATGAACTAAACCAGGTATCTAATACATCAGAATCTTGATCTAAATCTTTAGAGCCACATTTAGGGCACTCCGTAGGAGATTCTAAACAAACTATAGGCGCATTGCAAGCAGATCTATTATTTGTACAATACCAAACAGGGATACGATGCCCCCACCATAATTGCCTAGAAATACACCAATCTCGAATATTTTCCAACCAATGGTTATATGTTTTTACCCATCGTTGTGGATAAATATTAACTTTTTTTTCTTTTACTGCACTTATTGCAGATTCTGCCAATGGTTTCATTTTAACAAACCATTGCATAGATAAATAAGGCTCTACAACAGCATCTGTCCTTTCAGAATATCCAACTGAATGCTCATATTCTTCTATTTTTTCTAAAAACCCTAGAGAATCTAATTCTTCAATAATTTGTTTTCGAGCATCATATCTATCTAAACCTTGATAATTTTGGGGAACATTTTGATTTAATTTTGCATCTTGATGAAATATATTAATAATATTTAAATTATTTCTTTCACCCATATCAAAATCATTCGGATCATGGGCTGGTGTTACCTTAACGCATCCAGTTCCAAATTCCATATCAACATAATCATCAGCAAAAATAGGTATTTCACGATTTGTAATAGGTAAAATTATTGTTTTTCCAATAAAATGTTTATATCTACTATCTTTAGGATTAACAGCAACTCCTGTATCTCCCAACATCGTTTCTGGCCTAGTCGTAGCAACAACAAGATTTCCAGAACCATCACTTAAGGGGTATCTAAAATGCCATAAATGTCCAGGTGTATCTTTATGTATAACCTCTTCATCTGATAAAGCTGTTTGACTTTTGGGATCCCAATTTATAATACGCTCACCTTTATAAATCAAACCATCATTATATAAATCTACAAATACTTTTGTTACAGCCTTAGAGTAATCAGAGTCCATCGTAAATGTTTCTCTATTCCAATCACATGATGAGCCTAATTTTTTAAGTTGCTTAAAAATAATCCCGCCGTATTTTTCTTTCCAATCCCAAGCATGTTCAAGAAATTTTTCTCGACCTATATCTCGCTTATTAACTCCTTGTTTTTTTAACATTTTTGTTACTTTTGCTTCAGTCGCAATAGATGCATGATCCATACCTGGTAGCCATAATGTAGACTTTCCTTGCATTCTAGCTCTACGCACTAAAACATCTTGAATAGTATTATTTAGAACATGACCTATATGTAAAATACCGGTAACATTTGGAGGAGGAATCATAAGAGTAAAACTTTCTTCTTTTTTCGGATCAGGTTGACATGCACCTGATGATTCCCATTTAGAATACCATTTACTTTCTACATTTTCAGGACAATATGTAGTACTAAGTTCATTATGAGATATTTTATTTTCTGACATTAATATTATATAAAATTGAAGTTTTATTAATGGTCAATTTTAACTCTAATTAAACCAATTCAATAAAATAAATTTGAATATATTTTCAGAAATTAATTAATCAGTAAAGGTTACACTAAAATCAAGGGTCTCATAATTGGAATTTGTTGAACTTAAAGCAATCCTTTCTGGATTTTCATAGCTGGGATATGCCCCAAGAGTTTCCCAATTAGTTTGTTTAAAAACAGCAATATAATATTCACCAAAAATTATATTTTCAAAAATATAATTCATTTGGTTATTAACTAGCTGATCTGATGTGATTGTATAGAATTCATTAGGAGTAGATATAAGTGGACAGCACGATGAGTTAAGTGAAATGTAGACCTGATCATCTGGCCAAGCACCACTAAACGTAATTGTACCAGATATTGAACCACTTTCAATTGTTTCTAATTGCTCAACTAAACTCATATCAGCAGTAAAATTTAAATTATCTTTTTCATATTCTTCAGAAGTTAGTATAATTTTTTCTGCATTAACAAATTCTTGTTCTAAAGTACCTCCATATGCACCTAAAACATGTTGATTAGTTGCAGAGTTACTATCAGTAGGATCTTTCCACGCAACTGCTATAGCACCAAAAGTAGAATCTAAATCTAAATCTTCAAATAAATAATAATAAGAACCAGAATCTAAATCATTTACCGTTATAGATGAATAATTAATCGGAGGTCCAACTATATTAGAAAGAGGCCAATTTTTACTTAATGATATTGTAACTGAACCAATAGAAGGCCAATTATCTATATTCTGAAATGTTACTTTTCCTGATACGCTACCACTTTCTGGCTTATATGAAACAGAATTATTTTCACAAGATATTAATAAAAAAATCAACACTAAATAGTTACCTTTTAAATACATACTAACTTCCTTCAATCATTTTTGTCAATGTAAATTGCCAAGTTCTTCCTGGCATTGTATAATCTTGAATTAATGAATATTTTTGATCTAATAAATTGTATATTCTAAAAGATCCTGAAAAACTTTTATATTTTTTTTCAACTATTAATTCTGGAATAATTCTTCCAGGTAATTTTTTTACAGGAAATCCAATTGAATAATCAAATTCTTCCAAAAAATCTTCATAATACTGAAAACTCTGACCATCAGCTCCAATCTTAAAATTCCAATTATCATTATTGAATAATAAATATAATTGAGCTTTATGTTTTGATCTGTAAAGAACTTTTTTATCTTCTAAATCTTTCATATCAAGATAGCTATAATTAATATCTACAGCTATATTTTCAGATAGAAAGTAATCAAATTGATATTCAAAACCTTTTGATACAACACCTCTTCTATTTTCCGATTTTGTTGGAACGCTATATACAAAATCAATCATATTATTATATTCATTATAAAATAATGCAATTTGCCATTTATAATTAAATTGAGAAAAGTTTTTGTAACAAATTTCATATGAATAAACTTTTTCAGGTAAAAGATCTGGGCTACCAGCAACAATTAAACCATAGGTAGTTTCATGCCTTAAATATAATTCAGAAATTGAAGGCGCTCTAAATCCCTGACTATATGAAATTGAAAATAATTTACGATCAGAATTTGAATAATTTAAGCTCATTTTAGGAGTTAAATTTGTATAAGATCTAGGCTGATAATCATTTCCGGGATCAGTTTTTCTATAATCATATCTTATTCCGGTGTTAAAATTAAACCCACTACCGATAGAGTACTTAGATTGCACAAATCCACCAAAAGAAATTTGAGTAGGGTTTCCATATTGTTGATTTAATAAATCAACAGCTGTTTTACTATAATCAAAATCATAACCCATCATTAGAACCCATCTTGATAATTGTGTAAAAATAACTTCAGATCTTAAACCCCAATTTGTATCATTATATTCAGTATTTTTATCTAATGTACGCCCTTCAAGCCACCAATTGGGTATATCTGTTCTATTACTGTAATTTGTTTTGAACTTATTTAAAAATATAGAATGAGACATAGATAGCCCTGTTGCTAATGCATAAAAACCTTGAAGCTGAATATACTGTGAGACCCTATTTGACCTACGATACTTATTGGATCCTTCAAGATCAAAACCTGGATGGCCTAATTCAGAATCTGATAGTAAATAACTAAATCTGTAATTTCTACCATTCTCATCTTGAAATTTAATAAATGATTGAATACGATTTATTTTATTATCTGCATTATATCGATGCCCATCTGAATTTCTTAATAAAATATTACTACCAAAAGATAGATTATTTTTATAGCCACTATAAAGTATATTTGATTGACGAATATTATTTGAGCCAGTTGATAATTTAATAACCGTATTTTTGCTATTTTTTTTAGGATCAGTGATTAAATTAATAACTCCGCCCATAGAATTGTGTCCATATTGAGCAGAAGCAGCATTATTATTAATTTCTATTCGCTGCAAGCCTTCTAAAGGTAAAGAATTCCAATCTGGTGAGCTGCTATTAGGAATTAGCACTGGAAAGCCATCTAGCAAAATAAGAACTCTATTATTATAACCTCCAGGTTTATAATCAGATGATCCTCTAATAGAAACATTAACATTTCTTCCATTAGGATGTGCAAACTGAGCATTAACACCTGGTATACTTTTTAGTAAATCAGAAGCAGACTCTTTTTGTAATGATTGAATTTCTTTAGCATGTATTAAATCTATAGATTCATAACCCATTCGTGATTCAAAAAGCCCCTTAACTTTTACTTCACTAAATTCAAGTATTGTCTCTTTTAAAAAAATTTCTAATTTTACATCTAATTTATCTATTGAAACTTCTTTTGTATCAGTTTCAAAACCTATAACCGATGTTTTTATGATATAGTTACCATTTTCTAAATTAATTTCAAAATAGCCATAAGGATCAGAGGATGCCCCTTTATCTATTCCCTCTACAAAAATATTTGCATTAGGTATCGATTTATTATTTTTTATATTTTTTATATAACCAGAAACAGTAGCAGCTTTAGATATACAAAAAATAAAAAATAAACTTAATAATCTAATTTTCATTTTTTATTAATTGGATTCATAATTAATTGATTTAATAATTTTTCTATATCTTCCTCAGATACTGGATCTTCTTTTTCACCAATTAAGACTAGTCCCATGAATAATCCACCTAAGGCTTTAAACAATAATTTAGAATCCATTTCAGGAAATTCTTTTGCCTTAATACCATCTTCTAACAAACTATTTAAGGTACCATACATCCTTTCTTGATATTTTTTCCATGGCTCCTCATCAAACACTATCGCCTTAGGCGCACTATACAAAAATTCAAATAATCCGGGACGATTTCTTATATTTTCTGCAATTTTTAATAGTACTTTAACAAATGTATCACGGGCACCTTTTCCTTCCGCAATAACTGGCTCTAAACTTATCCATAACATTTGCCAACCATTATGTAAAATTGCAGAAAACACTTCTTCTTTAGATTGAAAATAATAATAAAGAGTAGCTTTTCCGAAACCAGCCTTAGTTGCAATTTCTTCCATAGTTGCATTTTCAAGTCCTTTTGTTTTAAAAACTTCAAGTGCACCATCAAGTATTCTCTCTTGACGCATTTTTCGCTCTTCAATTTGCCTATCAGATACTGCCATATTATTAATTTTTATTATCGAATTATAAGTCGAAAATTAAAACCTAAGTTAAATATCTAACAATTAATAAATTTAATTGATAAATTTAACTGATAGATAAAAAGCATATTAGAATCTTTGATAAAAAAATATTTATATATCTCTTTAGGGTTTATTTTTGTTGGACTAGGCTTTCTTGGAGTAGTAGTTCCAGGAATACCAACAACTCCATTTATTTTATTAGCAGCCTGGCTATTTTCAAAATCATCCCCCAAATTTGAAAAATGGTTACTAAACCATAAAATTTTCGGCCCACTAATAATAAATTGGAAGCTATATAGAGGAATAAGTAAAAATTCAAAAATATACGCAATTATTACAGTAATTATAACATTCACGACAACGGTCTGGTTTGCCTTTTCTTATCAAATTGACATTCTACTTGTTTTAGGTGGAATGATTTTATGTGCATTTATTTATACTAGACCTGTCCCTCCAATAAATAAAAATAACATCTAGTGAAAAATATTTTACTAATTAATCTTGGTTCACCTGATTCGTTAAACATTAATGATATAAGAAAATATTTAAAAGAATTTCTTTCTGATGATTTAGTCATTGATCTTCCAAAACCTATACAACAATTAATTTTGAGGTTATTTATTTTACCTTTTAGACCTAAAAAAACACAAGAAGCATATAAATTAATTTGGGGGGAAAATGGTTCTCCACTTATTGAAAATACAAAAAATATCGCTAATTCACTTCAAAGAAAAACAGGCTGG
>MDSW01204530.1_pt1 | contig 10745 bp, 10 predicted proteins | sample 811171 | NCBI WGS metagenome assembly MDSW01 (sample SAMN05326641, study PRJNA326480) | marine metagenome | isolation source: seawater | place: Atlantic Ocean: North West | collected 2012 | reverse complement strand
TTATGTCTCTTCCCATTTCTTTCCAAAGACGGTCATATAATTCTTTACCGCCACCATATTGGAACCATGATAAGAAAGCTAAATTATCTATACCTACTCCTCCGCCAGCTACTGGTGAACCAAATAGCATAGCCGCTGGATGATCGCCTGACCAATAGTGTGTCCAAGCAAATCCACAGTCGATCAGTCCTTTGTCAACCGCGTCTAATGTTTCTTTTACACCTACAACAGCTCCTGCTGGTAAAATTTCAAATTTTAATGAACCATCAGTTAATGTTGTTACTGTGTCAGTAAAGTCCTTTAACATTTTTACTTCATCAGCCTTAGTGTTAAGAACGGTCTGACATTTTAAAGTTTTAGCGTTTGCAGTAGTCATTGAAAAACCAATGAACATTGCTAAACCTAAAATAACAGTTAATAATTTTCTCATTATTCCCCCGTTTGATTATTGATAATATGCGAATTAAACCTCTTTAAAATTTCAGAGTCAAATAATAGTAATAAAACTTCAGGTTGAATTTCATGCATTGGCAATTAATACTTTTAGACCTATAAGGTATAATTCACTTATGGAAGAATTTGATTACATAATAATAGGAGCCGGTTCAGCTGGATGTGTTTTAGCAAACAGATTATCAGCAAAACAAAGTAATAAGGTTTTATTAATTGAAGCTGGAGGGAAAGATAATAATCCATGGATACATATTCCAGTAGGTTATTACAAAACTATGCATAATCCAAAAGTGGATTGGTGTTTTCATACAGAAAAAGATGCGACAATGAATAATCGGTCCATAAGATATCCAAGAGGTAAAACTCTTGGTGGAAGTTCTTCTATTAATGGTCTTCTTTGGATAAGAGGACAAAGTGAGGATTACGATAATTGGCGTCAACAAGGAAATAATGGTTGGGGATGGGATGATGTACTGCCTTACTTTTTAAAGTCTGAAAATAATGAATTGGGAAAAAGTGAATTTCACAATGACTCAGGTCCTATATCAGTAGCTAATAAAAAAATTAATTTAAAAATGTTAGAAGAGTTTCAAAACGCTGCGGAAGAATATGGTATACCTAAAATAAAAGATTTTAATACTGGAAATAACTTCGGAGTTGGTTTTTTTCAATTTACAACAAATTTCAATCAAATTGGATTAAAGTTGAGATGTAGTGCTGCAAAGGGTTATCTCAACCCAGCAAAAAAAAGATCAAATTTAAAAATTTTAGTTAATGCTCATGTTCAAAAAATAAATTTTGAAGGAAAAAAAGCAATTGGTGTCAGTTATTATATTAAGGATAAATTATACAGTGTTAAAGTAAACAATGAAGTTATTTTATCTGCAGGTGCAATAGGTTCCCCACATATTTTACAAGTTTCTGGCATAGGTGATGCTAATAAATTAAATAAACAAGGAATAAAAGTAATTCATGAGTCAAAAGGTGTTGGAAAAAATTTACAAGACCACTTAATGTTTAGACCAGTTTATAAAGTTAAAAATTTAAAATCTTTAAATAAAAATATTAATAGCTTGTTCGGGAATTTTTTAATTGGTCTTGAATATATATTTAAACAAAGTGGTCCGATGACAATGGGAGCAAGTCAGGTTTGTGCTTTTACAAAAAGTGATTCTTCAAGATCAACACCAAATTTACAATTTCATGTACAGCCAATTAGCACTGATATTTTAGGTGTTTCTAAAATGCATGATTTTGAGGGTATAACTCCCACAGTTGCAAATATTAGGCCTACGAGTAGAGGAGAAATTAATATAGTAAGTGATGATAGTAGGGTTAATCCAAAAATAAAAATGAACTATTTATCAACACAAGATGATAGATATGTTGCAGCCCAAGGTTTAAAGATTGTAAGAAAAATTATGCTTGAAACTAAAACATTCCAAAAATATAAACCAGAGGAATATAGACCAGGTATACATATAACGGATGACGAAGAGTTGGTTAAGGCAGGAAGTGAACATACTCAAACAATTTTTCATCCAGTTGGTACTTGTAAAATGGGCAATGATGGTGAGTCTGTAGTTAATGATAAACTATCAGCTAATGGTATAGAAAATTTAAGAATTGTAGATGCATCAATAATGCCTAATATAACATCAGGAAATACCAACGCTCCTACAATTATGATAGCTGAAAAAGGAGCGGATATGATTTTAAATAATATAAAATGATGACTGAACAAATAATAATATTTTCACAAATTGTTTTGATAGATCTTGTCTTGGCAGGCGATAATGCAATTATAATTGGAATGGTTGCATCTCAATTTCCAACAGAACAAAGAAAAAAGATAATTTTTTTTGGAATAGGAGCAGCAATTGTATTAAGGATCGTATTCACTTTAATTACAGCATACTTATTGCAAATAAAAGGGTTAAGAATTTTTGGGGGAATTCTGTTACTTTATATAGTCTACAAACTATATGTTGATGTTATTAAAAATTTATCCTCTGATAAAAAGGAAATCCAGGTTGATAAATCGAATTTGTTTAAAGCAATTACTACTATTATTATCGCTGACGTATCTATGAGTTTAGATAATGTTTTAGGTGTTGCTGGTGCAGCAAAGGATCATTATTACTTACTAATTTTTGGATTAGTTTTATCAATAATTTTAATGGCAACAGCTGCTAATTTGATTTCTGAGTGGATCAAGAAATATAAATGGATAGCGTGGCTTGGCTTATTAGCAATACTAGCGGTTGCTTTAGATTTGATTTATACTGATTTAAAATTAATTATCTAAATGTATTTAAAAAAATATAATTTAAAAAATAAAACAGCTCTTGTAAGTGGTGCTGGAAAAGGACTTGGAAAAGCTTGTGCATTAGCGTTAGCTGAAGCTGGCGCTAATTTAATTATCATAAGTCGAACAAAAAAAGATCTTGATGAGGTTGAAAAAATTTCAAAAAAATTTAGAGTTAAATGCAAATCTTACGTTTGTGACATTACAAATTATAACAAATTAAAAAAAATTATTAATAAACAGTCAAGAATTGATGTTTTAATAAATAATGCAGGCACCAATATTCCTCAGCATTTTACAAAAGTAAAAAGAGAAACTATGGAATATTTGGTCAAGATTAATACAATAGCTTGTTTTAACCTTGCTCAACTTTGTGCCTTAAAAATGATAAAGCTAAAAAATAGAAAAAAAATTGGTGGTTCAATTGTTAATATGTCTTCACAAATGGGTCATGTAAGTGGTCCAAAAAGAAGTGTGTATAGTATGAACAAATTTGGTTTGGAAGGTTTGACAAAAGGAATGGCTTTAGAGCTGGCTGATTACAATATTAGAGTAAATACCATATGTCCTACATTTGTTGTTACCCCCATGACAAAAAAATTCCTCAAAAATAATAAATTTAAAAAAAATATGTTAGCAGGTATTCCTTTAAAAAGATTTGCCGAATTACCCGAGATAGCTTCAGCCGTAGTCTTTCTTGCGTCCGATGCTGCATCTATGATTACAGGTACTTCATTGCTAGTAGATGGTGGATGGACAGCAAGATAATTAAATACTTAATAATAGCTTTTTTATTTAGCTTTAATGCATCTGCATTAGATTTTTCTAATAAGTTTACTCAAGGAGCTTTTATTTTAGCTAAAACAGATCCTGGTGCCAAAGTAAAAATTGATAAAAAAAAAGTGAAAGTAACAAAAGATGGGTATTTTGTCTTTGGTATAGGAAGGGATAGAAAAAATGACATTACTTTTCACATTTTAAAAGATAAAAAATTAGAGGTGGTTGTTAAAAAAGTTTTCAAGAGAAAATATCAAATTCAAAGGATAGATGGTTTACCTGAAAAAAAAGTCACGCCTCCAAAAGAAGTCTACGATAGAATTAAAAGAGAAAATAAATTAATTGCTGATGCTAGATCAATAGAGAGTGATTTAACATTTTTTAAAAAAAAATTCAGAAATCCATTAGATAATGCTATCGTTACAGGAGTTTATGGTAGTCAAAGAATTTTAAATGGCAAACCTAAGTGGCCTCATTACGGAATAGATTTTGCAGCAAAAGAAGGAACTGAAATTAAAGCTATGCTAGATGGAACAGCAACTATGGTTGAGAATGATTTATTTTACACAGGCGGAACTTTAATATTTGATCATGGTCATGGAATTTCTACTTTATATATGCATTTAAAAAAAATTTTTGTAAAAAAAGGTCAGAAAGTGAAACAAGGGGATATAATAGGTACAGTAGGATCAACCGGTAGATCAACAGGACCACATTTAGATGTAAGGCTTAATTGGTTTAATGTAAGATTAGACCCTGCAACAGTTTTAAATTTAAAATAGTCAAAAATACTTTATGAGTCTAAGCAAAATTTCAAAAGTAATTTTTATTAATTTTTTTATTATTTTTATCTTTTACTTAATTATAGAAATGTTTTCGGGAGATTTGATCTACAAGAGAGATATTAAGTGCTCCTATGTTTTGTGTGATGCTAAGTATAGTTATTCTACAACTTTGTATTCAAAAGATAAGATTCAAATTGAATATAATAAAGATAATTTTGGTTTAAGAGGAAGAAAGAATAAAATTAATGAAATTGATATTTTGACCGTTGGCGGAAGTACTACAGACGAAAGATATATTAATTTAGAAAACACCTGGGCAGAAAAATTAGAAAATTTATTCATTAAAAAAGGAGTTTATATTGATGTTGTTAATGCTGGAATAGATGGCCAATCTACTTATGGACATATTTGGAATTTTGAAAACTGGTTTAATAAAATAGAAAATTTTAAAACAAAATATGTACTATTTTATATAGGAACAAATGAGAAAGGATACTCGGGTAGACATGATCTTGATATCTCAAAAGTTCCTTACCCTAAAAAAATTTTATATATTTTAAAATATAATAATGGCATAACAAACAAAATATATGAATTTATTGTGCATAAATACAATCCTATCGATGAACTTAATGTAGCACACTCAAAAAATAGAAGCCCAAATTATTTAAAAGTAGGAAATAATTTTAATTATAAATTTGACAATTTAGAAAAAAATATTGAAAAATTGATTGAATTAAGTATTAAATTAAATTCAAAACCAATATTTGTAACTCAAAAAACTTTGAGATGGAAAATAGTTAAAGATGAAGTTTATTCAATATCAAAAAATGATAACTATTATTTAAAAGAAAAAAAAATATCAGAAATAATTTTAAAAGCTTGCAACAAATACAATTTAATCTGTTTGGACGGATTCAATGGTATAAATTTTAATTTAGAAGATACTTATGATTTAGTGCACACAAATCCATCTGGTTCTGAAAAAATAGCAAGATTTATTTTTAAAGAAATCCAATCAAAAATAAATTACTAAGATACTTCCTTAATCTAATTCAAATTTATTTTCATAGTTTTTTATTAAAGATTTGTCTTGTTCTTCTTTATATAAAATAAAATTCTCTATTACTAAAATATCTAGATTAGTTCCCATAAAGCAATTAAAAGCATCTTCGATTGTACACACAATTGGTTCACCTCTAACATTAAAAGAAGTATTAACCAAAATAGGGCAATTTGTAATTTTTTTAAATTCTGATATTAGATCATAATATCTTGGATTAGTTTCTTTATGCACTGTTTGAATTCTAGCAGAGTAATCAACATGGGTTACAGCTGGAATTATAGATCTTTTGACATTAAGTTTTTCAATACCAAAGAATTTCTCTTGATGATCTGTAATTTGTAATTTTTTACTTTTTTCAATATTAGCGACAAGGGACATATATGGACTATCATTATCTAGCTCAAACCATTTAGATAAATCTTCTCTTAAAATTGATGGTGCAAAAGGTCTGAAACTCTCTCTAAATTTAATTTTCAAATTTAAATCTTTTTGCATTTTTTCTGACCTTGGATCAGCTAAAATTGATCTTGCTCCAAGAGCTCTTGGTCCAAATTCCATTCTTCCTTGAAACCAACCAACAATTTTATTTTCACTCAACTTTTTAGCAATTATTTGGTTAACACTTTTTTCATCAATTTTTTTAAATTTTGCTTTTAATTTTTTTAGAGAGCTTTCTACTTTGTTTTCATCAAATTTGGGTCCCAAATAAGAACCTCTCATCTGATCTGAAAAATTTTCTCTAGGCTTATTTAACTCTCTATGCCAGTAACCTAGAGCAGCTCCCAAAGAGCCTCCTGCATCACCGGCGGCAGGTTGGATCCAAATGTTTTCAAAAATTTTATCTTTTAAAATCTTGCCGTTAGCAACACAATTCAAAGCTACTCCACCAGCTAAACAGAGATTTTTAATTTTAAAATCATTTGAAATAGATCTGGTTAACTTTAGAATTATTTCCTCGGTAACAGCTTGTATTGATGAAGCTATATCCATATGGAATTGAGTTAATTTATCTTTATTAAAATCTCTTACTGGATAGCCAAAAAGATTAGAGAATTTTTTATTTGTCATAGTTAATCCAGTAGCATAATTAAAATATGACATGTTAAGTCTGAATGAACCATCTTCTTTTAGGTCTAGTAGATTGTTAAGAATTAAATCTTTATACTTTGGTTTTCCATATGGTGCTAATCCCATTAATTTGTATTCTCCACTATTCACTTTAAATCCAACATAATATGTAAACGCTGAGTAAAGCAGACCTAGAGAATGAGGAAAATGAATTTCTTTTAACATTTTTAAACTGTTATTTTTACCAATAGCTAAAGTTGTTGTTGCCCATTCGCCAACTCCATCAAGAGTCAAAACAACTGCTTCTTTAAAAGGGGAAGGATAAAAAGCGCTCGCAGCATGACTGTAGTGATGTTCTGAAAAAGAAATCTTTTTAATATCGCTAAAATTTTTGTCATGAGATTGTAGTTTTTCAAAAAGAAATTTTTTTTGAAATAATTTTTCTCTTAGCCAAATCGGCATAGATAAACTAAATGATTTAAACCCCTTTGGTGCAAAAGCTAAATAAGTTTCTAACAATCTCTCAAATTTTAAAAACGGTTTTTCAAAAAAAACAATATGATCAATGTCACTTAAACTTAAGTTCGATTCTTTCAAAATGTAATCGACAGCATTGAATGGATAACTAGAATCATGTTTTTTTCTTGAAAATCTTTCTTCTTGAGCAGCTGCAATAATATTTCCATCAATAATCAAAGCAGCTGCGCTGTCATGATAAAAAGCTGATATGCCTAATATAGAAGTCACTTAAAAAATTGTATAAATAAATGGTGCTACCGCAGAACCTTGGCTTAAAACAATTAAAATACCAAATAATGCAAGTATAAAAATTAACGGAAACAACCAATATTTTTTCCTTTCCTTTAAAAATTCTAAAAATTCTTTTAAAAAATCTACCATTAAAATTGCCTATTCATTGGACCAACATCTTTTTTTCTTGTTATCCAATAAGATTTTTTTTTAGAATATTTGATTTTTAATAAATCTTTACCAGTTATTCTGATTAAAAAACTAAGAGGAGTCAGTATTGTAAAATAAATAAAAAACATAACAATAGGGGAAATGAATTTACCTAGAACCTCCCCAAGTTTAATCCAAAGTATATTTAAAGGTGTTAATAGTTTCGAGTTCAAAAGACCTAAAATTAAAAATAATAGTGATAAAATAACTAAAAAAACCCTAGGATTTTCGTTGTTTAGAACAGGCCATATGCCCACTAATAATAAAACAACAAAAAAAAGTATTCCAAAAGTCTTATTGCTACTTTGGTTTTTCATTAATGAAGTAATCTAGTTTAAACTTTTTTGAGGTTTCATATCCTCTTTTTTTATTCCTGCAACACTTACTGGTTTTTTCATTGCGTCCCTTCTGAAGGGCTCACCTAATTCTTGATTTAAAATTACTTCAATAAAAGTAGTGATGCCTTTTTTTTGATCTTCACAGGATTGTTTAATTGCTTTAGTTGTTTCTTCCATTGTCTTAACTGTAACCCCCTTCAATCCACAAGCGGTTGCTACTTTGGCATAACTAAGTTCAGGGTCTAACTCTGTACCTACAAAATTGTCATCAAACCATAGTATAGAATTTCTTTTTTCTGCGCCCCACTGATAATTTCTAAAAATAACCATTGTTATTGCTGGCCATTCTTTTCTAGCACATGAACTCATCTCATTCATGCTGATTCCAAAAGCTCCGTCTCCAGCAAAACCAATTACCGGAGTCGTTGGACATCCAATTTTTGCTCCTAAGATTGAAGGGAAGCCATACCCACAAGGACCAAAAAGACCTGGTGCCAAATATTTTCTTCCTTTTTCGAAAGTTGGGTATGCATTTCCAATTGCACAATTGTTTCCAATATCACTAGAAATTATAACATCTTTAGGCATGCCAGCCTGAATAGCTCTCCAAGATTGTCTTGGTGACATTCTATCTTTGTCCCTTTGACGAGCTTCTTTATTCCAAACTGTGCCTGGATCATCTTCCTCATGATCTAAACTTGATAATTTTTGCAACCATGCTGACTTGGTTTGGTGAATTAAATCTTTTCTTTTTTGTCTATCTTTATCTCCAGCACTTGGAGAAAGTTTTTTTAGTAATTGTTGAGAAACTAATTTTGCATCTCCACATATTCCAACTGTAACTTTTTTTGTTAAACCAATTCTGTCTGAATTCATATCCACCTGAATAATATTTGCATTTTTCGGCCAGTAATCAATACCGTAACCAGGTAAAGTAGAAAAAGGATTTAATCTTGTTCCTAATGCTAACACGACATCAGCTTTTGAAATTAATTCCATAGCAGCTTTTGATCCGTTGTAACCTAAAGGACCCACCGCTAATGGATGGCTACCTGGAAAACTATCGTTATGTTGATATCCTGAACAGACTGGTGCATCTAATTTTTCAGCAAGTTTTTTGCAATCTTCAATCGCATCACCTATCACAACCCCTGCTCCAGACAAGATTACAGGAAACTTCGACTCAGATAAAAGTTTCGCTGCTTTGTTTATAGCTTCTAAACCCCCAGCTTGTCTTTCTAATCTTATAATAGGCGGTATTTCAATATCAACTACTTGAGTCCAATAGTCTCTTGGAACGTTGATCTGTGCTGGCGCTGATCCTCTTATAGCTTTTTCTATAACTCTATTTAATACTTCTGCAACTCTTGAAGGATCTCTAACTTCTTCCTGATAACAAACCATATCTTTAAATAAATTCATTTGTTCTACTTCTTGAAACCCACCTTGTCCCATTGTTTTGTTAGCTGCTTGTGGAGTAACTAGTAGTAAAGGGGTATGATTCCAATATGCAGTTTTTATTGGAGTAACCAAGCCAGTTATACCTGGTCCATTCTGGGCGATTACCATAGAAATTTTTCCAGTAGCTCTGGTGTATCCGTCAGCAATTAATCCTCCATTAGTTTCATGAGCTACATCCCAAAAGGTTATTCCTGCTTTTGGAAATAAATCTGAAATAGGCATAAATGCTGATCCAATAATACCAAAAGCATGTTGAATCCCGTGTTTTTGTAAAACCTTTACAAAAGCTTCTTCTGTTGTCATTTTAGCCATATTTAATCCAGTGATAAAATTTAAAAACTTACTTTAAATATAACAAATTATAGTCTATATCCATTAAATATTTTATGCCACAGCCTGACTTAATTATACATGATGAAAAAGACAACGTGGGAGTTGTAGTAGTAGAAACCACAAAAAAAGGACAGGAATGCAATGCTTGGATCATGGAGAATGACAAATCCATTAAAGTAAGCTCTATCAATGAGGTTCCGCTGGGTCATAAAATTGCTCTTAAAGACTTAAAAGAGGGAGATACGATTTTGAAATATGGTCATGATATAGGAAAAGTTGTTAAACCTATTAAAAAAGGTGATCATGTTCATGTTCATAATGTAAAAACAAAAAAATGGTAAACTGATATGGATATTCCAAAAAGTTTTTTAGGTTATAAAAGGGAAAACGGAAGAGCAGGAACTAGAAATCACGTAATAATTCTTCCAGTAGATGATATATCTAATGCTTGTGCAGAAGCTGTTGCAAATAATATTAAAGGTACAATAGCCCTCCCCCATTCTTACGGAAGATTACAATTCGGTGCAGATTTAGAATTACATTTTAGAACTATGATTGGCACTGGTAAGAATCCAAATGTAGCAGCAGCTATAGTAATTGGTATTGAACCTAAATGGACAAAAAAAATTGTTGATGCAATAGCTACAACAGGAAAACCAGTAGAAGGTTTTCATATTGAAAGAAGTGGGGATATTGAAACTATTATGAAAGCTTCTAAAAAAGCTCAAGAATTTTCAATGTGGGCATCAGAAAAACAACGTGAAGAATGTCCTTTGAGTGATTTATGGATCTCAGTAAAATGTGGTGAGTCAGATACTACTTCAGGTCTTGCTTCAAATCCTACTGTCGGAAATTTAATGGATAAACTCGAACCTTTAGGAGTACATTTATGCTTTGGAGAAACTTCAGAATTAACTGGTGCAGAGCAAGTTTGTGCAAAAAGAGGAGCTACACCTGAAGCATCAAAAAAATTCATGAAAACTTGGAGTGACTATAATGATTTTATATTAAAAGAAGCAACAAATGATCTTTCAGAAAGTCAGCCTACTGCTGGAAATATAGCTGGTGGTCTCACAACTATAGAAGAAAAAGCTTTTGGAAATTTTCAAAAAATTGGAACAAGAAAATTTATTGATGTTTTAGAACCAGCAGAAGAACCTAAAAAAGGTAAAGGTTTATACTTTATGGATACTTCC
>MDSW01197351.1_pt1 | contig 10746 bp, 7 predicted proteins | sample 811171 | NCBI WGS metagenome assembly MDSW01 (sample SAMN05326641, study PRJNA326480) | marine metagenome | isolation source: seawater | place: Atlantic Ocean: North West | collected 2012 | reverse complement strand
TATGATGACCATATTGCTGCAGCAAATAATAATACGGAAGAAAAAGTAGAAATCATTCCCGTAGCTAATCCAGCAATAATATTTGTTCCAGCTCCAGTACTTGATTGCTGTACTATTTTTAAAATTGGCTTCGAACCAAGTCCTGTGTAATATTCTGTAAAAGCTGAGATTCCAGCGCCCACAACTAAACCAACTAAACAAGCATAAAATACTCTTATTGAAGAAATATCTTGAAGACCTTCACCAAAGAAATCCATTTGCATCGTTTCTGGTAGCATCCAAGTAACTAAGCCATAACATGCTACAGCAACCATAAATATTGATGCCCAGTTCCCTATATTTAGAGCTTTTTGAACTTCTGCTTCTTTTGCATCATTAGATGAAATTTTAACTAATAAGGTACCTATAAGAGATATAATAATTCCAGCTCCAGCTATAGACATCGGTAATAATATTGGTCCAATTCCTCCAAAGGCATCTTGAATTGCACCACCCATATCTTTTATAACATAATTACCTAAAACCATGGCAGCTAAAACAGTGGCTACATAAGAACCAAATAAATCCGCTCCCATTCCTGCAACATCACCTACATTATCTCCAACATTATCTGCAATCGTAGCTGGGTTTCTTGGGTCATCTTCAGGGATATCAGCTTGTACTTTACCTGCTAAATCAGCTCCAACGTCAGCAGCTTTTGTGTAAATACCACCACCTACTCTTGCAAATAGAGCAATAGATTCTGCTCCTAAAGAAAAACCGGCTAATGCTTCTAAAACAACAGTCATTTGATCAGTATTAGTCCATTCACCACCCATAAAATGTTCATAGAAAAAAATAAAGAACATAGTTAAACCTAATACAGCTAAACCAGCTACTCCAAGTCCCATAACAGTTCCACCTCCAAAAGAGACTTTAAGTGCATTTGGCAAACTAGTTTTTGCAGCTTGAGTTGTTCTAACATTTGTTTTGGTTGCAATTTTCATCCCCATATTTCCTGCAAAAGCAGAAAATATAGCACCTATTATAAATGCCACAACTATTAAATAAGTTGTGTCCATAAAAAAAGCAATTGCAGCTAATACAATACTTGATCCTATTACAAAAATTGTTAGTAATCGATATTCTGCATTTAAAAAAGCTAATGCACCTTCGTAAATATGATCAGAAATTTCTTTCATTTTACCATCACCTGCATCTTGTTTCATTACCCATGATTTTTTGTAAATCATGTAAATTAATCCAATTATAGCCAGGATTATAGGCATGTAAATTACTAAAGATTCCATATTATATATTTATATTATTTAATTTCGATCGCAAAAGTAGTTAAATAGAGTGAATTACAAAATTGATTTTTATTTATACATTACCTTCTTAATAGATTTTATAACATCATCACTGTTTGGCAACCATTCTGCAAGTAGAACTGGAGAGTATGGTGCGGGTGTGTCTGCAGTATTTATTTTTTCAATTGGTGCATCTAAATAATCGAATATTTGATTTTGGACTTGATAAGATATTTCAGTTGAAATATTTCCATAAGGCCATGATTCTTCCAAAATAACCAATCTGTTAGTTTTTTTAACTGATTCCAGAATAGTATCCATATCTAAAGGTCTAATAGTTCTAAGATCGATTAATTCAACTTCAATTCCTTCCTCTTTTAATTTATCAACTGCTATTTGAGCTTGTTTAAATATTTTTCCAAATGATACAAGAGTAACATCTTTTCCAGTTATTTTTACTTCTGCCTTTCCAATGGGTATTAAATACTCTTCCTCAGGAACCTCTCCTTTATCACCATACATTTGTTCAGATTCCATAAAAATGACAGGATCATTATCTCTAATCGCAGATTTTAATAAACCTTTAGCGTCATATGGATTTGAAGGAACGATTACCTTAAGACCAGGACAATTTGCATACCAACTTTCAAATGCCTGAGAGTGTGTTGCAGCTAATTGACCAGCTGATCCAGTTGGTCCTCTAAATACAATAGGACAAGGAAATTGTCCGCCAGACATCTGTCTAATTTTTGCAGCATTATTAATTATTTGATCAATTCCTACAAGGGCAAAATTAAATGTCATAAATTCAATAATAGGTCGATTACCAGTCATAGTAGATCCAACTCCGATTCCAGCAAATCCAAGTTCAGAAATTGGAGTATCAATTACTCTTTTATCGCCAAATTCATCTAACATTCCTTTTGACGCCTTATAGGCTCCATTATATTCAGCTACCTCTTCACCCATTAAAAAAATAGTTTCATCTAACCTCATTTCCTCAGACATAGCTTCACAAATGGCCTCTCTAAACTGAATAACTCTCATATGAATTAAAATTTGACGCAAAAATATTAAATATTTAAAGATTTTGATGCGTTTATTATTAAAAATAAATACTATGCATGCATAGTATTTTTCGGAATTTTACATATATTTGATGTAAATAAATTAAAATATTATTTATGAAAATTTTAGTTTGCATTAGTCACGTCCCAGACACGACTTCTAAAATCAACTTTACTGATGATGATACTAAATTTGACACTCAAGGTGTTCAGTTTGTTATTAATCCTAATGATGAATTTGGATTAACTAGAGCCATGTGGTTAAAAGAAAAACAAGGAGCATCAATTGATGTAATAAATGTTGGTAATTCATCATCTGAACCAACTCTTAGAAAAGCATTAGCAATTGGAGCTGATAAAGCTTTGAGAATTGACGCAGAACCTTTAGATGGATTTTTTGTTGCTAAACAAATAGCTGAATATGTCAAAACTCATTCTTATGACTTGATTATAGCTGGAAGAGAATCAATTGACTATAATGGCGCAATGGTTCCAGGGCTTATAGCTGGATTTTTGAAAATAAATTATGTCACTAATTGTACTAAACTAGAAATTGATAACGGCAAAGTTGAGCTTGACAGAGAAATTGATGGTGGAAAAGAAACTTTAAGCTGTAGTCTTCCCCTAATTATTGGAGGTCAAAAAGGATTAGTAGAAGAAAGTGATTTAAGAATTCCAAACATGAGAGGAATAATGCAAGCTAGACAAAAGCCTTTGGAGGTTTTAGAGGCGTTTGATTTTTCTTCAAATACTAATATTATCAAATTTTATAAACCAGAACCTAAGCAAGCTGTTAAACTTGTTTCGGCTGATAATCTTGATGAATTAATTAATCTGCTTCATAACGAAGCTAAAGTTTTATAAATTATGTCTGTACTTACCTATATTGAGTCCTCAAACGGAAAAATTAAAAAAAATGGTTTTGAGCTAGCTTCATATTCATGTGAATTAGCAAAACTATTGAACACTAGTGTTGTTGCTTTAACAGTTAACACAGATGATGTTAATGAATTAAGTAATTATGGAATTACAAAAATAATTAAAGTAAATAATGAATCTTTAAACAAATTTAACGCTAGCACTTTTGCGGATGTTATTTCAAAGGCGTGTAATCATTCGAACTCTAATCATATAGTATTAAGCAGCAGCTTAGATTCAAAATATTTAGCTCCATTATTAGCAGCTAATATTAATGCTACATATGTTAACAACGTAATTGGTCTTCCAAGTAATTTGGCTCCCTTTACAATTAAAAGAACAGCTTTTACCAACAAGGCTTTTAGTGATTCGTCAATTAATTCAGAAAAAATAGTCATAGGGTTATCTAATAATTCATTTGGTTTAATTGAAAACTCTGTTGAAACAGAAATAGAAGATTTAAAGATTGAAATCCAAGTATCAGGTTTAACGGTTAACTCATCTGAAAAAGTATCTGGGCAAATTTCTATTGCAGATGCAGATATTGTTGTTTCGGCAGGAAGAGGTATGAAAGGGCCTGAAAACTGGAATTTAATTGAGGATTTAGCTGGGACACTAGGTGCTGCAACTGCTTGCTCAAAACCAGTATCTGATATGGGCTGGAGACCGCACAGCGAGCACGTAGGGCAAACAGGAAAGCCTGTTGCCACTAATTTATACATAGCTATAGGAATCTCTGGAGCAATCCAACATTTAGCAGGAATTAATTCTTCTAAAATCAAAGTAGTTATCAATAACGATCCTGAAGCACCATTTTTTAAAGCGGCAGATTATGGAGTAGTTGGAGATGCCTTTGATGTGGTCCCAAGATTGAATGAAAAACTAAAAGAATTTAAAGCTCAAAACTCATAAATTTTTAATATTTTAGAAGTAATTATTTACCCTTCTAATTGAATGAGTTTAATTCGCTTAACAATAGACAGAATATCATACAGCCAAAACACCAATGGGGCATATGCATTACTTTTATCTGAAAAAGATGGTGAAAGAAAGTTGCCTGTTGTTATTGGGGCTTTTGAAGCTCAGTCAATAGCAGTAGCATTAGAAAAAGAAATTAAACCCCCTAGGCCTTTAACTCATGATTTATTTAAAAATTTCTCTGATTGTTTTGAAATTAAAATAAAACAAGTAATAATTCATAAAATTATTGACGGTGTTTTTTTTTCAAGCCTAATCTGTGTCAGAGATAAAATTGAAGAAATCATTGATTCTAGGACATCCGATGCCATTGCGTTAGCAATTAGATTTAATTCTCCAATATTCACTTATGAAAGTGTTCTTGAAAAAGCCGGTATAATATTAAAACATGGAGGTGAAAAATTAAAAAAAGAAAGTGGCAAATCAACCAAAGTTGATTTTGATAAAATGTCTAATAAACAAATTAAAAATGCGATTGAAGTAGCTGTTAAAAATGAAGATTATGAATTAGCAGCAGAACTAAGGGATAAACTAACCAAAAAAAATGAATAATTATTTATTAAATACAATTAGCGATGGATTTATACAAAATGATATAATTCTTAGTCAAGGGTTTTCTTTTGAAAGTATTTTAAGAGGATTTATTGGAATGGTTTTTTTAATATTTGTTGCATATATATTCAGCAGTAATCGAAAAGCAATAAATTGGAAAACCACTCTAATTGGATTGGCTACACAATTGATTTTAGCAATACTTGTTCTTAAAGTTGAATTTGTTCAAAAAATATTTGAGTTTTTCGGAAAAATCTTTGTTAAAACTTTAGATTTTACAATGGAAGGAAGTAAATTTCTTCTTGGCGATATGGTTAATGTTGAAAGTTTTGGTTATGTATTTTTATTTCAAGTTCTTCCGACTATAATATTCTTTTCAGCACTTACATCGGTATTATTTTACTTAGGAATTATTCAAAAAGTTGTAAAAATTTTAGCACTGAGCTTAAGTAAGCTTTTAAAAATCTCAGGGGCTGAAAGCTTAAGTGTTGCTGGAAATATTTTTCTTGGTCAAACTGAAGCTCCATTAATGATAAAAGCATATTTAGAGAAAATGACTAAATCTGAAATTCTTCTTGTTATGATTGGAGGAATGGCAACAGTAGCTGGAGGAGTTTTAGCTGCGTATATTGGATTTTTAGGAGGTGAAGATGAAGTGCTAAAACTTTTTTATGCTAAACATTTACTAACAGCATCTGTAATGGCAGCTCCTGGTGCAATAGTAATTGCAAAAATATTACTTCCTCAAACGGATTCAGTTAATACAGATGTCTCAGTTTCCCAGGATAAAATTGGTGCAAACTTATTAGACGCAATAGCGAATGGTACCACCGAAGGTTTAAAATTAGCAGCAAATGTTGGAGCAATGCTATTAGTATTTATTGCTTTTATAGCCATGATTAATTTTGGTTTTGAAAAAGTCGGATCTATTTCTGGATTAAATTATTGGATAAGTGAAAACACAACAAACTACCAATTTCTTTCAATAGAATTTATCCTAGGTTATGCATTTTCTCCAATAATGTGGATAATTGGTGTTGCAAAACAAGATATGGCTTTAATGGGTCAACTCTTAGGAATCAAATTAGCTGCCAGTGAATTTATAGGCTATATGCAATTAGCTGAGCTTAAAGATATTTCAAATGTTGTGCATTTACAATACGAAAAATCGATTATTATGGCTACATATATGTTGTGTGGATTTGCTAATTTTGCTTCTATTGGAATTCAGATTGGCGGCATTGGATCTTTAGCTCCTAACCAAAGAACTAACTTATCAAAATTTGGAATGATTGCAGTTCTAGGAGGAACTTTAGCATCATTATTATCTGCAACTATCGCGGGAATGATAATTGGTTAATATTTTTTAATAAGTTAAAGAATATTTTTATGTTCAATTTTAGTTAATTTATATTTTTGAATTTTTATAATTAGATGAAACAATATTTAGACTTAGTAAAGCACGTTCTTGAAAATGGCAATGAAAAATCTGACAGAACAGGCACTGGCACTAAAAGTGTATTTGGATATCAATTACGCTTTGATCTTTCAGAAGGATTTCCAATGATCACAACTAAAAAAGTTCACTTAAAATCAATAATTCATGAATTATTATGGTTTTTAAAAGGGGAAACTAACATTGAATATTTAAAAAATAATGGTGTTAAGATTTGGGATGCTTGGGCTGATGAAAATGGAGATTTAGGCCCTGTTTATGGTCACCAATGGAGAAACTGGAACAGTGATGGAATTGATCAGGTTTCAGAAGTAATAAAAACCTTAAAGGAAAATCCAAATAGCAGAAGAATGTTAGTAACAGCCTGGAATCCAGGTGTCTTACCTGACACAAAAGAAAGTTTTGAAGAAAATGTTAAGAAAGGCAAAGCTGCATTGCCTCCATGTCATGCTTTTTTTCAATTTTATGTTCATAACAATAAATTATCATGTCAACTTTACCAAAGAAGCGCCGATATCTTTTTAGGAGTTCCTTTCAACATAGCGTCATATGCATTACTCACTGAAATGATTGCACATGTTTGTGGTTACGAACCCGGAGATTTTGTTCATACTTTTGGAGATGCTCATATATATAATAATCACGTAGAACAACTAAATCTTCAACTTTCAAGAGAGCCAAGAAATTTACCTAAATTAAAAATATTAAGTAAAATTGATAACATAAATGATTTTAAATATGAAGATTTTGAAATCAGTAATTACAATCCTCATCCACATATTAAAGGAAAAGTTGCAGTTTAATATTATGAAATTCCTAACGAAACATTCTTTTTAGTATGTAATTTCTTAATTTTTAAATTTTTAACATGATTATTCTTCAATAATTCAGTTAAAAACTGACAATAATTTAATAACTTGCTTTTTTTTAAAATAACATGCATTAACGGCATGCAATTTGCATATCTAATAAAAAACCAAATATTTTGAAATTTAATAAACAAATAACTCTTTTTTCAATAATATTCATTTTTGTTATTGGATTAACTAATTACGAAAATATATTGTTTTCTTATAAGAGATCTGTTCATACAGAAAATCTAGAAAAAAGTTCTATTCAGTCAACTTATAGTTTGACAAAATTGGAAAGAAGAAAAATTAATCTTCCTCCAAACAAGTACCAAGAAAAAATGTGGGAACTTTCCATGAATCCGTTGACTGGAAAAACTGAAATTGATAATTTATTTGAACTTCAATATGATTTAAATAAAACAAGAAATTCTTCCGTAAAGAGTTTTAGTGTTCCTGGAGAATCTGAAGATATGAAATGGATGAGCAGGGGTCCTAATAATGTTGGGGGAAGAACAAAAGGGTTAATGTTCGATCCAAACGATGAATCTGATGAAACAGTATTTGCTGGCGGAGTTAGTGGAGGACTTTTTAAAAACACTAATATCTCAGATGGTAATACATCTGAATGGATACATATTAAAGGTGTTCCAGAAAATATTCCTGTATCTTCTATTGTTTACGACCCGAATGATTTAAAAACTTTTTATGTTGGGACTGGAGAATCTTACACTGGTGCTGAAGCCTTAGGTAATGGATTATGGAAATCATCTGATGCCGGAGAAACTTGGACCAATGTTTTTGGAGGTAAGTCTGAAACTGAAACAGTTTACAGAAGTGAAGGGAATTTTCTTAAGATTAATAATATAGAATTAGGGCCATATACCTATATAGGTGCAGGTTTTGGGCCTTCTTTAACCTCAACTCCAATTACAGCTGATTTAGTAATTGCTGATGATGGTGATGATTCTGGAGACGCTAGTGACGGAATCGGCGGTTCTAAATACGATGCATGTCAAACTCTTTCTAATGGATCTGCAATTAATGGAAAAATTGCACTTATTGAACGAGGAGATTGTCCTTTTGTAGATAAAGTTAGAAATGCTCAGCAAGCTGGTGCAATAGCTGTAGTTGTAATGAACAGAAATGATGGAAGCCAAGAGAATTGGAATTCAGCTCCAATTACAATGGGAGGTAGTAATGCAGAAGACATAGCTATTCCATCTGTAATGATATCGGCTACAGACGGAACTAGACTTAAAAGTAAGTTACTGAATAATGAAACTATAAATGTTTCATTATCACTTGAAACATTAGCTTCAGCTGGAAGAACAGTAAGTCCAGGTATATTTTACATAAATGATGTTGTGGTTAGAGATAATGATGGCATTTCTGAAGTAATTATAGCCGCTGGAGTATCCTCTCATAGAGATGACACAAATCACTTGTTTGGGGTTGACGATTACGGAATATGGAAATCAACTGATAATGCTAATTCATGGGATAAAGTTCCATTCAATATTGATGGTTCTGCTTATTCGTATCAACCAATGGATTTAGAACTTGCTCCTAACAACAAATTATGGGCTTCTACAACTTCAAATCATAGAGGGTCAGGTGGAGGAACAATACTTGTAGCAAATTCAGATATTACAGCTTTTACTACAAAACATACTATTACATATAATGATGGTGCTGACGTAGCAAGAAGAACTGAGCTTGAAATCGCGTCAAATGGAGACATTTATGCTTTAGCTGCAGAAAATCCTGTGACTATTATTAAATCTACAAATAATGGTGAATCGTTTACTCCTTTGACCCTACCTGATGATGCTGATGGTAATATTGAGGCTAATGATTTTACTAGAGGACAATCATTTTATGATCTTATGATAGAATCTGATCCTAATAATCCCGAAACTATTTATGCTGGAGGTATTGATTTGTTTAAATCCACAACTGGAGCAGAAAATGCTTCTGCAAATCCATGGGAACAATTCACACACTGGTACAAAGGTTTTGGACAACAATTTGCTCACGCCGATCAACATAATATGGCTTTTGGAAATTACGATTCATCTAAAAAAATATTTGGAAACGACGGTGGAATTTATTTTAGTCAATCAAACGGAACATCTGAAGAAATTTCATCTAGAAATTACAATTATGTAACTGCTCAATTTTATACAATTGGAGTTGCACCATCGGAAATGTTTAAAGATTTAAATAAACAAATATCTGGAAGAGATCTTTCTAGTTGGACTACCAGAAATAAAGTAGTTACAGGTATGACTGATGTTTTTCTAGCTGGAGCTCAAGATAATGGCACTCAATTTCAAACTGATAGAGAAAATAAAATAACCTCTAGTATTGATGTTTCTGGTGGAGATGGAGCAGCTTCAATGTTTTCTCAAAATTTAGACAAACCTTATTTTATTGCAAATTATGTATATAATAACTCTGTAGAGGCTTATGATTTTAAAAGCAACAGTAACTTTAATATTAATAATGAAAGCGGTAGTAATGGAGACTTTATTAATGTCCAAGCATTAGACTCAAATTATGGAATTATCTATTCTAATTATACTGGATCTAATTTTGAAATAATATCCTATTATGATTGGGACAATTTTGCTGAAGCAGATAAAAATACTAATGCACCTAGTCGTATACTTCAAAGTGGAATGATGACTGCAAATATTTCTGCATTAACAGTTTCACCACACACAACTAATTCTTCAACTTTAATGATAGGATTAGAAAACGGAGAAGTTATTAAAGCAGAAAATGCAAATACAGCGAGTCCTACTTATACTAATATTACTGGAAATCAATTTCTAGGAAGTGTATCTGATATTGAATTTGGTCTTACAGAAAATGAAATTTTTGTAACCTTCCATAACTATGCTGTTAAAAATATATTTTACTCAAATGACGGAGGAGAAACATGGTCAAATAAAGAAGGTGATATTAATAATGGTGGTCTTCCAGATATTCCCGTGAGAGCAATTTTACAAAATCCTATTGTTCTAAGCGAGGTTATTGTTGGAACTGACTTAGGAGTTTGGTATACAAAAAACTTTAATGACGAATCTCCAAAATGGTATTCTGCTTTTAATGGAATGAGCAACGTTAGAGTTACAGACCTTGATATGAGAGACGATTATAAAGTATTTGCTTCAACCTATGGAAGGGGCGTTTTTTCATCTTACTTTTCATCAGATGGTCCATTACTTCAGTTAAGTACTCCAGAAGCTAAATTAACTATTGGACAAGGTGAAACTGGATCTTTTGTTGTAAAGCACAGAGTTTTTTCAAGCTATGACTTTGAAACAACATTTTCTGTAGAAGGTTTACCTGACAACAGTACTTTATCTTACTCTCCTTCAAATCCAGTTACCATAAACAGTGACGGTGAATTAACTATTGAAGTTACGGTTCCTGATACTGCGGAAGCTAAAAACTATCCTCTTATTATAAATGCCACTGCAGCTGGACAAACAATTGAATCTACTGGAATTAATCTAGAAATACTTTCAAACGACTATGATAATGATGGAATAAAAAATAGTGAAGATAATTGTGAAAACACCTATAATCCAGATCAAAAGGATTACGATGGTGATGATATTGAAATC
>MDSW01192642.1_pt1 | contig 10746 bp, 8 predicted proteins | sample 811171 | NCBI WGS metagenome assembly MDSW01 (sample SAMN05326641, study PRJNA326480) | marine metagenome | isolation source: seawater | place: Atlantic Ocean: North West | collected 2012 | reverse complement strand
TGGCAGGCGAACGTATTCCACAATGTGATGTGTGCAATGATAGTATACTGAGTCAAAGCACATACCGTCAATGGTTCACAGGATTTTTGTTTGAAAAATATATCGACAAATGTTTTGAGGAGACAGACGAAAATGGATACACTACTATGGAACCTATCAGTTTTGACTATAGGGTTAGCAATCTGTGTAACTTTAAGTGCCGTATGTGTGGCGAACAACTTAGCTCAACGTGGGAAACAGAAAAGAGACAACATGGTCATTGGACGCCTGAGAACCAACCGTTTATGGTTCCGGAGAACAAAGAGATCATCGAGAAGTTCCAAAAAGAAGTTGTAGAAGAAGAATTTTGGGACGCCATTTGTAGAGGCATTGTAGAAGAAATTTATTGGGTAGGCGGCGAACCACTAATGTATGATATACATTGGAGGTCTATGGATAGACTATCACAAGACGGCAATTTAGACAAAGTACATCTAAGGTATAACAGTAACCTAAGTAGAGTTAGATATGGCAAATACTATTTGTACGATTGGTTACCACAAGCAAAAGACTGGACCATGTGTGCAAGTATAGACGGCATAGGACAAATAGGCGAGTTTATACGAACAGGTTTAGACTGGGAGCAATGGGATAAAAACTTTAGAGAAGGTGTACAGTTACCAGGCGGACATCAAAAGATGTTGATGGACTTAACATTAACAGGCCCGGGCCTATTTGGTCTTAGAGACTTTGTAAATTACGCATTAGAGAATGATGTAAAGATAGAAACAAAGACAATGTTTGCCTTCCATCCAGATATTGTGTTCAGTTTTATGAGTTGGCCTAGACATATATTAGATAGAATAGTAAACAGTTTATTAGATGACTTACGACCTATAGTGACAGAAAAACAACAAACAGTAATTACGCAACTAGAGTCTATCCTAAATACTCCTACATTTCAAGAACAATTTCCTGATACAGCAGAAGACCAGTTCTTTAATGGCAGACAATGGCAAAGAACAATAGCAGAAATTAGAAATGACGGACACGAAAGTTTAACAATTGAAGATATTTATTCAGCAGACCAAGAATTATTAGATTGGTATTCACGTGTTGATCCAAAACATAATAGTAGGTAACCATGCTAAATTATGAATCATTCAACGACTCGGTAGTATGGTATATAAAAAAATTACTAAGCAGTGATGCTGTTCCATATAAAGACGTCATAAAAAATATAAAAGAATTTTATATTGTATCAACATTATGTGTTGCAGATGATATGGGAGGTGTTTCAACAGATAAATCTAAAATATTAGAAGACAATCAGGATTTAGTAAGCATAAGTCCTTATTTGGTAGAAGGAAACTTTTCTAATAAATTTGTATGCAAAACATTAATATCCGATGACCATAAATTATTAGATGTAAAAAAGTTATGTGAAACATATCCAGATAAAACATTTTATTTTAGTATGGGTATATCTACATTTCCTAATAATGATAAAAATATATCATATGATAAAATTGTAAAAAAATTAATTGACTTAGATGTAGATAACTTACATGTTTGTTTTATGAACGGATGGGATATGTACACAGACCAATGGGAAGGATTTGACAGATGTGAAAAAATAAAAAGATGCTTTGCAGATTGGCCTGAAGAAAAAATTAAATTTTTATTGTGTAACATCAGTATTGTGAGAAAATATAGAAAATATTTCCCACAAGCAGATGTGCAATATTTTTCAATATACCCTGCAAGAATATTTGATAGTCCGGGCAAGAAAACTTATCCAAAACGTATTGTAGATAAAACACATAACCAACGCAGAAAAAAGAAAACTATTTGTTTAAATAATTATGAAAAACGTCATAGAACAGAAATCGTAAATTTATTAGACTATTACAAAGACGATGTTTTTATTTCTTATAGAGAACACGGTATATATTTAGATAAAGAAGTTACACCAAAATTTAATAAAAACTTTGAGCATGATTTTTTTAGAAATCAAGACAGTCCTCCTTATAGAATAATTTCAAATACATATAGTTGGATAGCAACAGAAACTTTGTTTTATGGTTCTAATCCTGGTACTTATAATGATAATTTTCAAACACTGGAAGGCTTTGTAACAGAAAAAACATTGAAAGCATTTTACTTTGAATTGCCTGTTCTTATTGTTGGTTTGCCTAGAACATATTTACATTTAAGAAGTATAGGATATCAAACCTTTCCTGAATTTTGGGATGAAAGTTTTGACACAGAAGAAAACGATAGTGTAAGATTAGAACTTATAAAAAGAGAAATACAAAAGTTTTTAGACAAACCTATACAAGAAATACATGAGATGTTTTGGAGTCCAGAGATACAAAATAAACTCGAAAACAATAAAAATTTATTTTTGAAATATGCTAAAAACGATCCATTTAGTAATTTAGGATTAAAAGAAAAATATGGATATTAAAACTATTAGATTTGAAAGAAGCAACTTTGATAATACAAAGTATAATGAAGCATCTAAGTTTCAAAGAAAATTCTTAAATGATTCAAAAGCATTAGAACTTGAACACAATATCTTTAGTTTATATGCTCAATTAACAGACGATGTGCCTGATGTTATAGACTTTGCAAATGTACAGAGCAATGATTATTTTTACGAGATGTCCACGTTTCAATTTTATGCATTAGCGGACAGGTCTTGGATAAAAGATAAAAATATTATAGTAACAAATTTATACGAGCCTTGGATTATAGGTATTCCGTTTGATGACCAATTAGATATGATGCCTAAAGTATTTGACGATCCTACATTATTTGATTGTGTACATACTGCAAAAAGTTTTACAATTTGTTTAGACAATTCAGATCCTAGACTTGCTAAAAAGTATCCAGATATAAATTGGGTGTGTCCTAACATGTGGCACTCAGAAGCATTTCTAAGTTTTACAGATGAGGTATCTATTTTAAGAACACAATTTGTTGAAAATGTAAACATGCTTGATTATATAGATGAGCATACACACAAAAATAAACCACATGACTTCACTTGCTTAATAGGAAAAATAAAACCACACAGGCTTGACTTTTGGTTCTCTTTAATTAATAATAGTTTAGTAGAGCACAACATTGTAGGTAGTTGGGATAAACATATTATAAATCCCAAATATGAAATTAAACCAAATCAAGAAAAAGACAGAGTTATCAAACAAGAATGGATTGAAAAATCTAAAATTTGGATATCGTTAGAATCATTTCCTGAACAAAATGGTAATTGGCCTATAACACAGATTACAGAAAAAACGTTTAAGCCTATAAGATATGGTATGCCTTTTATTGTGCATGGAAGTAAACACACATTACAAACACTAGAAGACATGGGTTACGATTCTTATAGAAGTGTGTTTGGTGATTATATAAGAACTAACTATCAAGAAACAAATGAGTATATTATAGATATTTTAAAAAATGTAGATACATATGACTGGGATAAAATAAAAGACATCGCTAAACATAATGTACAAGTTTTGCAAAAATGGGATAAGGAAAAATATTTTAAAAGTATTTTAAAGCAAATCAAATGATAACATCGCAAATATTTTTTACAGATGACAAGTATGATGGTACCCAATGGGGTAGAGGAGAAATTGTTTTACCTTCTAAATATCTATTTGACAGGAGGCGTTCACTTCTACCCAATGCAGAAAGAAAACAAGAAAGATGGTTAGCAGAAGATTTTTTCAATAAAAGATATAATGACCAAGAAAGATTTTTAATAACATTTGGTATTACAGAAATTCCAGAGAATCAAAATTATGATTTAGTAAAAGAAATTGTGCAAAAGGTTAAGAGTATCCAAAACATATCTTTACTTTTTACAAATGATACAGACTTATATGACCATGCTTCTTGGAATAGAGAAAAGCAATGGCTAGAAGCATTATCAGATATGCCTCATGAACGAGTATATTTTATATTAAACAACACATTGTCTGTACAAAAATTTAATACAATACTACCAAACACAAATGTAGAGTTTGGCTCTGCCTTTTTACATAGATTTATAGATAAACAAACAACTCCACTAAAATTAAATTTTAAACCTAGAAGTAAACATTTTTTATGTTTGAACAGCAGACCAACTAAACATAGAGATATAATTTACAATAAGTTAAAGGATTATGGTACTGCTTGGATGAGTTATAGAATGAGAAATGTGTTTTTACCAAATGAAGATAATCCTTGGAATAATAATCAAAAAGATGTATTTAAAAAAGATCCTGAACTGGCAAATAAATCAGTCGGAACATTTGCTGATGACCCCGATGGGAATTGGGAAAAGTTTCAAGATATTATACCTGCAGAGTTTTATAATGACAGTTGTATATATGTTTGTACAGAATCTGTATTTGGTGCTGTACCAAGATTAAATCCTTCTGATCCTGTAGCGAACAGTCATTGGTGGACGGAAAAACTTATTAAATCATTCTTTTATAGACTGCCAGTGATTGTAGTAGGCAATCCACACATATTAGAATCTATAAGAAGTTTAGGATTTAAAACGTTTAGTGACTTCTGGAGTGAGTCATATGACCACAAAACAGACTCAGATAGGCGTATGCAAAACATACTTGATATACTAGAATCTTTAAACAATATGCCTATATCAAAAATTAATGACATGTACTACAGCAAAGAAATGCAAGACATTCTTAATCACAACTACAAAAACATGTTTTCCTTAAATGATAAATATGTATGTAGTTAATTCTACACACACAACAAACTAAAAATTAGGAGATAAAAATGGCCTCAATCGGATTTATCGGAGTGGGTAAGTTAGGACAAGCCTGCGCCGAGATGGTCGCCGAGGTACATGATGTTGTGGGATATGATATTAATCCTGTAGAGCCTGAAAACTTTACAATGGTTAATAAAATGGAAGATGCTGTAAAAGGAAAAGACATTGTCTTTATTGCAGTTCAAACTCCACATGATCCACAATATGATGGAAAAGCACCTACCAGCCATTTACCAAACAAGGACTTCGATTACAGTACTGTAAAAAATGTTCTTAGCCAGGTAAATGCTGTGGCGACAAAAGAACAATTAGTAGTCCTTATTTCAACTGTTTTACCAGGAACGGTAAGACGTGAATTTGTTCAACTTATTAACAATGCAAGATTTGTTTATAACCCATATTTAATTGCTATGGGTACAGTTAAGTGGGACATGGTTAATCCAGAAATGGTAATGATTGGAACTGAAGACGGTTCCGAAACTGGAGATGCCAAACAGTTAAGAGACTTTTATGATACCATCATGCAGAACGATCCCAACTATGTAATAGGTACATGGGACGAAGTAGAATGCATTAAAGTCTTTTACAACACCTTTATTAGTGCAAAAGTAAGTTTAGTAAACATGATACAAGACGTTGCAGAAAAGCAAGGTAACATTAACGCAGAAGTTGTATGTGATGCTTTAGCAAATTCAGATAGACGTATTATGGGACCAGGTTACATGAAGCCAGGCATGGGCGATGGTGGTGCTTGTCACCCAAGAGATAATATTGCTCTACGTTTTATGGCTGAAGAATTAAACTTGGGTTACGACTTATTCGATGCAGTAATGCGTAGTAGAGAAGTACAAGCAGAGAACATGGCTAAAACTCTTATGGAACACACTAACGGATTTATGCATGCCGGTAGAACATATGATGAGAAACCTATTATAATTATTGGTAAAGCATATAAGCCTATGGTTCCATATGAAGCAGGTTCAAGCAGTATGCTTGTTGGACATTATGTCGAAAAGTTAGGTGGTACACTATATTACTACGATGAACAAACAGGTGATATACCTCCAGCGGAAGTACTTAGTCAGCCAGCAGTATATTTACTAGCACACAATCCTCAAATCACTTATGGTGAACAGTTAGATACTGTGCCTAGATGGTACGGTGACCATACTGTTACAGGAGAAGAAGCAAGTTTTATTACAACTGCTAATGGCACTAATGTAGGATTTGCTGAAGGAAGTGTTGTTATAGACCCATGGAGGAAAACTCCAGACGCACCAGGAATAACTGTAATACATTACGGTAACACAAGGAATAGATAGGATATGGTTACGGATCAGGAAATACTAGACTATATCTTTTCTAAGTGGGGTAAGAAACAAGAGATGTTGCAACTTAACGAGCAATATCGCTATACCCCTCCTTACCCTACATTACATTTAGAAGATTTTATTCCTGAGCATGTGTCTAAGGCATTATACGAAGAAAGTAAAACTATACCTGAAAAGTTTTGGACAACTTTTACTAGAGCAGGTAGTTATATGGAAGAGTGTAATGATTTAGAAGAGGCACCAGTTGCCCGAGCAGTTGTTAGTGCAATGCATAGCAAACCATTTTTAAAATGGTTAAGTAAGATATGTGATGTACAACATCTACTTCCTGATCCGTATCTTGTGGGGGCAGGATACATGAAAAGTTACAAAGGTGATAGTTTGAAAATACATACAGACTTTAACTGGAATGAAGAATGTCAAACACACAGAGCATTAAGTTTAATACTATACTTTACACCGGAGTGGGACGAAGAATGGCATGGTGACTTGCAGTTTTGGGATTTTGATAAAAAGAAAAGAGTTACCAGTTTCCCACCCAAGATGGGTAATGTTGTAGTTTGGAAATATCACAAACGTGGCTTTCATGGTCATCCAAATCCTATCGATTGTCCTGATGATAAATTTAGAGTAGGTTTTAGATTATTTTATTACATCAGTGACAGTATACATGACTGGAGAGATCCACCACATAAAAGTTTATATTGGTATGACAAAGATAAAAGCCAACCATATCATATAGAAACAGAATACGGACATGGAAAATTAGATGATAAAGAACGTTAATCCAAACAACAATTGGTGGATGTATGGATATGAAAATCCACTACATGAACTTGAAGCAGGTTATGACGGTATTGATATATCACAAGTGCCAGCACAAGAATTTAAGGGTGGGTATGCTATACAAGATGATTTTATAACAAGAAAACTTGTTGACTATATGAAGTCAACAAGTTGGAATGATTTTTTTGTAGCAGACGGTCATCACAATCTACAAGTAGAATATAGAGAACTTTTTAAACGTTGGGTGCAATCAAGCAATTTAAATAAAATAAGATTTCAGAATTTAAATTTTGCATGTATTACTAACGGCACTTCAGAAGCATTCCAAATGTTTTTCTTGAGACACAATCAACGCCGCTTTAAATTTTTTAAAGGCGATTTTATGATGCATAAAGTTGCTAGTCATGTATCACAGGTTGACTGGGAATGGATAGATGATAACGGTACTTTAGAATATGGTGATGCTTTAATAGTAAGTTGCCCATTTAGTGATACAGCAAGATTACCAGAAAACTTTGACGAGTGGATGGACTTAGCACATCGTTGTGAAGTACCCGTATTGTTAGACATGGCATATTTTGGTACATGTGTAAATTTAGATATAGATACAGAAAACTATCCTGCTATAGAAGAAATAACTTTTAGTTTAGGAAAAACATTTCCTCTTATTGGTGCAAGAGCAGGTATAAGATTCCAAAGAGAATTAGTCGATGATCCTGTGACATTTGCAAATCAAAATGGTATAGTAAATAACTTTGCATGTAAAATAGGTGTACATGCTATGACTAACTATAGTCCTGATTATATACCTATAAAATATTACGATGCATATCATCAACTTTGTTTAAACCATGACTTATTACTTAGTAATTGTGTAATCTTTGCATTAAGTGATGACCAAAAATATATGGAAATAAATAGAGGGAATACAAATACAAGACTTTGCCTAAGCAAATTTGTAAAGGAGAATTATGAGCTCAGCCAAGACTAACAGATATGGATTTCGGTACGAAGCATTCGAAGAAAAAGAATTGTTCGATCCTGATTACAAATACTGTGCATTATTGTGGAGCCACATTAGCAACGAGCCAGGAGGTACAGTAAGAACATGCTGTATTGCTACAGAAAGAATTAAAGACGAAACTGGACAAGATTATAATTTGGGTGAGCATGGTATGTTAGATATCTTAACTAGCAATACTATGAAAGAATACAGAAATCGAATAAGGAACGGAGAAGAAATACATAACTGTGAAACATGTTGGATAGATGAACGCAATGGCAAAGAATCAAAGAGACAACAATATAACGAATATTATAAACAATGGTACGGGCATGATGCTATTGTGTGGAACGAAGAGCCAACAAGATTAATAGATGCCCAATTAATTTTTGACAATACTTGTAATTTAAAATGTAGAAGTTGCAATGCCAACTATAGTAGCAAGTGGAAAGAAGAAGCAGATGATAGAAAGATTCCTTATTGGGAGACTACTGCTAAAATAGATATGAATGATATAGAACGTAGTGCGTTTTGGAAAACATTAGATGAGTGGACTGAGAATGTATTACGTTTAGAAATAATGGGCGGTGAACCTTTCTATATGAAAGAGTTTAAAAAGTTTGTAGACTTTTTAATTGATACAGGCAGAGCAAAAAACATAGCATTAACATTAAGCACAAACGGAACTATAGCAGATAAAAACTTTTTAGATAAGATGGCTAGGAACTTTAAAGACTTAGCATTCAGTGTAAGTATAGATGGCATAGAAGACCAGTTTACATATTTAAGACATCCAGGAAAATGGAATGAAGTAAAAGAGAATTTAGATTATTATTATGAATTGCACAACAGTGAGTATCCTGTTTTTGTACAGATTACCCATACTGTAAGTGCATTAAACATTATGTACTTGCCAGAGTTTCATAATTATTTTGAACAGCATTTTCCTAATTTTAAAATATGGAACAATGCAGTACATTATCCTAAATGGATATGTGCAAGTGTATTGCCTAAGAAAGCAAAGAAACAAATTACAGATAAATTACTTAGACACGATTGGTTGCCTCAGTATAAAAGTGAGATACAAGCATTAATAGATTTTATGAATTCACCTTTATATGAAAACGGCTCTAGTGTAGTAGACAGTTTAAAAAGTAAATTTGATGAAGAAAAATTAAAATTCTTTGACCAAAGAAGCATAGAAAAGAAATGGGAAATTTTTAAATCACAGATAGTAGGAGGTGACATATACAGAGAAGAAAACTTTGTTCAGGTATTCCCTGAATTATATGAACTAATAAAAGATGATTTTGATTATACAAAAGAATATGAAACTGTGTCGACAGCAGGATTCTTGCCAGTTAGTCAGGGAGAGTATAGCAATTGAGTAAGACATATTGCCCACTACCTTGGAATCACTTAGCAACACACCCGCACGGTGGTGTAACATTGTGCTGTATAAGTGACCATACTGATGGTTTGAATCGAGCAAGGAATTATAAGGAGGAACATAACGAATTCTTTGATTTAAATAAACAAACAATAAAAGAACATATGAATAGCGACTACTACAAAGAAGTTCGCTTAGAAATGTTAAATAATAAGAAACCTAAAGCATGTATGCGATGTTATGAGGAAGAAGATAAAGGAATAAAAAGTAAGAGACAACATGAGACCGAAGTATTTAGACAGAACTCCCCCGATTGGGCATCCAAACTTACTAGTGAGGACGGGAGTATTCCTATGGATCTGCGTTTTGTTGAGTTGCGTCTTGGCAATGTATGTAACGTCCGTTGTCGTACATGCAATCCTGCAAGTTCCAGTAAATGGTTGGAAGACTATAAAAGCATTGTTCAAAAAGCAGACTTCGTCAACAAAGGATATCTAGGATTAAATTTTCCAGATGACTTTAAGTGGGCAGAAGATGATAACTTTTATAACGACTTATATGAGTCTGCTCCAAACTTAGAACTACTTTATATTAATGGAGGAGAGCCTACATTAATTAAACAACACTGGACCTACTTAAGAAAATTAGTAGAAAGCGGAAGGAGTAAAAATATAATTTTATGGTACAACATTAATTGTACTATGTTGCCACCAATTGCTTTAGACTTGTGGCCCGAGTTTAAAGAAGCAAGAATATGTTTAAGCATTGATGACTTGGAAGATAGAAATGCTTTTATACGTTCAGGCACAGAGTGGCAGGCTGTTTGCAATACTGTAAACAAACTTAAAGATAATGAAGATAAATTAACTTTAAGAATAACGCAGACTGTTAGTGCATATAACTATGCTACATTACCTGAGTTTTTTGAATGGGCTAAAAGCATTGGGATAGAAGTTGATATGAACTTTGTGTATGATCCTGATTACCTAAGTCCCATGGTTATACCACCTAGGGCAAGAGAGTTGATACATACACGATTCAGAAAACTATTAGGTAATGACCACAAACTAGGAACATTGTTGAGTATGTTTAATACTCCAGAGTGGGACGAGTTGAAGTGGGAACAGTTTTGTCGTTTCAACGACTTGTTAGATAAAAACGATACTGACTTAGGAAAAGTTTCTAATTGGAGAAATACATTTACTGAGTTATGTGAGGTTGTAGAGAAAAGTGGAAGTACTACGATATACTAAACCAAAAGGCGATGCCTTAAGATGGGTTGCACATGCAGGATTACTTGCAGGCTTGCTCATGGGTCCTAACAATTATTGGTGGGCAACACTAGGCGTATACTGTTGGTTTGCTAGTATAGGATTATTTGTAGGACAACATAGATACTTTGCACATAGAAGTTTTAGAACAAACAAGTTTTGGGAAACTATTTTAAACATAT
>MDSW01071174.1_pt1 | contig 10746 bp, 8 predicted proteins | sample 811171 | NCBI WGS metagenome assembly MDSW01 (sample SAMN05326641, study PRJNA326480) | marine metagenome | isolation source: seawater | place: Atlantic Ocean: North West | collected 2012 | reverse complement strand
GTTGTTAAAAATTTTATAAAAAACAATTTATACTCTTCAGCTGTAGAAGTTGGAATTGAACCAAATATTATTGTGGAGTTTGCTAGAATTTATGGATTTGAAATCGATTTTCAAAGAGATATTAGAGAGGACGATTGGTTTGAAATTTATTATGAAAAGTTTGTAGATGATCGAGGTATAGTTAGAGATACTGGCAAAATAATTTATGCTTCTATGTTTGTAAATAATAAGGAAATAAATCTATATAATTTTAAAATTGAAAATGAATTCGGATATTATGATGTAAATGGAAAAAGTGTTGTTAAAACTTTAATGAAAACTCCCATAAATGGTGCTAGACTTTCTTCTTCTTACGGTATGAGAAAACATCCTATTCTTGGTTTTAACAAAATGCACACTGGGACAGATTTTGCTGCACCAGAAGGTACACCAATAATGGCTTCTGGTAGCGGAACAATAACTCGAGCTAAGTGGTGTGGTGGTGGAGGTAATTGTATAAAAATAAAACACAATTCTACCTATGAAACAGTTTATGCACATATGAAAAATTTTGCTAAAGGTATGAGAGTAGGAAAAAAAGTTCGTCAAGGTCAAATAATTGGATATGTAGGTTCTACTGGAATGTCTACTGGACCTCATCTACACTATGAGGTTATAGTTAATGGAAAAAAAACTAACTCCCAAACACTCAAACTTCCTTCTTTAAAAAGATTAAGTAATGATGCAAGGAAAGACTTTGAAATTGAAAGAATTAAGATTGATTTGAAACTAGCTGAACTTAGAGTAAATCAGCTTTAAACATTTTCTGGTTTGTTTGAAATTTTGTTATTTTCTAAGTTAGACTCTTTATTAATATTTTTTTGAGGATTATTTTCCTTAAATTTTAAATTTAACTCTGATAGTCTTCTTCCATAGTAGTCTGCGTGTTGTAAATAATTTTCAGACAGAACCTGATCCCCCGCACTTAAAGCGTCTTTGGCCATTTGTTGATATTTTTGAATAGCTTTTTCAACACTAAATGGGTTGTTCATTGAACCATTCCGATTAAAGTTATTCCCAACGTTATTTGGATAATGGCCACCATTGTTTTGTAAACCATTACTGCTTCTTCTTCTGTAATTATTCTTTTGCTGTCTCGGTCTAAATCTTCTTTTTTGATTATTCATATGTCTATTTAAGAATAGTAATAAATCTAATCATTTGTCTAGTATACTTATTATACATCTAATATTGTTTCGATAATCTTTAATTAAAAATCTATCTCTAAAGTTATTAAATTTCAAAATTTGTGAAACTTTTCTGTATTGCCCATTTCCAATCTCAAGTACGAGCAAACCTTTTTTCTTTAAGATAGACCTAGATTTGTAGATAACTTTTTTAATTACGTCAAGTCCATCCTTTCCACCATCAAGAGCTATTCTTGGTTCATATCTCTTTATATCCTCAGATAAATTTTTAATTTGACTGCTACATATATAAGGTGGATTCGATATTATTAAATCAAATTTATAGGCAAAAATCTTGTCTAGAGACCTGTTATAAAATTTTGATTTTGTTGATAAACCTAAATTTCTTGAATTTTTACGTGCTACTTTTATAGCATTTTTAGAAATATCTATACCAATACCTTTGCTTTTTTTAAGCTCGCTTAAAAGAGAAAGAAGTATACATCCAGAACCTGTACCAATGTCAAAAATATGTAGATTTTTATTTAAGAAATGTTTTGATATATATTCAACTATTAACTCAGTTTCAGGTCGCGGTATTAATGTCTTTTTATCTACAATAAAATTTTTACTCCAAAATTCTTTTTTGTTTAAAATATAAGCAATTGGTTCACTTCTTGATCTTCTTCTAATAAGAGAATTAAAACTTTCAATATTTTTTTTTGAAACATTCTCATTTATAGAGACTAGCATTTGTTCCCTTTTTTTTCCTAAAACACTTGCTAATAATAACTCTGAGTCTAATTTATAAGAAGGTATAAGCTTTTCTTTCAAAACTTTAGATCCAAAATTTATAAGTTCAAGAGTTTGCATTAGTTTAAATTTTTAAGTTTCAAATCCTGTTCTTTTAATCGTAAACTTTCGTTCATTTCTTCGTGTATTTCACCATTTAAAAATTCATCTAGCTTATGTAAGGTTAAATTAATTCGATGATCAGTCACTCTACCTTGGGGAAAATTATAAGTTCTTATTCTTTCAGATCTATCTCCAGTTCCAATTTGATTTCTTCTATTACTAGATCTTTCTTTGTCCTTTTTTAATTTTTCTGCTTCATAGACTCTAGCTCTTAGTATTTTTAATGCTTTTGCTTTGTTTTTATGTTGAGATTTTTCATCCTGTTGACTTACAACTATACCTGAAGGTATGTGAGTTACTCTTACTGCACTATCAGTTGTGTTAACAGACTGTCCTCCTGGACCTCCAGATCTGAACACATCAATTCTTAAATCAGACTCTTTAATTTTCACATCAACCTCTTCAGCTTCTGGTAAAACAGCAACTGTAGCTGCAGATGTGTGAACTCTTCCTTGTGTTTCAGTTGTAGGGACTCTTTGGACTCTATGTACACCTGACTCATATTTAAGATAAGAATAAATACTATTGCCATTAACTAAAAAAATAACCTCTTTGTAACCTCCAGCCTCACTTTTCGAGATACTTATAATTTCTATTTTCCACTTTTTTTTTGAGCATACTTTTTCATACATTCTAAATAAATCAGCACAAAAAAGTGTTGCTTCTAAACCACCAGTGCCAGCTCTAATTTCTACTATTGCATTTTTTTGATCGTCGCTATCTTTCGGAAGTAAAAAAATTTTTAATCTATTTTCATATTTGCCTTTTTTTTCCTTTAAAATTATTAATTCTTTGTCTGCAAGAGCTAACATGTCTTTGTCGCTCTTTTTATCATTTATAATTTGTTCTAACCCTTTTTTATCTTCATCAATCTTTATATATTCTCTAGCCAATTTAATTATATTAGATAACTCTGAATACTCTTTTGACTTTTGAGCATAATCTTTTGAAACTACATTACCTGAGGAAAGCTCTTTTTCTAAAACGTCATGTTTGACAATTATTGCCTTAACTTTTTCTATTGGTATCATTATTTAATTATTTTTTTCTTTTACTTTTTCTTCTACAAGGTCAACAATTTTATTTATAATAGCACTACTTGCCACTTTAGTGTGAGGAACACCAGAAAGATAAAGTAAATTATTATCCTGACCACCACCTGTAAGTCCTATTTCAGTTTGAGCAGCCTCGCCAGGACCATTAACTACACATCCAATGATTGATAACGTAATAGGAGTTTTAATGTGAGAGAGTTTTTTTTCTAATATTTTTACTGTATCGATAACTGGAAAAGCTTGTCTTGCACAAGATGGACAGGAAATAATTTGAACTCCTCTTGATCTGATATTTAATGATTTTAAAATCTCATAACCTGCTTTTACTTCTTCGATTGGATCTGCAGATAAAGACACTCTAATTGTATCCCCTATGCCTTGCATCAGAAGTTGCCCAATTCCTATTGATGATTTAATGCTTCCAGTAAGTAATCCGCCTGCTTCAGTTATACCAACATGCAATGGGTAGTCACAAACTTTCGAAAGTTTTTCATAAGCTTTTACAGCTAAAAATACATCAGAAGATTTTACGCTTATTTTAAAATTAAAAAAATCATTATCTTCCATTAACTTTACATTAAACATTGCACTTTCCACAAGTGCTTCTGGGCAAGGTTCTTTGTATTTTTCCAATAATGACTTGTCTAATGATCCGGCATTGACACCAATTCTAATTGAACAATTATAATCTTTTGCAGCTTTAATAATATCTAAAACTCTATCCGATGAACCTATATTTCCTGGATTGATTCTTAAGCAACTCGCTCCTGCTCTAGCAGCCTCTATAGCTCTTTTATGATGAAAATGAATATCCGCAACTATTGGAGCTTGAACGTTTTTGACTATATCTTTGAGAGCTTTTGTTGAATTTTCATCAGGACAAGATACTCTCACTATATCTGCACCTGCGTTTTCTAATTCTATAATCTGTTTCACGGTTGAAGAAATATCTGAGGTTATTGTATTTGTCATTGATTGAACTGAAATAAAAGAATCTCCACCAACAAAAATATTTCCGACTTTTATCTTTTTAGTTTTTCTTCTGTTAATAGTTCTATGAGGTCTTATTTCCATAATTAATCTAATTTAAATATTTTATGAAGTTTTTTGACCGCTTTCAAACTGTCATCTTCATTTATAATAACCGATATTTTTATTTCTGAAGTAGAAATAGCTAATATGTTTATATTTTCTTCAGCTAATGATCTGAACATTTTAAAAGTTACTCCTGGAGTCGTTACCATTCCTGCTCCAACAATAGAAATTTTTGCAACCTTATCATTATGACTAAGATTTTTAAATTTAATTTTTTCATTTGAATTTAAAACGTTTATTGTTTTGTCAAAGTCATTTCTTTTGATGGTAAAGGTTAAATCAGTTGTTTTTCCATCGGAAGATATGTTTTGAATAACCATATCCACATTTATTTGTTCTTTTCCAAGTGGTTCAAATATATCAGCGGCTACACCAGGCTTATCTTGAACTCCAATTAGTGTAATTTTTGCATCATCTTTTGAATATGCAACTCCTGTGACTGATTTTGAATAATCTATACTCTCTTCGCTAAATATTTCTGTACCCTTTCTATCAGTAAATGTAGATTTAACTTGCAATGGTATCTGGTAAATCATTGCCGTTTGTACTGCTGAGGGTTGCATTACTTTAGCTCCAACTGAGGCTAGTTCTAACATTTCATTGTAAGAAATTTTTGGAATTTTTTTTGCTACTGGTATTTTGCTAGGGTCAGTAGAGTAAACTCCATCTACATCAGTGTAAATTTCACAGGTGTCAGTATTAAATATTTTAGCTATAGCAACTGCAGTTGCGTCTGAACCTCCTCTTCCTATAGTTGTTATATTTCCTTCAGACGATATGCCTTGAAAACCTGGAATTACTGCAACTCCCCCTTCGGACAAGTAAGAATTTATTTTTTTTACACTTATATTTATTATTCTAGAATTTGTTTGATCTCCTTGCGTTAATATAGGAATTTGCCAGCTCATCCAAGATTTAGATTTAACATTCAAATTATTTAAAGCACCAGCCATTAATGCACTCGTTACCTGCTCACCTGATGCTAATAAAACATCCAATTCTCTTTTGTTAAATTTATTTGATATAGATTTGGATTGATTTAATAGATCATTTGTTGTTCCAGACATCGCTGAAACTACAACTATTAATTCGTGACCTTTTGCATGCTCTTTTTTAACAATATTTGCCGCATGTATTATTCTTTCTATTGAGCCTACTGATGTGCCACCAAATTTTAATACTTTTTTTGTCATATCCGAATTTTAGTATATTATTAATTAAGTTAAATTAAATTATTAAATATAATTTCTAATTTAGGAATTAATGAAATGACTAGTACAATAAATAGAGAAGAAATTCAAAAGTTTTCAAAACTTGCTGATGAATGGTGGGATGCAGAAGGCAAATTTAAACCTTTACATATGTTTAATCCAATAAGAATTGAATATATTCTAGATACATGTTCATCTCATTTTGAGCTAAACAAAAGCAATAGGACTCCACTCAAAAATTTAAAAATTTTAGATATTGGATGTGGTGGAGGTTTGATAAGTGAACCTATGTGCAGATTAGGTGCTGAGGTAACGGGTATTGATGCATCTGAGAAAAATATAAAAATTGCTTCAATACATGCCAATCAAAATGATTTAAATATTAAATACTTAAATCAAGCTCCAGAGAATATGAATGAAGAAAAAAAATTTGATGTAATACTTAATCTTGAGGTGGTAGAGCACGTTGAAAATTTAGATTTATATCTTAAATCATGTTCAAAATTATTAAAAAAAAATGGATTAATGTTTACTGCAACAATAAATAGAACATTTATATCTTATATCAAAGCAATTATTGGAGCAGAATACGTTTTAAGATGGCTGCCTATAGGAACTCATGATTGGAATAAGTTTTTACGACCAGAAGAGCTAGAAAAAAAACTTGTAGAATTAAATTTATCAGTCAAGGATATTAAAGGTTTAAGTTTTAATCCTATTTTAAATTCTTGGAAAAAAACGAAAAATCTTTCTGTAAATTATATTATTGCGGTAAAAAAAGATTAATTTTCTTTATCTATCCACGGAATAGATGTTAGTTCTATCCCCTCCTCTTTAAGTTCTTCTCTTTCTTTTAAAGTGGTAGTGCCATAGATATTTTTATTATCTTTTTTATTATAGTGTATATTCCTTATTTCTTGGGTAAATTTATCTCCAACAAATTCAAAATTTTTTTCTACAAATTTTCTGACTTTTAATAAATCTTTTTTAATTTTTTCAAATTCTTTGCTGTTGGATAAATTTTCGTAATTATTGACATTTATTTGAGAATTAATAACTCTTGGTGACATAATTGATTTTTCTATGTCTTGTGATTTGCAAAATATACATTCTATCAAATTTTTGTTTCTAAGTTTTTCAAACTCCTTAGAGTCTGAAAACCAACTTTCAAACTCGTGTTTATTTTTGCATTTTAAAATATACTTAATCATATAAATTTAAATTAATGCCTCATTGATTATTTTTCAATAGTCAACTTCTATAATCTGCATTAATGTCTATGTAGTCGTGAGTAAAGTCACATGTATAACACTCGAACATATCATTGCCTTGATTTAAATTTATTTCAATCAAAACCGAGTCCCATTGCATATATTCTTTAACTTTTTGTTCATCATAACTATCAGAAATTTTTCCATTTTCACAAACTAGTAACTCACCAAATTTTACGCTTATTTTATTTTTATCGACTTGCTCTCCAGATTTACCAACACCCATTACTACTCTACCCCAGTTAGGATCTTCCCCGGCAACAGCTGTTTTAACTAATGGAGAGTTAGCAACTGAAAAGGCAACTTTTCTTGCACTTAGTAAAGACTTGGCATTAATAACTTTAACAGTGATAAATTTTTTTGCACCTTCTCCATCTACAACAACTTGTTTTGCAAGATTTAATGTCAACCTTTTTAAAGCTTGCTCAAACTTTTGAATTATAGGATCTGTGATATTTCTATTTTGTCCTATTTTTATTTTTTTGGTTGAAAATATTCCAACCATATCGTTGGTGGACTGATCGCTATCTACAGTTATCGCATTAAAAGAATTCGCAGTCGCTCTTTTTAATAAAGATTTTAATATATTTGAAGGAATATCTACGTCGGTAAAAATAAATGATAACATTGTTGCTAGATTAGGGGCTATCATTCCTGAACCTTTTGCAATACCAGCTATCCTTATTATTTTGTTACCTACAACAAATTCTTCATAGGCAAGTTTTGGTTTGGTGTCAGTTGTCATTATTGCAGAACCTATTTTCATCCAAATTAATTTGTTCTGATCGTCTTTTAATTTGTCAACAAGTGTTTGGATAGTCTGATTGATTTTATCTACAGGAAATTTTTCACCAATTACTCCAGTGGATGCAAATAAAATATCTTTGATCTTAACCGTTTCATCGACGCCGTCTTCAGCTTTTGACTCTCTTATAGTTAGAGTCCTTGATAAATTTTTTGCAATTTCATCCATACTGTCCAGACCTTGCTGCCCGGTAAAGGTATTAGCGTTTTTTGTATTAATCATAAGTGCCTTAATGGATTTTTTATTAGACTTCTGATTCCAGTTAATTGTTTCTGACACAATGCTGTTAGTGGTGTTTAGCATTGCATAATTGGCTCCCTCTTTAAAATAAAATAATGTTAAATCGTCTCTCCCGTTGTCATATAAATCGGCAGATACTGAAGAAATTTCGAGACCATCTATTTGTTTTAAATCTTGAAACTCCCCCATTCTTGACATCTTTTTTTTGTCATTTAAGAAGTTTTTTAAGTTTATTGTCATAATTAGTGTTTAATTTAAATTATTAATACATATATAAAAGTATTAAGATTAAAATTATAAATCTATTAATATGAATTTAATTAGTAAAGCATTTAATAAAATATTTAAAAGTGGCAATCAACAAGAATTAGATAAAATTAAGCCTTTAATCATTGAGATTAATAAACAAGAATCTTCAATATCTCTTCTTAAAGATAACGAATTTAAAGAAAAGACGTATTTGTTAAAAAAAAATATTGAAAAGGGTAGAAAACTTGACTCTATAATTCCAGAGAGTTTTGCCTTGGTAAGAGAAGCAGCTAAAAGAATGTTAGGTGAGAGACATTATGATGTCCAGTTAGCAGGAGGAATTATTCTACATAATGGAAAAATAGCTGAGATGAAAACAGGAGAAGGTAAAACGCTTGTTTCTACATTGCCTGCATACCTTAACGCATTAAATAAAAAAGGGGTACATATTGTTACAGTAAATGATTATCTTGCTCAAAGAGACTCGGAATGGATGGGAAAAATTTTCAATTTTTTAGGTTTATCTACTGGCTGTATAACTGGAAAGTTAGATGACATTGAAAGAAAGAAAAATTATGCCTGCGATATAACTTATGCCACCAACAACGAGTTAGGATTTGATTATCTTAGGGATAACATGAAATACAACATATCAGATATGGTTCAAAGAGAACACAATTTTTGTATAGTTGATGAGGTTGATAGCATACTAATTGATGAGTCAAGAACTCCCCTTATTATATCTGGAAGAGTTGAAGATAAAAGTAACCAGTATATTTCTTCTAACGATTTTACAAAAAGGTTGCAAAAAACTGATTATGAAATTGATGAAAAAAACAAAAACGCAATTTTAACTGACGCAGGAATTGATAAAATTGAAAAACTTTCAATGCAGGCGGGTATTTTAAAAAATAAAAATTTTTATGACCCTGAAAACCTTAATTTGGTTCACCATATGAATCAGGCTTTAAAAGCTAATTTCCTTTTTCATAAAGATAAAGATTACATTATAAAAGATGGAAAAGTAAAAATTATTGATGAATTTACTGGAAGAATTCTTGATGGAAGAAGATTTTCAGACGGACTTCATCAAGCAATAGAGGCTAAAGAAAATGTAGAAGTTCAAGAAGAAAATCAAACTCTTGCTTCAATTACTTACCAAAATTACTTTAGATTATATAAAAAATTGTCGGGCATGACCGGAACGGCTTTAACTGAAGCTGAAGAATTTTTTGACATTTATAAACTTAATGTAGTTTCTATTCCAACAAATAAACCAATGGTGAGAAAGGACTCAAATGATCAAATTTTTAGAACAGAAAAAGAAAAATATTTAGCAATACTTAATAAAATATTAGATTGTAATAAAAAAGGACAACCAATTTTAGTTGGGACAACCAGTGTTGAAAAGTCAGAAAAGATATCAAAATATTTAGAAAATAAGAAAATTAAACATAATGTCTTAAATGCAAAACATCATGAGAAAGAGGCAAAAATAATTGCAGAAGCTGGCAAAATAGGCGCCATTACAATTGCAACAAATATGGCAGGTAGAGGAACTGATATCCAGTTGGGTGGAAATAAAAATTTTGATAATCAAGATAAAAAAGTTGATCATAAAAAAATTGATGAAGATAAAAATAAAGTGAAATCTTTAGGAGGTTTGTTTATCGTTGGAACTGAAAGACATGAGAGTAGAAGAATTGACAATCAACTTAGAGGTAGATCTGGCAGACAAGGTGATCCTGGAAGTTCAATATTTTATATAAGCTTAGAAGATGAATTAATGAGGATTTTCGGTGCAGATTCTATTGATGGAATGCTAAAAAAACTTGGTCTAAAAGAAAACGAGTCGATTGATCACCCATGGATAAATAAAGCTATGGAAAGGGCACAAGAAAAAGTTGAGGGTAGAAATTTTGACATTAGAAAAACTTTAATTAAATTTGATGATGTAATGAATGATCAAAGACAGGTAATCTTTACTCAAAGATTAAATATATTAAAAAGTAAAAATATATCAGAAATGTTAGATACATTTTTAGATGATAATTCTGAATATTTAGAAAAAATAAAGGGAAATTATAATAAATCAAACGATAAAAAATTGTATTTAACAAATATAAAAAATATTACTGGAAATGTTTTAAATGATGATGAATTAATTTCGCTGACATCTTTAAGTAATAGTCAATTTATAGAAAAATTGAAGCAAGTATATCAGTCTAAAAGAAAAGATAGAATAAACAAAATCGGTACTAATGAAAATAATGATATTGAAAAAAAAATATTCTTACAAATAATTGATTTCTCATGGAGATCTCACCTGCAATATCTTGAACAACTTAGACAGGTTATTGGTTTAAGAAGCTATGGACAAAAAGATCCTCTTTCAGAATTTAAAAAAGAAGCCTTTACTTTATTTGAAATCTTATTAGAAAAAATAAAAACTGACACAATAAAATTTTTACTAAATATAAATATAGTTATTTCAGATAATGAAGATAAACAACAAAGTTTCTCAAATAATCAATCAACGAACGAAGTTAAAAATAAAAAAATTCAGAGAAACGAAAAATGTCCTTGCAAATCCGGAAAAAAATACAAGCATTGTTGCGGAGCATTGTAGAAATTTAAAGTGTGGTGGCCTTGGTTTGAATCGCACAAACGACACATACCTTTTCAGGGTACTGCTCTACTACTGAGCTACAAGGCCTAAAATCTAAAAGTAATTCTACC
>MDSW01128024.1_pt1 | contig 10748 bp, 13 predicted proteins | sample 811171 | NCBI WGS metagenome assembly MDSW01 (sample SAMN05326641, study PRJNA326480) | marine metagenome | isolation source: seawater | place: Atlantic Ocean: North West | collected 2012 | reverse complement strand
GCCGGCGTCCACGGCGGTCACGTCGTCGTTGCCGGCACCCCGAAAGAGATCATCGATTGCGACGACAGCCTCACCGGCCGCTATCTGTCCGGCAAGGAAATGATCCCCGTCCCCGCCAAGCGGCGTCCGGGGAAAAAAGGCCAGAAGCTCGAATTGACCGGCGCGACATCGAACAACCTGCAGAACGTCGACATGACGTTGCCGCTCGGCACCATGGTCTGCGTCACCGGCGTATCCGGCGGCGGCAAGTCGTCCCTGATCATCGAGACGCTCTATAAGGCGCTGGCCCGAAAGCTGATGAACGCCCGCGAGATCCCGGGCGCGCACGACGACCTCAAGGGTCTCGAATTCATCGACAAGGTGGTCGACATCGACCAGAGCCCGATCGGCCGCACGCCACGTTCCAACCCCGCGACCTACACCGGCGCCTTCACGCCGATCCGCGACTGGTTCGCCAACCTGCCGGAAGCCAAGACCCGCGGCTACAAGCCGGGCCGGTTCTCGTTCAACGTCAAGGGCGGGCGCTGCGAAGCATGCCAGGGCGACGGCGTCATCAAGATCGAGATGCACTTCCTGCCCGATGTCTACGTCGAATGCGACGTCTGCAAGGGGGCGCGCTATAACCGTGAAACGCTTGAGATCAAATTCCGCGGCAAGTCCATTGCCGAAGTCCTCGACCTGACCGTCGACGAAGCCGCCGACTTCTTCAAGGCCGTCCCCTCGATCCGCGACAAAATGGTGACGCTGCAACGCGTCGGCCTCGGTTACATCCACCTGGGCCAACAGGCGACGACGCTGTCGGGCGGCGAGGCGCAGCGGGTCAAGCTCGCCAAGGAACTCAGCCGCCGGGCGACGGGCAAGACCGTCTATATTCTGGACGAGCCTACGACGGGGCTGCACTTCGACGACGTGAAGAAGCTCCTGGAAGTCCTCGATGCGCTGGTCGAAAACGGCAACACCGTGATCGTCATCGAACACAACCTGGAAGTCATCAAGACCGCCGACTGGATCGTCGATCTCGGCCCCGAAGGCGGCATCAAGGGCGGCCACATCGTGGCGCAAGGCACGCCCGAGGACGTCGCCAAGGTGAAGGAGAGCTTCACCGGCCAGTACCTCGCGCCCTACGTCGCGGGCAAACGCACCACCAAGAAAAAGGCGTCTTGAGCGCAGATCGCGACGTTCAGGCGCACCTCCGCGAGCTGCGCGCCGCCAAGGCCGAGTTCGAGCACCAGTTGAGACGATATGCCGATGCCGCCGAACGCGCGGGCGGCGTGCTGGGTGCGTCGGAAGCCGACGTCAAACGCCTGAAAACGAACGTCGCCGAGATTGATAAAGAGATCGCGGCGATCGAGCAGACCTCGCACGGGTAACCCCCTCACCTGTCCTCTCCCCCACTTACGTGGTGGAGAGGGACCCTGACAAAAGATTCCGCTTTACCCCTCTCCCGGTTTCAAGGGGGAGAGGTTGGGTGAGGGCGTGAACTTTCGAACGGGTATGTGTCGCTTTCGACAAGCCATACTCCCGCCACATTATCGACTATTGTGGCCCCGGCCCACCGGCGAGGGCGCACAACAGAACCACGAGGAGGAAACGATGACCGATCCGGTCTCAGGAAACTTCCACGACAAGCTCGACGCCGACGCCCTTATGTCCGTGCTCGGCGAGGCGCAGGACACCGTCCGAAGCTACGACACCAAGGCGCAGATCGTCGGCGTCGGCTATATCTTCGCGCTCGGCGTCGTGCAGCAGTCGGGCAAGCATATGCCGGTGCCGATGGAATGGGCCGGGTGGTACGTGTTCGCGGGCTGGCTGGTGGTGATCCTGCCGATCATCATGTTCGCGCTGGTGCTTTATCCGTCGCGCATCGACAAGGTCACGAAAAAGCGCAACCTGCAGGCCGTCGACGGCACGATGTACTTCGACTCTCTCAAGTTCACGGACGCGAACGCTTATACGTCGGCGGTCATGAAGGCCGACTGGCCCAAAGAGATCGTTTACGAGATCGTCAAGGTATCGGATATTCGCGACAAGAAGCGAACCCGGTTTCTGCGTGCGTTGTACTGGACAGGCGGTTCGTTCTTTCTATTGTTCCTGTCGCAGATGCTGCGCGCCAACGGAGTCCTACAATAATGCCAGAACCGAAACTTCGCTCCGACATCACCGTCGACATGATGATCGAACGGGCGAAAGGCTACCTGCCCGATTACATGGGCGTCGAACCTGTCGAGATCAGCGAAGGCAAGCTCGTGTCCCGCCTCGCGATCAAACCGCACCACACCGCGCCCAACGGCTTTCTGCACGCCGCGACGGTGATCGCGCTTGCCGATACCACATGCGGCTATGCGACGTTCGTGCACCTGCCGGACGGCGCCAAGAACTTCACCACCATCGAGCTGAAATCGAACCACCTCGGCACCGCCCGCGAAGGTGCGATCCGCGCCACCGCGACGGCGCAGCATCTGGGAGGACGGACGCATGTCTGGGACGCCAGGGTTGAGGACGAGAACACCGGCAAGACCATCGCCCTCTTCCGCTGCACGCAAATGATCCTTACTTAGTAAGGATGAGACGGGCACTGACCCTCATCCCGATAATGCTTCTGGCGGCCTGCCAGGCCCCCGACATCGCCGACTGGCCGCCCAAGGCGCCGCCGGTCGACGACGCGGTCGTGCAGAAATACGTCGACATCTACGCCGCAGAGGAACCGGTCGCGCCCGAATACGGGCCCGAGGATATCGGCGCGCTCAATCTCCTTCATCGCCGCATGCTCCGCAACGACACTCCCGACGGCGATATCGAGAAACTGCGGCGCGAACTCGACGATATACGGAGCGCCGGCGCACGTGACGACGACAACGCCAACGACCCGAGCGGCTATTCCCGGAACGAGATCAACGCCATCAAACGCCGCGTCGAACGCCGGTTCGAGAGCAAGCACGATCAGCGCATGGAACTGAAGCGTTACGGGCTATAGCTCTCCCTGGGGAGAGGGTGGCGCGAAGCGCCGGGTGAGGAGATCAGTAGAAACGTCCGAAGACGGATCTGAGGCCGGCGAACACGGCACGGAACAGCTTGCCGATGCGGCTGATGTCGGCGGAGCCCTGCTTGACCTGCTCGCGGAGCGATTCCGGATCGGTGTTGTTCTTGAGATCGCGGGCGAGGTCGAGGCCGCGTTTCAGGTTGATGATCTTGGCGCCGTTCGAAATCTCGACCGTGTCATAGACTTCGCGGCCCTTCGGCGTATACGGCGATTGCTGGTCACGCTTGAGATTGAACGCGTCATTACGGCCCCGCTGCTGCAGCAATTGCGACAGCAGGTTCCGTTGTTGCGCCTGGCGTTCGGTAATCTCGACCATGGGCGGAATATACGCCTGTTCAGATTCGCCGGATACTGAATTTTTGTAGGCCTTCCCCCTCACCTGTCCTCTCCCCCACGTACGTGGTGGAGAGGGACCCTGACGACAGACTCCGCTTAACCCCTCTCCCCCTTTCAAGGGGGAGAGGCCGGGTGAGGGGGTAAGCGTCTCAAACGCTACAGCCAGTCCGGATTGTCGCCGTCGGCGCCTAACGGACGCGGGGCGAAGTAGACCCGGGCCGGTGTTTTCGACAGTTTGATCGGAGACGCGACGATACGCATCTTGCCGACTGTTTCGTGCTCGACCTCTTGCACGACGCCGCGTTCGGCCAGCTCAGGCGCATCCATCACCTGATCGACGGTACGGATCGCGCCCGCCGGCAAACCCTCCGCATGCAACAGTTTCAGCCATTCGTCCCGGGTCCTGGTCAGGAAGGTGGCTTCTAGAAATTCATACAGTTCTTTCCGGTTCTCGACCCGTGCCGGGTTGGTGGCGAAGCGCGGATCGTCGGCGAGATCGGGGTTCCCCATTGCGGCGCAGAGCTTTCTGAACTGCCGGTTGGCACCAATGGCGAGCGCAATCGGCTCGTCCGCCGTCGCGAACGGCCGGTACGGGCACACGGTCGGATGATCGTTCCCTAGCCTGCGCGGCCGCTCGCCCGTCATCAGGTACGCCGCCGCCTGGTTGGCCAGCAGCGTTGCCGCGCCGTCGAGCAGCGAGATATCGACGTCCTGCCCCTCGCCCGTCCGTTCCCGGTGATAGAGCGCCGCCAGCACACCCTGGGTCGAGAACTGCCCGGCGACGATGTCCGTCACGGCGGCGCCGACCTTCATGGGTTCCTGGTCCTCATCGCCGATGATCGACATCAGGCCGCTTTCGGCCTGAATCACGAAGTCGTAACCGGCGCGTTCCGACATCTGCCCGGTGCGGCCGTAGCCGGACACGGAACAGACGATCAGACCGGGGTTCTCTTTCCTGAGTTCATCGGGCGCAAGGCCGAATTTCTCCAGCGTGCCCTTGCGGAAGTTCTCGACCAGGATGTCGGCGCTAAGCGCGAGACGCCTCACCAGGGCAAGCCCTTTCTCGGTCTTCAGGTCCGCAACGACGCTTCGCTTGTTGCGCCCGGCGACCATGAAATACGCGCTTTCGCCGTTCTTGAACGGCGGGCCGAAATGACGCACGTCATCGCCTTCCGGACTTTCGATCTTGATCACGTCGGCGCCGAGATCACCCAGTACCATCGCGCACCATGGCCCCGCCAGTACGCGCGACAGATCCAGAACCTTGATACCGTCGAGCGCGCCCTTCGGCTCCGATTGCGCAGTCATAACAGATAAACTCCATGAAGATGTCGAACGAAGCGGGAGTGTATCGCCTCATCCCCGGAAGGCAACTTTACCCAGGCGATTGCCGGATATTTTCCGCCGCGCTAACGTGTTGCCGGGAGAGAAACGTGCACGACAACACAGAAACACATTCGACGGGCGAGACCCCGCCGCCGACGGCGATGCCGTTCGCGGCACGGATCAACGTCGTGACGACGACCGAGCCCTGGCATTGGCTGGCCGCGGGATGGAGCGATCTCAGACGCACGCGCTGGGTCGGGGTCACGTATGGGTTGATCTTCGTGATCCTCGGCTATGCGGTCACCGTCGGGCTCTATCAGCTCGGATACTATTATCTGGTCTGGCCGATGAGCGCGGGATTCGTCCTCGTCGCGCCGGTGTTCGCGGTGGGGATTTACGAACTCAGCCGCCGCCTCGAAGCGGGCGAACCCGCGACCTTCAAATGCCTTTTGACCGCTTGGCAGCGCGCGCCCGGACGAATCCTGGGATTCGGTCTCGCGATGTCGTTCTTTCTGATCTTGTGGCTGAGAACGGCGGCGCTCATTTATGTGATCAACTTCCCCTACGGGATGCTGACACTACAGAACCTCCTCAACACCACATTCTTTTCCGCGGACGGGCTGACGTTTCTGATCGTGGGGACCGTCATCGGCGCCGTGTTCGCTGTGTTCGCGTTCCTGATCAGCGCGGTGTCTTTGCCGATGATGCTGGGGGAGAAAGCGGATTTCCTTCCTGCCCTGCTGACGTCGATCTTCGCGGTGGCGCGCAATCCGCGCGCGATGTTGGTCTGGGCGGCGATCATCGTTGTCGTGACGGCGGCGGGCATGGCAACGGCGTTCATCGGCCTCGCCCTGACGTTGCCGTTGATCGGCCACGCCACGTGGCACGCCTATCGCGCCTTGGTGAAGCCGGAAATGTGATCGGGAATCGAGCCAATGGAACTGACATTTGTCGGCTGTGGCGACGCTTTCGGGACCGGCGGCCGCTTCAACACCTGTTTCTACGTGAAAGCCGAGAACACCGCGTTCCTGATCGATTGCGGCGCCACCAGCATGACGGCGATTCGTCACCACAACATCGATCCGAACAGCATCGACACGATCTTGCTGACGCACCTGCACGGCGACCACTTCGCCGGGATTCCCTTTTTCATCCTGGATGCGCAGCTTTACTCGAAACGGGAAAAGCCGCTCGTGATCGCCGGGCCGCCGGGCACGAAATCCAGATTACGCGACGCGATGGAACTACTGTTCCCCGGTTCCGCCGATGCACCGCGCAAATTCGAAACGCACGTGATTGAGATGCCCAAGCTGGAAACGACGAACGTCGGCCATCTCGCGGTCGAGACGTTTCCGGTGTCGCATCACTGCGGCGATCCGCCCTATGCGCTTCGGGTAACTGTCGGCGGCAAGACCGTCGCCTACACCGGCGACACACAGTGGTGCGAGGGTGTGGCGGGTGCGGGAAAGAACGCCGACCTGTTCATCACCGAATGCCTGTTCTTCGACAAACAGGTGAAGGGGCATCTCGATCTCGCGACCCTCAAGCAACATATGCCCGACATCGCGCCCAAGCGTCTGATCCTGACGCACTTCGGCCCGGACATGATGGCGCACCTTTCCGAAGCCACTGGCTACGAGCTGGCGGAAGACGGGATGACGGTGACTATCTGAACACAAGCCCCCCTCACCTGTCCTCTCCCCCACACACGTGGAGAAGAGGGACCCTGACGACATGCCGCAGCTAGCCCCTCTCCCCCCTTCCAAGGGGGAGAGGCTGGGTGAGGGGGTAACCCTGTATAAGCTTAAGCCGCGACGTCGACGCCGAGCACGTCCCTGGCGAACGCGGGATAGGTATCCGCCACCTCGACCCCGACCGACGAGCGCAACAGGGCGAGACGCTCTTCCTCAGGCGCCGGGGTTTCCGGCACATTTTCCGGGACATCGATTTCGAAACCGGTGTTGTCCAAAACCTCCTCGACCGTGCGGCCGGGAGTCACGCTTTCCAGTTTGAACCGGCCGACATCGCGGTTGAACGACATCATGCAGAGCTCCGTGACCAGATATTTCGGCCCGCCCGGACGATAAACGTCCGGGTCGCTGACGCCGGGCGCAGAAATGAAATCGACCTTGGGCACGAACACACGGCGCGAATGCTCGGGCCGGAACAGGATCACCTTGGGCACCGTGAAGTACATGAACGCCGAACCGAACGACCCCGAGAACCGCTTATCGACGGTGGGATATTCGCCCGTACCGACGAGATTCAGGTTGGCCTGGCCGTCGATCTGCACGCCGCCCAGGAAGAACACGTCGATGCGCCCCTGCCCGGCCGCGTCGAATATCTCGCGTCCGCCGTCGCAGAACGGGTTGGTCGCCTTGCCATGGATCAGCGAGACGCGCGGCGTGCCGCCGTTGACCTTGCGCGCCAGCAATGCCGCCGCGCCCGGAATCGGAGATGCTGCCCCGACGGCGACATGACGCACGTCGGGGGTCTCAAGCAACCGGGCAATGGTCGTGATCAGGAATTCGTCGCGGGAATAGGTCACTCGGCCGCCTCCTGCGCGCCGAAGACGTTTCGCTGCATATACGCGTTGAAACCTTCTTCCGTCCGCGCCTCGTGGGCGTAGGTGGCGATCTCGTCGGTGTCGGCGGCGTAATGCTCAACCAACCCCAACGGTTTCGCGCCCATTTCGGCCTCAGCCAGTGCGGTGACGTAGAAACCGGGCAGCGTCGCCGCCGCGGTCGCTTCGGACGCCAGAAGGCTCTCGTCCTGAATTTTCTCGACCGTCACCAGCAATGTCTTGGCGGCGTGCGCGATGGTCGCGAGTTCACGGCGGCGGCCGATCCAGACGTTACCGTCGCGGTCGGCAAGCGGGCTGTGGATGATCGCCACATCCGGATTGATCGCCGGAATCAGCACGATCCTGCCGTTGCCCTGCCCCATCGGGTCGTCGACCACTTTCCAGTCGTCGCGGTATTTCAACAGGTCCGAGCCGATGATCCCGGCGAGCGGCATGAACGGTACACCTTTTTCGGTCGCTTGCAGGCCGGTGTGGATCGCCGGACACGTGCTGTCGATGATCTTGATCGAGCCGCTTTCGACCGCCGCACCGAAACGTGGCGCCGGGCCCGCTTCGCCCAACGAGACCGCGGCGCATTCGACCGTCTTCACGCAGCCGGCCCCGATCAGCATGTCGGCGGCGAGGCCGTTGATCGGCACGGTCAGGATGTGCAGGTCCTTCACGCCACGGCGGATGATCGCCCTGACGAGCGCCATCGGCACGAAGCTGTATTCGGGGGGTAAGGCCAGCAAGGCACCGTCCGGCACGTGGCTGGCGAGTTCTTCGACGTCGTTAAGATAGTTTGTCATGGGGAGATTTTAGGACGACTGCTCAGGCTTGGCACGAAAAATCAGCCCCCTCACCTGTCCTCTCCCCCACATCCGTGTGGAAGAGGGACCCTGACGACATACCACAGCCCGTCCCTCTCCTTTTCAAAGGGGAGAGGTTGGGTGAGGGGGTAAGCGTGTTAGCTCAAAAGAATCACGACCCCGGCTTGACCGCTTTCCAGTAATCCGTATTGAGGTTCATCATCATGCCGTCGAGGCGTTGTTCGAGACAGCGGCGCACGCTGAAGAACCGGCCCTGCGAGGTTCTGTACTGGCAATAGCCGACTACATCGGCGGCGCGGTGCATGCCCGGGCCGATCGATTCCCGCGCCGTTTCACCGAACGTGTTTTGCCACAGATTTTCGCGATCCTGCTTTTTCAGGCGGCCCGCCGTCGGCGTTTCGCTGAGCACCCGGCTGACGACCTTGATCGCCTCGAACTCGTTGCTGTGCAGTTTGAAGATCTTGTTGGCGACAGGTTGCAGGGAGGCGATCACGTGTTCGACCTCACCCTCCATGATCGGGTTCGGGTCGCCCGGCACCGGCATCGGCACCAGCACGCCGCCGTCCGCGACGCGGAGCGATCTGGCGCTCAGGCCTTTTTCCTTGAGATTATGAACCGAAAATTCGATCCGGGCGGCGGTGTATCCCCGTTCGGCCCTGACCTTGGCAGCGGTCAGCGGTACCTCGGTCGTCTCGCCTGCATCATTACTGGCGAGGACCTTGAACACCGACAGATCGTGGGGTGTGTAGACATAATGACGGTCGGGGGTATCCCGTTCCGACTGCAGGCAGAACGTCGACAACTCGACCGTGCAGGTTTCGGTACCGCATTCGAGCTTCAGCGGCTGCGACGTGGCGACCACACCCAGCATCTGCGGTGCGGCGTAGGCGGTGGCCGGTAAAACCGCGAGCGCGGCGGCGGCCATGATTGTTTTCGTGAGTGCACGCATGTTGCGCCTCCTGAATCCGGTTCGCCGATCGAAAGCGCAATAGAGGGCCGCACCTCCAACCGAGGCATCTTTGAACAGAACCCTAGCACACTTTTTCGCGTCTGTCGGCAACCCGGCGGCACAACATTGTTTCAGCAGATTTAACAATAAATGACAAAATGTGGCTGTAACCGTTTTCGCGGCACGGCTACTCATAAACACTGCCGGGTCGGCTATCCCGGCGGCGCAGACGGTAACCTGCGCAGCTCTTGGCCTATCGATCCCCGCTGATGTAGCGTGGGGCGTGCTCGAAAAATGGGGGACAATATGGCATCGAAAAGTGATTTCGACCCTGACGACTGGCGCAAAATCGCGTCTGCGCCGATCATCGCAGCGGCGGTGATCTCCGCATCCGACGACGTCGGCGACGACATGGATTCCGAGGAAGAGGAAATCCAGGCGTTCAAGGAATCGCTCGTCAAACTCCGCAAGAAATACGGCAAGACCCAGCTCGTCGCCGAGGTTCTCGACGCGATCGAGGACGAAGGCACCGGCGAGTTCGACAAGCTGTTCGCCACCATCGGCGCATCGGCGTCGCATGAATCGCCGCTCGAGGACAGAATCAAGGCGGTCGGTGAAGCGGGCGAGATTCTCGAACGCATTGCTGACAAAAAGGACGCCAAGCAGTACAAGAAGTTTCTGATCGATGCGGCGACGGCGGTGGCGTCGGCGTCAAAGGAGGGCTTCTTCGTCTTCGGCAGTTCGATCAGCAAGAAGGAAGAGTTTTACCTGCGCCAGTTACAAAGCGCGCTTGATATGTAAGGCGGGGACGTGGCCGAAACGGGGGAATTCGACGAAGCCGAATGGCAGACGCTTCGGCAACTGCCGCTCGTTGTGGCGGCGGTGATCTCCGCCGTCGACTACTCGACGATTTCCGAAGGCCGCGAATACAAGGCGTTCACCGAATTCCTGAAGAAAGCCGGTGCCAAACGACGCAAGTCCCCGTTCGTCGCCGCGATCCTCGACGAGGTGATCGAGGCCGATCACGACACGTTTCAGAAGCATTGCACCACCGTCTCGTCGGCGATGAGCGGCGAGAAGCCGGTCGAAAACGCCCTCAAACAGGTCAAAGAGGCCGGCCTGCTGATCGACGCGCGTTTGGGAAAGAAAGACGCACGCCCGTATAAGGAATTCATCCTCGACGTGGCGCTCGCAGTCGCCCGTGCGCACAAGGAAAGCGCGCTCCCCTTCGCCAGCCCGGTCAGCAAGGTCGAGGATTTCCACATCCGCCGGATCGAGACCGCGCTGGGGATTTAGGCCCCCTCACCCTGCACCTCAACGATTGTCTCATTAGGAAGATAGATCGTACTTTCGGCGTTCCGTCAGGGTCCCTCTCCTCCATTATTGGAGAAGAGGACAGGTGAGGAGGTAAAAACTTAAAAGCTCGCTGGCCGATGAAGCACGATTACCCCCTCACCTAACCTCTTCCCCTCAAAAGGGGGAGAGGGATGATCACGGCAAACCTCTTAGGCTCAATCGTGGTCCTCGTCTTCCTCGAACGCTTTCGGAAGACCGATCGCGCCACGGCGATCGGTATTTTCGAATTGCGCGCCGCGCATATCGGCACCGGTGAAAATCGCGTCGGTCAGCAGCGAGCCCCGGAAGTCCGCATCCCTGAGGTCCGCCTCGGTGAAGTCGCACTTGGTGAAGTCCGCGTTCTTGAGG
>MDSW01101599.1_pt1 | contig 10748 bp, 10 predicted proteins | sample 811171 | NCBI WGS metagenome assembly MDSW01 (sample SAMN05326641, study PRJNA326480) | marine metagenome | isolation source: seawater | place: Atlantic Ocean: North West | collected 2012 | reverse complement strand
CGGATAGAGGAGTGAATAACTTTTCCGAAGCGAAATTAATATGTAAAAAAATTGGGTATCCTGTTTTGATAAAAGCTGCTGGTGGTGGTGGTGGAAAAGGTATGAAAATTGTAGAAGAAGAAGAAAAGTTAGAAAGTTTATTTCTTTTAGCTAAAGCTGAGGCAAAAAAATTTTTTGGAAATGACGAGTTGTATATAGAAAAATATTTTAAAAATCCAAGACATATTGAAGTTCAAATCATGTCAGGTAATAATAGAACTGTTCATTTAGGTGAAAGAGATTGCTCAGTACAAAGAAGGCATCAAAAATTAATTGAAGAAACACCGAGTCCTGTTTTAACTGAAGAGCAAAGAAAAGATCTTTTAGAAAAAACAGTTAAAATGGTAGAGCAAATTAATTATGAAGGTGCTGGTACGGTAGAATTTATTTACGAAAATGGTAAATTCTTTTTTTTAGAAATGAATACAAGAGTTCAAGTAGAACATCCTGTTACTGAAGTTCAGACAGGAATTGATATCGTGAAGGAACAAATTTGGATTGCTTTTTCTGGTCAGACTGCGCTAAGACAAAGTGATATTAATCCAAGAGGGCACTCTATAGAATGTAGGATTAATGCAGAGAACCCTGCTCTAGACTTTCAACCAAGTCCAGGAATTATAAGTGTTTGTCACCAACCATCAGGATTTAGAACAAGAGTCGATGGAGCTGTATTTCAGGGATGCAAGATAACGCCTTATTATGATAGTTTAATAGCTAAAGTTATTTGTAAAGGAAGAAACCGAACCGAGGCAATTCAAAGAACTTTGAGATCCTTAGATGAGTTTGTTTTAGAGGGAATAACTACAACAATAGATTTACATAAAAAAATTCTAAATCACGAAAAATTTAAAAAATCTGAATTTGATACAAATTGGCTTAGCAAAGAAAAATTTTATTAAACTTTGTAACAATTTAATAATTGTAAATCATAAATTGCATGATCAAAAGGTGTTAAATTTGGATCAGACGCAAAAGTCCAACCATTGAAAATAAAAACTTTTTCATTCTCATTTTTTGATAAATCTTTAACTTGCATATATGCCACATCTGTTATTCGATTATTGACCGAAACCTTTCCACATTTGAGTATTTTTATTTCAAGAGGGCCAAACTTTTTCTCTTCCTCTAGATTTACAATGATCTGTGATGTTTTTGCAGTAATTTTATCAAGACCTATTAGGATGGCATGAGATGATTTTGATTTCTGATTATCATTCTTTTTTTTTATTTTAAAATTATTTTTTTGAGATTTTTCATTTTCATCTATTATTTCATCAAAACTTGGTTTTATTTTATCTAAATTTATTAAAGGAGAACTTAAAATTTTTTCTTCAGAAAAAACTTTTGATTGGCTAAAAATGAGAAGCAGAAAAAATAAATTAATTACTTTTCCAAGTGTCATATTTTTTATCGATCCTATCTTTTTTAATACTTACAGGTCTATATTTTTCTTTAGTTCCAGTTTTATTTGCTTTATGTTTTTTTTGCCATAAATATTTTTTTGAATCATTTTTATCTAATGGAATTTTGTCTATAGTATGATGAATCCACAAATACCAATCGGAGGTTATTTTTGTAGCTTCTATACCGCCAGAATATATAACCCACCTCTCATCTTTTTTATTCTTATAATATCTATTCCCAAATTCGTCTTTTCCAACTAATTTTCCTGACATTAAAGTCTTGATCCAGGTGCCAACAGTTTGGCTATTCCACCAAGTAAAAATAATTTTTAAAAAATTCATAATTTTAAATCCACACAATTTCAAATTGTATTATAAAATAATAGACAGTTTTTAAATATATATATATCTACAATGGTAAGGATTCCAATAAAATATGAAAAAATTTATAGTCGAAACTTATTATACGTGTACTTTTAAAACTGTCCATTCACTCAATGACCTCAATGAATCGGAGTTATCTAAAATTGACTCAAGGACTGATGGTGACGTTGAAGTAATTGATGTAAAATTGAATAATAGGAAAACAAAAAAACTTGGTGATAAAAGTTCTAAGGAACCAAATATAAACAAAACGACTGAATTGATTGATCAAAAAATTACCAAAAAAGTAAATAATTCTAATACAAATATTACAAGTAAAATTACAAATAATAGCAAAATAAAAAATCAGGCGAGATTTAAAATGCCAGATCGAAGAAAAGGTTATATTCAAAAAGCACAAATAGGAGATCATAAAGTTTACCTTCATACTGGCGAGTATGATGATGGAAAAATTGGTGAAATATTTATCGATACGAATAAAGAAGGTGAACTAGTAAAAGCAATGATGAATAACTTTGCAATTGCAATATCACTTGGCTTACAATATGGCGTTCCATTGGAGGAGTATGTTGACGCCTTTATCGATACAAAATTTGAACCATCAGGAAACGTTTTAGGGAATGACAGAATTTTAAGCGCATCATCAATTTTAGATTACGTTTTTAGAGAATTGGCAATTTCATACCTTGGTAAAGAAGAATTGGCTCATACACCTTCAATAGCTATAACAAAAGATATCAACAATCAGAAAGCAGACAATAAATTCCTCAACATTGTTAAAAATATTACGTCCAAAGGTTTTGTGAGAAGCAATTTAGAAGAAAAATTAGTAGATTTGTCGGACGTTAGAATAAATCTTAAAACAAAAAATTAATCCTTTTTTTTATCAATTTTTATACCTAGTTCTTTTAGCTGGTTATTGTTAACTTCTGAAGGAGCTGACATCATGAGGTCCTGGGCATTTTGATTCATTGGAAATAAAGTAATCTCTCTGATATTTTGCTTACCAGCTAATAACATAACTATCCTATCAATACCTGGCGCTATTCCACCATGTGGCGGTGCACCAAAATTTAAAGCATTGATCATCCCACTAAATTTTTTTTCTACTGTGTTTTTATCATAACCTGCAATAGAAAATAATTTATACATAAGCTCAGGCAAATGATTTCTAATAGCTCCAGAGGATAGCTCTATTCCATTGCACACTATATCGTATTGGAAAGCTTTTATTTCCAATGGGTTTTTTAAATTTAGTTTCGAGATTTCTCCTTGAGGCATAGAAAAAGGATTATGACTGAAAATAATTTTATTTGTTTTTTCATCTAATTCAAACATTGGATAATCTATAACCCAGCAGAAAGCAAACTTGGTTTTATCAATTATATTTAATTCTTCAGCAATTTTATTTCTAGCAGCACCAAGTAGCTTTTCTATTTCTTTTTGCTTGCCACATGCTAAGAAAACACTATCTCCAATTTCAGCATCGCATTTTTCCATAATTTTTTTTAATGCATTCTCTCCAAAAAATTTACCTACTGGGCCTTTTCCAGTAATTATATCATTTTTTTCAAAAGTAAAATAAGCTAATCCTGAGCCTCCATTATCTTTTGCCCATTTATCAATATTGTCAAAAAAACTTCGGGGCTTATCTTTTGTGTTTTTAGTGATAATTGCTTTTGCTACGCTTCCAGATTTAACTAGTTTTTTGAATATATCAAATTTAACATCTTCACGACTAAATATTTCTGTTACATCATTAATTAATAAAGGGTTTCTCAAGTCAGGCTTATCCGTACCATACTTAGACATAGCAACTTCAAAAGGTATTCTTGGAAATTTCTCTTCGAGGATTTTTTTTGATGAAAATTTTTTAAATAAATTTACCATTAATTTCTCAACAACTTCAAATACATCTTCTTGTTCAACAAATGACATCTCTAAATCTAATTGATAGAACTCTCCAGGACTCCTATCTGCTCTAGCATCTTCGTCTCTAAAACATGGAGCTATTTGAAAATATTTATCGAATCCAGATATCATAATGAGCTGTTTAAATTGTTGCGGAGCTTGTGGAAGGGCATAAAACTTACCTGGGCTTAATCTACTTGGAACTAAAAAATCTCTTGCACCTTCAGGACTTGAAGAAGTCAAAATAGGTGTTTGATACTCCAAGAATCCAAGTTTTAACATTTCCGACCTAATAAAAGAAATAACTTCCGACCTTAAAATTATATTATTATGCATTTCTTCTCGTCTAAGATCGAGAAATCTGTACTTAAGTCTAATGTCCTCAGGGTAATCCTGTTCACCAAAAACTGGAATAGGCAACTCTTTTGCATTTGATAAAATTTCTAAGGTATCAATCTTGACTTCAATCATACCAGTTTTCAATTCAATGTTCTCTGTACCTGGTGATCTTTTTACAACTTTTCCTTTTACTTTTAGAACAGACTCAGGTTTGATTTTTTCTAAAATTTTAAAAAAATTATTTTTATTTTCTATTACACATTGTGTGATGCCATAGTGATCTCTGATGTCAGCAAATAATAGATTTCCATGATCTCTTTTTCTGTGAAGCCATCCAGATAATAAAACCTCTTTGTTAATCTCTTTTGTGCTTAATTCAGAGCAGTTATGAGTTCTGTATTTATTCATTGATTTAATGCTTTTTTTATTAAATTAATATTAATTGATTTTCCAGAAGATAAAGACAACTCATCAATATCTTTAATAAATTTAAACACTTTTTCATATGATCTATCAATATTTTTAATGATGTATGCTGAAATTTTTGGATCAAGATTTATCTGCTTATCAGAAAAAGATTTGGAAATAATTACTTGCAACAAATCATCTGTCGGTAAATCTATGCCTATAAAAACAAAACTATTAACTCTAGATCTTAAATCCTTGAGATCAAAAATTTTTTTTTTGAGAGGGACTCTACTATTTATTACAATATAATTATCTATCTGTTTTGATTCATTTAAAATTGAATATAACAAATCTTCATTTACCCTGGCTTCAAAATTTTCAATTATCAAACATTCAAATTTGCTTAATTGGTTAACTAAATCATCACAAATTTTAGTTGCATCAATTATTTTTACTTTAGAAATTTTTTTTTCTAAAATTTTACATAAATGTGTTTTTCCAGAACCGGAGCCCCCAAATACGTTAAGCCATTTTCCCGGCCAGTTGGGCCAACTTTCTATAAGTTTATAAGCAGAAAAATTGTTGCTAGAAACATAAAAATCTTGTTCAAAGTATTTTGTTTTAAATGGAAATTTAAAAACTAATTGATTCATTAAATTACTTTTAATCTCCACTCATCTCCTGTCAATTCTAAAATGATTTTTTGTTTTTCTAATTGTTTGATAATTTTATCCAATTTGCCTAAATACTTTATCTTTATTAGAACATGCTTATTATTTAATTCCTGAACGAATATATTATCTATGAGATCAATATTTTTAAGTCTTTTATTTAGTTCGACTAAATTATCATTTTTACTCATTAGAAGCTTCGTATTTAAAAATGATGGAGTTCTAATATCGATTAAATTTTGTGACTTTATTAAATTTACTAACTCTTCACTTATTTCTTTAATAATTTTTTTATAATACTCTTCCTCACTTAAATCTAGTTTACTTACTTGAATATTTTTATTAATTTCTTTTTCAACAATTCTTGTTTTTATAAATATTTTCTCATTTTTTTCATTTGTTTGATCAATTAAAATCAAAGCCAAATTTTTATTTTTATATTCTGGAAGTAAATTCTTTAATTGAATTTCTAAAATATCATTTTTTTTAGAATTAATTTTCTGTATAATTTCAATATTTTCCAATGGAAGGATAAATTCTATAAGTTTATTTTCATAAGTTTCATTCCATTTTTCATAAAAGAAATTTCCATTATATAAGAAAACTTGATTATTTTTTTTAAAAATGGGCACTATATAGATTTCCTTATCGGAAACTTCTGAATAAAAAATTCCTTCTTGAAAAAATAAATTATAAAGTTTTTCTTTTTCAAAAAAAATGTTGTACTTTAAAATATCTTCTAACTTATTGTTTTCTTTACTATCTATCTGGTAATAAGCTACTAAATTTTTAATTTGTGAATTATTTAACTTTAATAATTTTTGCTTATCTTTATTTAATATAATTTTATCCACTAGCTCAAAATATCCTTTTTTAATAGCTTCATCAGCTAGTTTGCTGTAAGACTTGTTTGCCCTTTTTGTAACCTCAATATTATTAACACTAAACATGTTTTCTTCTGATAAAACATTTCCAGTTTTAAAAAAAAGCATTAAGATAATAATTAAAATTTTGAAACAATACATAAATTGCAAAATATCATTTTATAAATGAAAAAAATTCAAAATAATTATAAAAAAAGTGGTGTAAATATTTCATTAGCGAATAAATTAGTAAAACATATTTCATCTTTATCTAAAAAAGGTGTCAAAAAAAAGAAAAAGATTTTGGGAGAGTCAGTAATTGGTGGCTTTGGATCTGTGTTCGATATAAGTAAAATAAATATTCCTGACCCTGTTATTGTATCTTGCACAGATGGTGTTGGTACAAAGATCGAATTAGCGAACAAATTTAAAAAGTTTGATACCATCGGAATTGATTTGGTGGCCATGTGTGTGAATGATTTAGTTGTCCAAGGTGCCAAGCCTCTATTTTTTTTAGATTATATAGCCGTAGGTAAATTAGATTTAAAAAAAACAAAAAAAATATTAGGAGGAATATTTAAAGGATGTAAAATTTCTGAATGCGAATTAATAGGAGGTGAAACTGCAGAAATGCCAGGTGTGTACTCAAATAATAAATTTGATTTGGCCGGATTTAGTGTCGGTATAGCATCCAAAGCGAAACTTTTAGGAAAACATAAAGTTCAAAATAATGATATAGTATTGGCTATTCCTTCAAATGGTATTCATTCTAACGGATATTCTTTAGTAAGATCAGTTATAAAAAAGATTTCAATAAAAAAAAAATTAAAAAATATTTTGTTAAGACCGACTAAAATTTATGTAAAAGAAGTTTTAAAACTTACAAATAAAAATTTAATAAACTCTGCTGCTCATATAACTGGAGGTGGATTAATTGAAAACCTTTTGAGATCAATACCTTTTAATCTAACACTAAATATTGATCTCTCAAAAATAAAAACTGGTGAAATATTTAGATGGCTTAAAAGACAAAATATTTCTGATGCTGAAATGTTAAAGACTTTTAATTGCGGAGTTGGTTTTTGTTTAATAGTTAATAAAAAAAATGTAAATCGAGTCAAAAAATTTTTTCCAATAAAATTTAGGCCCTATGAAATAGGATTCATTTCAAAAAAAAGATTTAGAGTTAAATTATTTAATGATTTAAAATGGTAAAAAAAAATATTTGCGTTTTTATATCTGGTAAAGGGTCAAATCTAAAAAATTTAATTCTTAAATCAAGAGAATATAGTTTTCCAATTAATATAAAACTTGTAGTGAGTAACAATAAAAAAGCTGGTGGTATAATATTTGCAAAAAAAAATTCTATTCCCGTTTTGATAGTTAATACAGATAATAGATCTTACGAAAACAAAATTATACAAACGTTAAAAAAATATAAGATAAATTTAATTTGTCTTGCAGGTTATATGAGAATAATATCCAAGAGTTTTTTACAAAAATTTAGAAAAAAAATTATAAATATTCACCCCTCATTACTCCCTAAATTCAAAGGTCTAGACACTTATTCAAGAATAATCAAAAATAAAGAAATTAAAACGGGATGCACTGTGCACTTTGTAAATGAAAAACTTGATAGTGGAAAAATTATAATTAAAAAAAGTTTTTTTATTGAAACTAATGATAATATCTCCTTATTGAAATATAAAACTCAAAGATTAGAAAAATTAGCATTTCCAGAAGCTTTGATAAGAGTTTTCAGGAATTAATCTTTGAAAAAAAAATTTATTTCTTTTTTTGCATTCTGAATTGAGTCAGACCCATGAACTGAATTTTTATCTATGGAAATTCCATAAAGTTTCCTTATTGTATTATCTTCTGCTTCTTTTGGATTTGTTGCGCCCATAAGTTTCCTATTCAATACAACAGCATTTTTGCCCTCTAAAATCATTACAACTATTGGTCCAGATGATAAATAGGTACACAAATCATTGTAAAAAGGTTTTGATTGATGGACCTTGTAAAATTCTGAAGCTTCATCTTTTGTAATGTGGATCTTTTTAATATCTCTAATAGTAAAGTTATTTTTAATAAAAATACTTTTTATCTCTTCAGTTAAGTTTCTTTCAACAGCATCCGGTTTAATTATCGATAAAGTTTGCTCAACATTATTCATAGTTTTCCTCAATTAGTTGATTTAACAATCTAACACCAAAACCTGTTGCTCCACCAGAATTGAGAGCTCCTCCGTATTTTGAAAATGCCATTCCAGCAATATCTAGATGAGCCCATGGAGTCTTATTCATTATAAACCTTTGTAAAAATTGCGCAGCTGTAGTAGATCCTGCTCCACCCACGTAATTTATATTTTGCATATCAGCATTTTTCGAATTCATTAGTTTATCATAGTTTTTATGAAGAGGCATCCTCCACACTTTTTCCTCTACTTTGTCTCCTGCTTTTGAAAGTTGTTTTGATAAGTTGTCGTCATTAGAAAATAATCCTGCATATTCTGAGCCCAGTGAAACTATTATTGCTCCTGTTAATGTTGCTAAATCAATTATAAACTTTGGTTTAAATTTTTTCTCTGTGAAAGTTAATGCATCAGCTAACACTAATCGGCCTTCTGCATCTGTGTTTAATACCTCTATTGTTTTACCACTGTAGGATTTTACAATATCACCAGGTCTTTGAGCATTTCCACTCACCATATTTTCTACTAATCCTACTACTCCCACAGCGTTAATTTTTGCTTTTTTTAAAGCTAAATTTTTCATCAACCCAACTACAGCTGCTGAACCTGCCATATCATAAGTCATATCTTCCATAAATTTTGCTGGTTTTAATGAGTATCCCCCAGTGTCAAAACACACTCCTTTTCCGACAAATGCTAATGGTTTAGAATTACTCTTTCCACCTTTCCACTCCATGACAACGAGATATGAGCCTCTAATACTTCCTTGTCCAACACCTAAAAGAGCATGCATGCCTAATTGTCGTAATTTTTTTTTATCATAAATTGAAACTTTTAATCCATCTTTTCTGAGTGAACTTATTCTTTTAGCATATTCGTCTGGATGTAAAATATTACCAGGCTCTGAAACTAGATCTCTTGCAAAAAATGTCCCTTCCTCTAAAGCTTTAAATTTAAATTGATTCTTAATCGAGGGTATTTTATTTCCAACAACAAGAATTGAAATAAAACTTTTCTTATGTTTTGTTTTATACTTTGTAAAATCGTAGGATTTTAGTTTCAAACCGTGGAGGAAATGTTCAATAAAATTTTCCTGATTGCTTTTTAAACTATCCGTAATTATAGAGAAATTACTTTTTTTTTCAGATTTTATTCTTCCATAAAACTCTGCACCTAAATTTTCGACATCAGAAGTTTTATAAATTTTCTTTACTGCAATTAAAACTATTTTTTTTTTTGAATTTATTTCAAACACAAACATATTTTTTTTTAAATCAAATGTTTTAAGTAAATCATTTAAATAGGAAAATTCCGAGCTTGATAAATGCTTCTTGATAGAGGAAATGTTGAATTTTTCATCTACAAATAGAACAACGTTGGCAGATGTTTTACTGCTAGATTTTTTTGAGTATCTTATATCTAAAGACATACATTAATCACGGTTTAGTCGGCTTGGTTGCTATATATGTCCAAATATATCAGATTTCAACGTTAAATTTATCATTGTTCACTCTTAAGTTGAATTTATTTTACGGATGAACTAATTATATACATAATAAACAATGCTTCAAAATAAAATTTATCAAAACTTTTTAGTAGAGATTTTCAAGACTTTTTTTGTCATTTTGTTTGGCCTATCAATTATCGCACTAACGGTGAGAGCTGTAAATTTTCTAGATTTGATTGTTGATAGCGGGTATCCCGTAATTACTTATTTTAAGTATTCTTTTTTAAATCTTTTTGGAATTGGTCTGAAATTTATTCCTTTCTCTTTTTTGCTAACTATTACAATATTTATACTTAAACATCTTCAAGAAAGCGATCTGATAATTTTATGGACTTCGGGTGTAAAAAAAATTCAACTCGTAAACTTCTTTTTTTTAATATCAATCTTTGTTTTATTTTTTTATTTAATTTTTTCATTATTTTTAACACCTCTAGCTCTAAACAAATCTAGACAATTATTAAGTAACGATAATTTTAATTCGTTTTTACCTACAATAAAAACTAATCAATTTAGTGACAATTTCAAAGGGTTTACGTTTGTAGTAGATAAAAAAGAGAATAATAAAATTCAAAATATTTTTTTACATGATAAAAGTAATAACTTAAAAAATCTTACTTCGAATGCAAAAAATATTGATAGCACTACGATTATTGCTAAAAGTGGAATTGTGGAAAAAAGACAATTATTTTTATTTAATGGACAAATTATATCTTCTAAGAAGGATAACTCTAAAAATGAAGTTATAAAATTTGAAAAGCTAAGTGTTAACTTAAGTAGCTTTCAAACAGGAACTATTAAGAAACCAAAACTTCAAGAAACTTCATCTATAAAATTATTTCAATGTCAGTTATTTAAAACTTTTAAGAATGAAAATTGCTCTGAAGATTTAAAAAAAGAAATTATACCAACATTAAATAGGCGAATAATTACACCAATGTATATTCCTGTTATTTCACTTATATGTTCTTTATTATTAATTAGAACAAAAAAATATTATTTAAATAATGCAAGTATTTTTGGTTATAGTTT
>MDSW01197622.1_pt1 | contig 10749 bp, 4 predicted proteins | sample 811171 | NCBI WGS metagenome assembly MDSW01 (sample SAMN05326641, study PRJNA326480) | marine metagenome | isolation source: seawater | place: Atlantic Ocean: North West | collected 2012 | reverse complement strand
GGGGGGGGGGGGGGGGGGGGGGGGGGGGGGGGAGCGGAAGAAGGGGTTTATTAGGGGGAGCGGAAAGGCGCGACGCGTCGGAAAGACGTTTTTTTCGCGAAGAAAAGGCGTTTGTTTCGCGCCAGCAGTCTACGACGATCACCGCCTCGCCGCGTCGTCGTCGCCCTCGAACCGCTCGCGCACGGCGTGTGCGTCGCGGCGTCGCCTCGACGCGACCCCCCATACGCGCGCCGCGACGGCGACGACCGTCGCTGTCGACGCCGCGACGGCGTACGCGCGGAAATAATACCCGGAGTCGTCGCCGCCCTCCGATGCGTCCTTCCCGAGCTTTTCCTCCATCACGTACGATCCAATCCACGCCGCCGCGAACGCGAGCGCCGTCGCGACCCACCCGAGGAGGACGTGAGCGTCGCGCCGAGGCGTTTTATTCGTATTTTTTTTTCCTTCGCGGAGGAGCGCCAAGAGCACCTGCGTCGGCGCCAGGAGCGTCGCGACTAAACCCAACGCGCCGTGCCACGCGAGCAGATCTCCGCGCCGCGTCCCGAGTGCCCACCCGTCGCCACTATACGCGAACGGTTCGCGCGCGGTGTTTTCCGCGTCGCCGCGGTCCAGCGCGAGACCGAACGCGGCGACGACGAGGACCAGCCCGACGGTCTGCAGGACGCGGTGCAGATGGAACCACAGAGTCGTTTGAGAATAAGCCGCCGCTTTATTTCCCGCTTCTTCCGGAGGACAAAAAAAATTCGCGAGGCCAGGGCACTCGGGGACGCCGTCGAGGTCCACCCGGGGACGTCCGCTCGGACGACGACGCTCCTCCGCGAACCCGGTGGTGACCTGGGTTCGAAGAACCCGGTGACTCGGGTCTCTCGAGCCGCCGCTTTTTCCGCCGCCGCGGGTAGTTTCACCTTCTTCTTCCGAGGCGTCGTCTTCTCGCGCGTCGTCTCCTCGCGCGTCTTCGTCGGATACGTCTCCGCTTTTCTTCTTCCGATGCTTTTTCCCGAACGCGGCGACCAGGGACCCGAGCAGGATCATCCCCCACCCGACGCTCATGAGCGTCGCGTGCGCTTTGATCCGCGCCGACCCCGGGACGGCCGCGCTCTGGACCCCGCCGCCGCCTCGCAAGAAGTCGATCGTGACCGCGCCGTGTAAAGCGTCGTGGTACCGAAGCCTCGCGCGACCGTTCGCGTCTGCGTCGCGCGCGCCGGTCGCGAGCGCGAACCCCACAAACGAACTCGAACTCGACCCGTCGAACCACCGCTCGACGCCCGCGTCCGCGATCGCCAACTCGAACTTGACCGTGAACACGCGACGAGTATTCACGCCGGGGAACGCGGCCGAGGTCGAGGAAGACTCCACCGACGCGTCCGTCAGGGGGACGACGCTCGAGTGATCGGTCACGCTCGAAGTCCCATAGCCCGTCACCTCGAACGCGCTTACGCCCGAGTAGCTCCCCGCGCCCCCGTCTTCCTCGTCGCCGATCCACCCGCCGACGGCGATCGCGGGGACCATCGCGGCGGTCTGTTGGAACGAAACGCTCGCCGCGCGGACGTTTTCGCGCGTCGTGACCAGCGCGAACCGAACCCGCCCGAGCGCGGGAACGACGACGACGGCGGTTTCGTCGACCCCCTGGAACATATCCGTCCACCCCCCGGCGGTCCAGTGAAGAAAAACGTCCTTCGCCAGCGCGGCTTCGCACGCGTACCCGAGCGCGGTTCCCTCGGGCGCGCACCCCGTCGGGTTCGGGACCGCGAGGGGGGGCGAGGGCGGGGGCGAGGGCGAGGGCGGCGAGGAAGATCCGGTGACGGTGACGTCGAGCGTGGTGACGTACACGGTGAGTTTGGAAGGCAGCGCCTGCGCGGTGAGGAGGACGACGTCGCCCGGGGCGGCGTCCGCGGGGACGTCGAGGTAGGCCTCCACGCTCGTCTTGAGACTCGAGGAGACGTGCCCGACCGCGTTCGCGCATCGGCTCGCGGCGCCCGAGTCGGCGGATTTGGGCGCGAGGGCGGCGGATCCGGAGGCTCGGACGAGGAACCCCTTGAACCCGGCGGATCCCGCGGGGGCGTCGAGGCGCACGACCACGCGCGCGCCGGGGGCGGGGTCGCCGGAGACGAGCGCGAGGACGTGGCCGCCGGCGCCCGGGGAGCTGGCGCCGTGGCCCGAGAGCGCGGAGCACGAGCCGGGGTAGGAGCTGTGCGCCGAGACGGGGGCGGGGGGAGCCGCGAGGAGGAGGAGGAGCGCGACGAGCAGCGGAGGCATCAGCGGAGGCATCGTGAGCGCGGTGCGTCCGCCGAATAGAATGAACCACGGACGCGACGACGACGAAAAGTTCGAGCCGGGGGTCGTGATCGGCGCGCGAACGAACGCGCGCGCGCGTCGCGAACGCTAAGCGCCGAGGGTCGCGCGCCGGGCGGGCGACGCGCGAGCGGGCCGGGGACCGGAGGTGTTCGCGAGGCGGGCGCGGGGTGGGAGTGCGCGGCGCGCCGACGACGTGTGCGTTTCGGTCGATCCGTCCCAGGGGACGTGCGCCGCAGATAAAAAGCACCCGCGGTCCACGTGGACGCGCGGATGATCGACTCGCGCGGCCGAGAACGTTCTCGGACCGCGTGCCTTCACAATAGTTCGCGTCCGATGGCGCCTCGCACCGTCGCACTCATCGTCGCGCGCCACTCCGCGCCGCCCTCGGTCCCCCTCGGATGCGCGCCGCGCCCGCCCCGCGGCGCGTCCGAGCCCCCTCGCCGCGCCTCGCGCGGCGGCGCGCGGGCCCCGCGCCCCGCGCGACCCGCGGCGCGTCCCTCGTCCGAGTAGCGCCCCGGCGACGGCCGCGCGCAAGGCTCGACGCCTCCGCACCGCGCGACGACGCCCCCCCCTCCTCCGCACCCCGCGACGACGCCCCCTCCTCCTCCTCCTCCACGGCTCAGCTCGCTCGCATCCTCCGCGCCGTGTCCGACGCGGGCACGCCGTTCCTCCCCCCCGCCGCCGGCCCCGGCCCCCTCCTCCTCCCCCTCCACCCCGACGTCGCGTACGAGCTCGAGCCCGGGCTCGCGGCCGACGGCGGCGCGTTACACGCGTGCCGCGGCCGAGACGCGTACGCGGCGCTCGCGGCGCGCGCCCCGGGCTCCTGCGATCGCGAACTCGTCCGGTGCCGCCTCGCGGTGACTCGCGCCGCCGCGACGGGGCCGACGTCCGCGACGGTCCGGTGGGAGGCGCGCTTCGTCCCCCAAAAGCTCGAGTGGATGCTCGTCGCGGCGGAGCGGTGGCCAGAGGTATTCGGCGGGCCGAGGCGCGTGGTCGAGTTCGACATCTTGGATCGCGTCGGAGAATTGAGTCGGTTCAGGTGGAGGGCGCTGTGGACGCTGTTCCGCGTCGCGGCGACGGAGGGCGAGATGCGAGTGCCCGTGGCGCTCGTCAGGGGCACCAGCGTCCTGGGATTCGAGGAGGACCCGACGTCAAACGCGCTCGCGCTGAGGCGCCACGTCGAGACGATCGAGCTCGTCGCCCTAGTTAACGGCGACGAGGTGCGGAATAAGCGAATTTGCCGTGACCTCCTCGAGTTTCTTGACGCGCGTAAGCCCCCTAAGATGCCCTTAAAAGAGTGGGACGACGTTATTTTGGAGTGCGTGCGATGGTACGACGTTCCAGGCATGGGCCAGTTCGACGTGGACGGGTTGGAGGACGGCGACGAGAGGGAGGCGGTGTATGCCGACGCCATCGCCGCGCTCGGGTTTTTCACCGCCGTCCTCCTCGCCTTCGCGTGGGCGGTCGGGGGGTGGTACCTGAAGGGACTGGAGAGGGACCGGGCGCTCGTGGAGATGCTGGAGAGAAGCGGGTACAATTAACTTTTAGGTATCACTTTCGAAAGGAGGTTCACACTACTCCCTCACGGCGTCGCCGGCTCCGTCTCTCGCGCCGCTCGGTCCTTGTCGTCCGCGCGTGAGAACCCTCGCGCCCCGGATTCATCTGGGCCCGCGTCGTCGTCGTCCTCCTCCTCCTCGACGCCTTCGTCCTCCGCACTTGGGTGCGCCTTGACGTAGCTCACCTCCTCGACGCTCGCCTCCCGCTCGAACCGAATCGTCGCGAACCGCGGCGCGTTCCTCTCGAGCACCCACAGCGTCACCAGGTACAGCGCCCCGAGCACGTTCGCCTGTTCCTTCGCCGCGAACGCCGCCCCCGCCAACTCGCCGTCGTCGTCCTCCCCCGTCGTTCCGGACCCGAACCCGAGCCTTTCCAAAACCTCCTCGCCGTGCCTGGTATCCCCCCGCAACCCCCCGGGTTCGAAATCCAACCCCCGAAACTCCGTCGCGCACAACCCCTGAAACGCCCACTTGATGAGACTCGCCGCGTTGATCCACCGGAAACACGCGGGGACGTTCTCGGGGTTGACGTAGTACCCCCCGAAGACGATGAACAGCACCATCACCGCGGGGCCCATCGCGACGGCGGCTTCGCTCGAGGGCGCCGCCGCGCTCACCGCGAGCCCCAACGCCGACGCGGCGAAGGACTCCAACACGACGGTTCCCGCGAACGACGCGAAGCGCTCGGGTTTGGGGTGGAGGCCCGTCATCGGGTAGACCACGGCGCCGAACGCGAGGGGGAAGAAGGCGCCCGCGGGGAGCTCGGCGACGAGCTTCGCGAGGAGGTAGGGCGCCGCGTCGTACCACCCCGACGCGCGCTCGCGATCCACCACCACCTTCTCGCTCGTGAACGCGGAGATGGTCTTCATCAGCGCCGCCATCGCCGCGTTGATGGCGGACACCTGGAGCAGGCCGAGCCGGTCCTGGATCGACGACTGCGTCAGACCCATCTTCCAGAAGATGGACCCAAACACCAACGCGCTGTTCAGAGAAGTCAGCAAACGAACCGTGTTCGTCTTGGAGTCGCGCCGGACCTGGCGGAACGAGCGCCGGAAGAGGAAGAAAAACTGACGAATCGGGTGAGGCTTCAGCCGACGATCCGAGGATTTCTCCTCCTCGATCGTCTCGCCGCGTCTCCTCGCCTCCGCCTCCGCCTCGTGCGCCTCCCGCGCGAGGAGGCTCCTTCCGGATTGCGACCGGAACGGCGAGCTGAGAAGCCCCGCGACGCCCCCGAAAGACGACCCGGATCCGCCGCCGCCCTTAGAGTCCCTCGCGAAATACTTCGCCTCCCACTCCGCGACGAACCGCGGGCCCTCCCTCGCCCACGCGTCGCACAGCCGCGCCACCCTCCGCTCGCTCTCCGCCTCCGCCTCCGCGCTCGAGTGGTCGACGGAGACGACGTCCACCATGAACTCCGCGGGGTTACAGTTCGCGGGGATGGGCGTCCGGGCGAACTCGCGGAACCACCGGGGCGCCTCCGACGTAGGGCCGCAGTACGCGACGCGCCCCTCGGCCAGGACGCACACGTCGTCGAACAGAGTGACGATCGAACCCCGAGGCTGGTGCACGGAAGCGACCACCGCCACCGAATGACCGCGCGCGCCACCGGGGGACCCGCCGCCGCCGGCGGTAACGTTACCGCCACCTCTCGCGACGTCGCGGAGGGATTCCATCACGCGCTGGGCCTGGAACGCGTCTAACCCGGACGTCGGTTCGTCGCAACACACCGCGTCGGGCGACGCGCCGATGAGTTCGCACGCCAACGCGAGGCGTTTCCGCTCGCCGCCGCTTATCCCCCGCGTCTTGACGTCGCCGACGCGGGTGTCGGCGCACTTCGCGAGACCGAAGCGGCGGAGCTGAAGGTCCACGGAGGCGAGGAGGGCGGACCGATTACGAGTCCCCGAAGTACTCCCGGAGGCGCGCATGCGCGCGGCGGTCTCGAGCGTCTCGCGGACGGTGAGCTGGGAGTAGAAGACGTCGGACTGCTGCACGTACGCGACGGCGTAGGAGGAGGAACGGCCAGAGCTCCGGGCTTCGCCGGGGGGGGGCGAGCCCTCGGCGACCTCGACGCCGTCGCGGGTCAGGGAGCCGCGCAGGCGCGTTCGTTTGTTGGCCGGGACGTGGCCGGCGAGGACGTTGAGCAGGCTCGTCTTGCCGCTTCCGCTCGGGCCCAGGATCGCGAGCAATCGGCCGGGCCGGGCAGACCCGGCGACGTCCCGGAGGATCGTCTTGCTGGGTCGTTTGCCGCGCCCGCCGCCGGCGATCTCGCACGTCACGCGGCGCCAGCGAAGGCCCGGGGAGGGGGAGGATAAGGCGGCGGGGGAGGGGCCCGAGGGGGAGGAGGCGGAGGAGGGGTCGCGTTCGCGTCGACGCCGCTGATTTCGCCGATTTCGGATTCGACGAGCGAGCGCGCGGACCGCCGCGAGCGCGGCGAGGCCGGGGAGCTTCACGTGAGGCGGCTGCGCGTAGAGCACCGCGCCGACCGCGAGGTCGAGCATGACGAGACGCGAGGGGGGGGATATGCCGTGGAGCGCGACGTCGTCGACAATGGGGATCGCGCGCACGATGTGTTGGATTATCCGACGCAGCATTTTAGAGATAGATGCGCCGAGTCGTTGGATCGCCCGATACCAGTCGTGATCGCACACTTCATCCCTCCCGCTCATCACCCCCGCTTCGCCCTCTTGTTGTGCTCCGCCTTGGGCTTCTGCATCGGCCGAATCACCGCGCCCGCGTTTTTCAAAACCTTCGGCCTCGTCAGGTCCCTGAACGCCTTATCCGTGTTCACGTCCGACCCGAGCGGCGCGCGCATGCTCCCCTCGTACACCGCCCGCGACTCGAACCCGTGCGGCAGGTGCTCGACGTTGAACGCCGCCGCCTTCTTGTCGAACTTCTCGGACACCACCACGTGCGCCAGCTTCGCGTCCGCCCGTCCCTTGAGCGCCTTCGCCTTCTCCCGCGCCGCCTTTTTCTCCGCCTCAACCTGCCACCGCGGCTTGGGACGCCGGGCCTGGTCCTCCGCCCACCCGCCCCAACCGGGCATGACCTTCGGCGTCTCCGTCTTCGGAAGCTCGGCCTCCACCTCCGAGCGCTTCTCCTCCGCGAACGCCGAGACCACGTCGTCCCCCGCGAACGCGCGCTCCAAGAGTTCGCGCCGCCCGAGCCCGTAGGCGGCGTCGAAGTCCGCGCCGCCGCCGGCGGAGGCGGCGGCGGGATCGTCGGCGGGATCGGTTGGGTCGACCCCAGGGGGAGGGTCGGTGGGATCATCGCGAGCGTCCGCGGCGGCGGTGACCGCGCCGGCCGCGCCGCGCCTCCGCGCCTCCGCGCGGCGCTTCGCCGCGCCCGCGCCGCGAGGAAGCGACCCCGGCGACGCGGAGACGAAAAAACCGCCGCCGTCTTTGTCTTCGCCGCCGCCGTCGGGTTCCCGCGTCGGCGCGACGCTCGCGGATCCTTCCGCGCCGAGCCGAGTGTGCGCCGCCTCGCGCTTTTCCGCGCGGTTCCCGCCTCGCCGTTTCACCACCCCGTCGTTCGCCGAAGGGTTCGGACGTTCGGTTCGGTTCGGTTCGAAGTCTTCGTCCGACGCGTCATCCGACGCTTTTTTTGGCGCCGCGGCGACGCCCCCGCCGAAAGACCGACGCGTCTGTTGCGGCGGCGTCCGCGTCTGACCGTCTAGGGTCTGACCGCCCGCGGGGACGTCCGCGCCCGGGAACGCCGCCGCGCCGGCGCCCCACTCGCCGCCTCGCGGTTCGGACGCGGCGAGCGCTCCTCGTTCGTCGCGCTCGTCCTCGTCGGCGCGCGTCGGTTTCGCGGCGCCGCGCTCCGCCTTTTCAATCTCCTCGAGCAGAGCCTTCGCCTCCTTCTCCGCCGCCTCGCGCTTCTTCTTCATCGCGCGCGCCATGAACGGCAGCGCGAACAGGCCCTTGGTCGTCTCGGGGTCCGCGTCGCGATCGCCGCCCTCGAGCGCTCGCAGCGCAGCCCTCTTCGCCCTGGCCAACGGGCCGTTCTTTTTCGCGTCGTCGTCGCCGTCGCCGGGACCCGGTTCGAAATCGTCCTCCGACGCGTCCGTCTCGTCCGACCCGTACCCCCCGAACGTCGCGTAGTCCCCGTCGCCGTCCCCGCCGTCCCCGGCGGCGCCTTTGCCCGCGATTTTCCTTCGGAGTTCGTTTCCGATCCTGAGCTGTTCCGCGATGGCCTCCTTGGTTCCCGGAAGGTGCGCGAGCCCCTTGCGAATCGCGCGCTTCGCCCACCGCGACGTGTTCTTGTGCTTCAGGAGCATGCGCTCCTGCGCGCGCAGATACTCGCGCCGAGCCTCCGCGCCGTCGCCGCCCTCTCCGCCGCCGCCCTCGCCGTCGTCCTCCTCCTCGGGGTTCCCGTCTTCGCCCAGCAATCGCACCCTCGCGCCCGTCTTGCGGTTGTGCCTGTGGAACGTCTTGCTCTTGATCGCCTTCACCCGCTTCGCCTTGAGCTCGTGCTTGAACAGCAGGCTCCGCATCTTCGCGAGCCTCCCGCGCCGCTCGCGCGCCTCCTCCGGGTCCAGAGCGTGCATCGCGAGGTCCTCGCCGCGCTCGACGTCCTCCCCCGTGGCGACGCCCTTCTCGCGCAACTTATCGGCGACGCGGCGTTCGAAATCGTCCGCGGGTGCGAAATCAGCCGCCAGCGCCGCGAGCGAGTTCATCTTGGGCGCCTTCTTACGCTCCTGGTCCAGAAAGCTCAGCGTCGCGCGCTCGCGGTTCTTCTTCACCGTCGCCTGCCACTCGGTGACGCTCGCGCTCGTCGACTCGTACGCCGCGCCGCGGTTCACGCGCGCCTTCACCAGACGCGGAAGAGGCGCGGAGCTGACGAGCTTCTTACCCCCCCGACTCGTCAACCCGTCCAGCCTTTTTCTCGCGCCGCCCAAAAGCGAAACGCCGGCGCCGGCGTCGGTCGCCGCGTTCGCCGCGGCGACGAGCGAAGACACGGAGAGCCCCCCGCCGCCCTCACCGGTTCTGTTTCCTTCCCCGTCGGCGTTCGTCGGTTCGTGTGCGTCCGTGCCGACGCTCGGGCCGACGCCGAACTCGCCCTCGTCGTACGCCTCGGTGAGGCCGCGTTTGAGTCTGCGTTGTTTTTGTTTCTCCTCCCTCCGCGAGAGGGACCCGTCGGCGTCCGGGCCGACGACGTCCGCCAGGAGCGCCCGCCGAGCCTGGGAGTCGGAGGAATCCGACGAGGCCGTCTCGGAATCCGACGAGGCCATCTCGGAATCCGACTCGGCGTCCGACTGGGAATCCGACTCGGCGTCCGACTGGGAATCATCCTCCTCCGAGGGATCCGACTGGGAGTCCTCCTCCCGATCGTCCTCCTCCTCCCGATCGTCTTCCTCCTCGTCCTCGTCCTCCTCGTCCCTCGTCACGTCCTCGCCCCGGTCGCCTTTACGGGTCGTCCGGGGGGGTCGGTCGTCCTCCTCGCTGTCGCTCTCCATCATGACGCCGTCGTCGTCGTCCGGGTCATCCGGATCCTCCGGATCCTCCTCCTCCGGATCCTCCTCGGGATCATCGTCCGACCAGTCGTCCTCGGACGACCCCCCGACGCCGCCGCCGCCTCCGCGCCTCGATCCCCCCCCCCTCCTCCCGCGCTTTGCCCCCCTCGCGAAGGACTCGAACGCGATGTCGCCGTAGCGTCGCTCGTCCTCCTCCGTGAACGCCTCGTCCTCGTCGATCTCCTCGTCGTCGAACCCCTCCGGGAGGTCGTCGTACGCCTCGCCCCCGGCGCCGCCGCCGAGCTCGGGGTCCTCCGCGGCACGCGCGCCGCGGCCGGCGTAGTCGTCCTCGTCCTCGTCCACCTCGAAGAAGGCCTGCTGGCGGTGCGCGGCGGCGTCGCCCCGGGGGATCTTCGCCCGCGCGAGCCGCCCGGGGCGCGCGCGCGCGGATCGCGCGCCCGCGGAACCGGAACCGGAGCCGGAACCGCCGCCGCCGCCTTTCGGCGCCCCGCCGGAGGAGGCGTGGCCGCCGCCGCGACCGCGCTTCATCGCGGGCTTGCGGACGCGCGTCGCGCCGCCCGAGGCGGAGGCGCCGCGCGGCGGCATCGACCGAGGCGGGAGGCGACCGCCGGCCGAACGCGCGCGGCGACGAGGTGTGGCGGGCGCGGCCGAAGCCACCGCGCGCGCGACGCGAGGCGGAGGCGCCGGACGGTCACCTCTTGAGACCTCGTCTCGAGCACGCACGGGTCGTACGGGTACGATGCGGTAAAATTCCACTAGAGCCTACACCACGGTCACGCGTTTTCGGAAGAAATGGCAACAACGGTTTCGCATAACTCACCGTACTAAAAAACACCCTCCTCTTCTACCCGTGACATTCGTTTGAAGCGAGCGCTTCACGCTTCACCCCCGCCTCGCGCTTCACCGCCTCTCGCGCTTCACCGCCGCCCTCCCCCCCGGAGGTACGGGTTCACCCCCCACCCGTGCAGCGAGTCCGCGGTGACGTGCGCGGGCGCCTCCTCGAGAACCGCGCCCCGGTTCGCCCCGAGGAAATCCTCCGAGGCCCACACCTCCGCGCGGATGCCCTCCGGGTCCCTCCGCCGCGCGTCCGCCGCCTCCCCCGCGGCGAACCGGCGAACCGCGCCGAGCTCGCACCGCGCCGACCCGGGAAGGCACCGAACCTCAGCCTCCACCCGCGTGGTAGCCTCCACCGCGGTCGAAGAGCCCGACGCCGCGGTCGAAGAGCCCGACGCCGCGGTCGAGGAGCCCTCGGATTGATCGACCGCGCACACGCGGTTACACGCGAAGGCGCCCCAGAAGGCGTTGCGGGGCGCCTCCTCGGGAACCGACGCCGCCTCCAGAAGCCGACCGTCGTAAAAACACGACGACGACGAAGACGAAGGCGGCGTACGCGCGTCGCCCGAAGCCTCCGCCTCCGCCTCCGCC
>MDSW01100650.1_pt1 | contig 10751 bp, 14 predicted proteins | sample 811171 | NCBI WGS metagenome assembly MDSW01 (sample SAMN05326641, study PRJNA326480) | marine metagenome | isolation source: seawater | place: Atlantic Ocean: North West | collected 2012 | reverse complement strand
ATTATTACAACCCGAAGATCTTGAACATGATGATAAAAGTAATTTAAAGTTAGAAGTTGTTGATAGAAAGTTTAGAGGAACAAATTTTATCTATACTCTTAAAACAACTACAAATCATTTAATTCCAGTTTTAGTCCATTCCCATCATATACACCAACATGAAATTGATGAAAAATTTGGAATAAAAAGACCAATTTATATTGACCATATTGTTTGCTTTTAAATTTTTACTAATATAATTTAAACAAGGGGTGTCGAAAGACTGAGAATAAACCCTAGGAACCTGTCCGGTAATTCAGAAAGGGAAAATGGAAAAAATAAATATACTAAATCAATCATCGGCAATTTTTTTAATTACAATTTTGAGTGTTACATTTGTAATCATAGGAATTCTTTACTCAAAAAATTATAAAGGTTTAAATAATTATTTAGTAGCAGATCGATCAATAGAAACTTTTTCATTAACAATGAGCTTTGTTGCATCAGCTCTAGGAGCTTGGATTTTATTTGGACCTTCTTCTGCAGCTACTTGGGGAGGAATGGGAGCCGTGATTGGATATTCTTTAGGTACAGCATTTCCATTATTTGTTTTAATTTATTTGGGTCAAAGATTTAGAAAAAACTATCCTAAAAGTAGAACATTAATTGAAGTAGTAAGATTTAGATTTGGTCAAAGATTATTTAAATTAATTTTATTTTTGTCTATTTTTTATATGACAATATTTTTAATTGCTGAAGTTACGGCAGTCTCATTGTTGATAAAATATATTTCAGGTACAGACCTATGGATTACAGCATTTATTATAATATTAAGTTCTTTAGCTTACACATTATATGGTGGGTTAAGAGCTTCAATTTTTACTGATAACATACAGTTTATTATATTAATAATATTGATAATTATTGTCTTTGGTTATTTAGTTTCATTTAATTCTAATGAGTACAACTTGGATTTTATTTCCAAAAATAAACCACACCTATTAAGTTTTAAATATTTGCCCAATTTTACTGCAGGATTAACCTTTTTCATTGCAGTAGCAGCAACTAACCTATTTCATCAAGGAAATTGGCAGAGAGTTTATGCAGCAAAAAATAATGAAGTGTTAAAAAAAAGTTTAATTATTTCATTTTTATTAATAATTCCGATTGTATTCATTATGGGTTTTACCGGCCTAGTATCATCATCGGTAAATCATGACGTAATACCTGACCTAGCATTTTTTTCATTATTATTAAAAAAAAATTCTTTAACAATATCAATAATTATTATTTTACTTTCAATTTCTTTAACAATTAGCAGTATCGATACTTTAATAAATGCAATTTCAAGTCTAGTTATAGTTGATGGAAAAAAATTATTAAAAGTTAAAGGAGATTATTTAATATTATCAAAATATTTAATTATTATTTTATCAACTTTTGCATTTTATTTTGCATCAAAGGGACTTAGTATTTTGTATCTTTTTTTACTAGCTGATTTATTTTGTTGCGCTTTTGTATTCACTGTTTTTTATGGTTTTTATAACAAAAATTTAAATGAAAAAACTGCATTTATTTCAATTATTTCTGGTTTAATTTTTGGTCTTTTTTTATTTCCATCCCATGATTTTTCTCAGAGTTTATTAGTTGGAATATTAGTTCCAATAGATTTTTTCCCTTCATTTGTCTCTGAATCGTTGTTATTTTTGTCTTTTTTAGTTGCTACATTTATCCCTATTCTAATTTGGAAGTTGAGATAACTTGAGAATCTTATAAAGTATCATAAGTATGCTAAACACTATTATCCCATTCATAATATTAATCTTAGTAGTAGTTTTTATACATGAGTATGGACATTATTATTTTGCAAAAAAATATGGAGTTGCTGTAACAGATTTTTCAATAGGCTTTGGTAAAGAAATATTTGGTTGGAACGATAAATCAGGTACTCGATGGAAAATTTGCTGGATTCCTTTAGGTGGATACGTAAAATTTTTTGGAGACAGAAACGTCTTTAGTCAATCTGATCAAGAAAAAATATTAAAAAAATATAGTTTAGAAGATCAAAAAAAATTATTTGTTCTCAAACCTTTATACCAAAGAGCATTAATTGTTGCAGCAGGCCCTTTTGCAAATTTTTTATTAGCAATATTAATCTTTTTTTCTATATATACTTTTGTTGGTAAAGATTTTACCCCAGCAGTTATCAATGAAGTTCAGAAAGATAGCCCAGCAATGCAAGCTGGCCTTAAAAAAGACGATGTAATAATTTCTATAGATGGAAATAAAGTAAATAGTATTATGGAAGTTTCAAAATTTATTACTATGTCCACTACACCCTTTATCGATTTTACTATTTCACGTTCAAATCAGGAAATTCTTTTTAAAGTGAAGCCAAATCTAACTTTAAGTGATGACGGTCTTGGAAATAAGGTTAATAAAAAAATTGTTGGTATTAAGCTAGGACCTTATAATGATACAATTAATCATGTAAAGTTGGGACCAACAAAAGCTTTATATTATTCTGTAAAAGAAGTTTACTTTGTTAGCACTTCATCTTTAAAATATTTGGTAAGCATAATAGCCGGATCTGGTGATAGCTCACAGTTGGGAGGCCCAATTCGTATAGCAAAAGTTACAGGCCAAGTTGCTCAATTTGGTATATTACCTTTTTTAAGCATAATGGCCTATATTTCTATTAGTCTAGGATTAATTAATTTGTTTCCAATTCCATTGCTAGATGGTGGTCATCTAATGTTTTATGGCTTTGAAAAAGTTTTAGGCAAACCTTTAAGTCAAAAAACACAAGAAGGTTTTTTTCGAATCGGAATGTTTTTATTGCTATCTTTAATGTTTTTTGCCACCTTTAATGACCTAAAGGACCTAGGTTTGTTTTAAATATAGTTTTTTTAATATTTTAAAAAAGCCTTTAAAATCAAGCCTTTTTTAAATAATCACAATATATTGTGGATATCTTTTTTTTAGATACTAAAAAAAAGCTTGATTTATCAACGATTATAGCAAATATGTAATTAACGTTTAAAACCGGAGCTAAAAATGAACAAAAAACAATTAGTCGCTAAATTAGCGGGTTCTTTGAACCAAAGTAAAGCTGATGCAGAGCGTACTTTTGATACTATTACCAACACTATTTTAGATGCTTTAAAAGCGGATGATTCAGTTAAAATTGCTGGTTTTGGTACTTATAAAGTGGCAAAAAGAAAAGCTAGAATTGGACGAAATCCAAGAACTGGAGAACAAATCCAAATAGCCGCTTCTCAGAAAGTAAAATTTTTGCCTGCAAAAGCACTTAAAGAAGTTTTCAATAAATAAATAAATTTCTAACAGCCTTTAATACACTTAAAGGCTGTTAGTATATGCATAAACCGCATACCTATTTTTATCATTAAACATTAGTTTTCCATATTTTTTAAATTATAAAAAATTTTTATGAAATTTAAAAAAAAGGAGAAAAATGATTAAATCTTTTATAAAGTTAATAAAATCAACATTGCTGTTATCAATAATGATGATTATGCCTGCAGCTGCTGAGACAACGGTATCTGCCGAAGTTGGTTTTATTTTTAATACATTTTTATTTTTAGTATGTGGGTTCTTAGTCATGTTTATGGCAGCGGGATTTGCAATGCTTGAATCAGGTATGGTTACCTCTAAAAGTGTATCAGTAATATGTGCAAAAAATATTGGTCTATTTTCTATAGCCGGAATTATGTTCTGGTTAGTAGGATACAACCTTGCTTACGGAATTCCAGAAGGTGGATTTATTGGAAAATTTATACCCTGGTCTGATGCCAGCTCAGTCGATACTGGATATTCGGATGGATCTGATTGGTACTTCCAAATGGTATTCTGTGCAACAACAGTTTCAATTGTCTCAGGAACTTTAGCTGAAAGAATTAAACTATGGCCATTTTTTTTATTTGCAGCGATATTGTCAGGAATAATATATCCAATTGTTATGGGTTGGCAGTGGGGTGGTGGCTGGTTAGCTTCCGCAGGATTCTCAGACTTCGCTGGATCAACGCTTGTTCATTCAACTGGAGGTGCAGCAGCATTAGCTGGTGCGATTTTATTAGGTCCTAGACTTGGTAGATTTACAAAAAAAGGCGACCCTGCTCCCGTTAAACCATTTGCCGCGTCATCAATTCCATTAGTAACAATTGGAGTATTTATTTTATGGTTAGGTTGGTTTGGTTTTAATGGTGGTTCTCAGTTAGCGATGGGAACTGCAGATGATGCAATTGCAGTATCAAAAATTTTTATTAATACTAATTTAGCTGCATGTGGAGGAGTTTTAGCCGCAGCTCTTGTAACTAGATTAGGCATGGGTAGAACTGACGTCGTTCAAATGTTAAATGGTGCAATTGGTGGATTAGTAGCTATTACAGCTGAACCATTAATGCCCTCTCCATTAGCAGCAATTTTAATTGGAGCAGTTGGTGGAGTGATTGTTGTATATGGTACTAAATTTTTATTTAGTCTTAAAATTGATGACGTAGTTGGAGCCATTCCAGCTCACTTATTCGCAGGTGTCTGGGGAACATTAGCAGTTCCAATAACAAATCCTGATGCATCATTTGGTACACAATTTTTAGGTGTAGTTTCGATAAATGCTTTTGTTTTTATAGTTGCATTTATTGCTTGGGCTTTAATGAAAAATACTTTCGGCATTAGGCTAAGTAAAGAAGCCGAACTAAAAGGTACAGACGTAACTGAATTAGGAGTTATAGCGTACGCAATAAGAGATTAACTTAAGTTAATTAGTGGGTCCTTTATCCCCGTGTATTTTATATACTCACAAAGGACCCCTAAAAAAAGCTTTATTAATCATATGATTTAGAGGTCCTTTGCTCCTTCTATTACTCACAAAGGGCCTCTAAATATATTTAAGATTGAAGAAAATTTAACACATCTTTTGCATGATTTTTAACTTTAACAGCCCTCCATTCATTCAAAATCTTATTATCTTTTACTAAAAAAGTACTTCTTATAAGACCCATAAATTCTTTACCCATAAATTTCTTTTTTCCCCAAACTTTATAAGCTTTAATAGCTTCTTTTTTTTCATCAGCTAATAATTCAAATTTTATTTTATATTTTTTTTTAAATTTTAAATGACTTTTAAGACTATCTTTTGATATACCAAAGATAGAACAGTTTAACTTTTTAAATTTATTTAAATTACTGTTAAAATCCTTAGTTTCTAATGTACACCCAGGAGTATCATCCTTTGGGTAAAAATATAATATTATATACTCAGATTTAATTTTTTTTAATTCTACTATTTTATTTGAAGTTCCAACTAGCTTAAAATTTGGCGCATTATTCTTGCTCATACTTAACTATTTTCTTCCCATAGTTTTTTGTAATTAATAAAAGGAGATAAACCATAACTAGAGTTTATATTTGTAATATGAAGAGAAAGACTTTTTAATGGAGAGATACATAACTCACTTTTATAAATTTCATTAATGTGTTTTTCAAATGGATCATTTCTATCTAAACATGTATTATAAAAATTATTCCAATAATTATTTAGTAGTGATTTACTAGTCATAATTGTACAAAGTGTTTTATTGATTGTTCTCCAATGTCTTTTATTACCTATTAGAATGTTTGTTTTTTCATTATCAGTATATAAATAAGGATAATCAGCAGGACACATAAAAATATCTCTTTCAACTTGTGAAGCTATTCTTTCATATGACGCAACCATTTCTTCAAGCATTGGTTCAAAATGCAAATAGTCATCTTCAACAAAATATATTAAATCTTCGCTCTTTTCTTTAGCAATTTCAAAACATTGAAGTAAACTAGCTAAGTTAGAAAAAGTTTGATCATTTTTCTGTTTTTTGATTATATCTTTATATTTATCATGTTCTAAAGAAATAATAGCAATATCTAGATCATTTTTTTTGATTATAGCGTTTATTTTTGAAAGATTGTTCTGGCTCGACTTATCGTCAACTAAAATTGTTTTTATTTTAATATCTGGATATTTATTTTTACAAAAATTAATTGATTTTATAAGAGATTTTAAAGATCTTAAAGAATATTCTATTTTAGGCTGTTCAAATAACCTTTTTTTATTTTGATCCCATATTTCTATTTCCGTATTTGTTCTTAAGATAATCAAAATAGATTTAATTTTTTTAGTGATATCCACTTCTCCTAATGGAAGAACAATGGATTTTTTATTGATTAACGAAAGATCTTCATTAAGTTCCTTATTTAAAGTAGGTGATATGAATTGATTTTGATCAATAATCTCATAACCTAATAATTTTGAAATTTTAATAAATATTCTTTTTAAAATACTTTTTTTCATATATATAAATTAATTATTTACATTAATATGACTATAAAATCATCACAAGAGCTGGTCTTAGAGGCTTTAAAAGTTATTAAAACTATAACATCAGAAGAAGCATTAAAATTATCTAATAATGATGAATGTAATTTAATTGATATAAGAGATATTAGAGAACTGGAGAGAGATGGTAGAATTGATAAATCACAACATATGCCGAGAGGAATGTTAGAGTTTTGGTTAGATCCGGATAGTCCTTATTCAAAAAATATTAATTCTGAAAAAGAAATAGTTTTGTTTTGTGCAGGAGGTTTAAGGTCAGCGCTTGCAGCCAAGTCACTTAATGAAATGGGTTTCAAAAAAGTTTCACATGTAGAAGGTGGGTTTGCCGCTATGAGAGAAAGTGGTTTTAAGATTATTCAGTCGTAAAGAGAAAACTTTTTAGCTCCAAAAATTTTTATAAACCAATATAAAAATAATCCTAACGGTCCAACAAAGTATGTTATCAATAATGGAATAAAGATTATTACTTTAGACATTTCATATTTTAAGTAATCATTAACTATCCAAGCGCCGCAAAATAAATTTATACTTAGAAAATGTATCCAAAATAAAATCAAAAATGATTTATCGTTGAATAGGTCTATTAAATTATTAATACCAAGATATAGATTGAAATTATTTACAAAGTCATATCCATTTTTATAGATAATAAAAAAAACATAAATATAAATTAAACTAAAAACAAGTATTGGAAAAATCGAAATAGTGAACAATTTGCAAATCTTTGATTTAGGAAAGAATATTAAAATAAACCAAAATGGCAAAACTCCAATGTTTAACCATAAAAAAATCATTTCAATGGTAAAATAACTATAAATTTGTTCGATCATAAAAAAATATAATATATTACAAGAACAATGATTCCTATAAAAAATAAAAAAAAAAATCTTACAGGAACAGTCGAAGAAATGAGGAATTTCTCTTTTTCATACGTAGAAAAATATGCACCATCAAAGCAACAGTTAAAGACATATTTGTTAAAAAAATATTTAAAATCGTCTTTGAAGCACATTAGGAAACAGGAAATTAGTAGTTTAATTGATATTGTAATATCAGATTTAGAAAAATCGAAATTTATTAGCGACAAATTTTATTCACAATCAAAAGCCAAAAGTTTGGTTCAAAAAGGGAGTTCAATAAATAAAATTAGGAATTATTTAATTTCAAAAGGGATAAAAGATAATTATATAAAAGAAACAATAGAAAAAATTAAGGAGAATAATTCTGATCAAGATTTTTTTTCAGCTATAAAAGTTTGTAAAAAAAAAAGAATTGGTCCTTCTAGAAATGAAAATAATCGTCAGTTATTTTACAAAAAAGACATAGGTATTCTTGCAAGGAATGGATTTGATTTTGAAACATCAAAAAAGGTTATGGATCTCAATAAAGAAGATTATTTAAAAATAATAAATTTACTATAATTATTTTTTTTTGGATTTTTCAACTAAATTATTAATTTTTTGCCTTATAAAATTTTTCACTATAACAAAAATTATTAAACCAAAAATTGTAACAGAGATAATTATTATTAGTATAATTCTGAGTTGTTCTTCCATCACAAAATATTTTTACTTTTTAAAATTATACTAGGATTTCTAAAATTTTCTTTTCCATAAAGAATTTCGTTTTCATTAAAATCTGTAACCACTCCACCCGCGTGTATAAGTATAGCATGGCCAGCTGCAATATCCCATTCGCAAGCTCTTGGTTCAGCAACATATAAATCAAATTCAGATGAAGCAACTACACAAAATTTCAGAGAACTTTTCATTTTTTGAAATTCATCAACTCTAAATTTCTGATGAAACTTTAATACCTCAGGTTTTAATGAATTAGAGTAGGTAACTGCTTTTATTATATTATTTCTCTCTTTTTTATTATCGATTAATTTTATTTTTTCATTTTTTAAAAGTTCAAAGCTATTTGATGGTCCGTAAGAAAAAAATAATCTTTTTTTACCAGGAGCGTTTATTATTCCTAAAACTGGCTTTTTATTTATGATAAGCGCTGCGTTAATTGTAAATTCATCCCTGTTATTTATAAAATCGTTTGTTCCATCTATTGGATCTATTAACCAAAAATCTTTAAGATTTTTATTATTTTTGTTTGCAGAATTTTCTTCAGATACTATTGGAATATTAGGAGTTAATGATGATATTGTACTAGTTAAAATATTATTAACTTCTAAATCAGCATTTGTAACTGGCGTATTGTCAGATTTTATTTTTGTTTTAAGTCCTTTTTTCCTTAAATCTAAAGAGATATTTCCTGCTTCTTTAAATGTATCCAACAAAGATAAAACAATTTTTTCATTTTCTTTTAAATTCATTTATTTAATTTTTCTAGTTTTATATTATTTGCATTTATTACTTTTTTACCTACATTTTCAAAATTTACAGTAATTTTTTCTTTAATTATTGATTGTATTTGTCCTATACCCCATCCGCGATTATCTGGATTAACAACTTTGTCACCTGGCTCGAAATCTATTATCATTTGATTTACTTATATTAAATATATAAATAAATATCATTAATTATGAAAAAACTAAATTCATTAGGAATAAATAAAGATCCTAAAAACACTCTTTTGGTAGTTGCAATGTCTGGAGGAGTAGACTCTTCTACAGTTGCGGCAATGATGAAACATCAGGGATATAATGTGATTGGCATTACTTTAAAATTATATGATGATTCTAAACAAATATCTAAATCAAAACAATGCTGTGCTGGGCAAGATATTATGGATGCAAAAAGAGTTGCTAATAAATTAAATATAGATCACAGAATTCTTTATTATCAAAATAAATTTAGAGAAGGGGTAATTGATAATTTTATTGATTCATATTTAAATGGGGAAACTCCAATACCATGTATTCAATGCAATCAAACAGTTAAATTTAGAGATTTATTTTATGAAGCTAAAAAAATGAAAGCAGATGCGTTGGTGACAGGCCATTATGTAAAGAGCATTACTAATGAAAAGTTTACCGAAATGTATAGAGGGGTAGATTTAAATAGGGATCAAAGTTATTTTTTATTCAATACAACTAAGGAACAATTAAATTATTTAAGATTTCCCTTAGGAAATTTACAAAAATCCCAAACTAGAGAAATTGCAAAAAATCTCGAACTAAATGTTGCTGATAAACCAGATAGTCAAGATATATGTTTTGTTCCAAATGGAGATTATACTTCTATTATTGAAAAATTCAGACCCAATTCTTGTTTGAAAGGAAATATTAAAGATTTAAATGGTAAAGTAATCGGAGTTCATGATGGAATAATAAATTATACAATAGGTCAAAGAAAAGGAATTAAAATTGCCGATAAAAACCCACTTTATGTAATTGAGATAAACGCAGATAAAAATGAAATTATAGTAGGAGAAAAAGAAAATTTGATAAAGAAGAAAATAAATTTAAAAAATATAAACATCTTAACTAGCAACATAAAAGATTTCAAAAATAAAATTTTTGTAAAAGTGAGATCGACTGGAAAATTATTAAAAGCAAATGTTAATTTAAAAGGCACAGAAGCTGAAGTAAATTTACTTGAAGACGAATATGGAATTTCACCTGGTCAAGCTTGTGTTTTCTATTCCCAAGATGCTAATGGTGACAAGGTTCTTGGCGGAGGATGGATAGAGAAAAATTAATTTTTTCTAACTTTCCACATAAAGTAAGTTAACAAGTAAAATCCTATAACTCCTAAGAAGAAATCCCATTCAAGTGCATGTTTTAAGAATTTATTACCAGGCATACTAACAATTGGTATACTTATTAATGCAACCAATATTAAAGTAGTTACTAAAAATATTTTACATTTTAAAATTGTTGAATTTATATAATCTTTTAATTTATCTTTAAGCGAGTACAATGTTAAAACTAAATAAGTCTGTGCTACTACTTCAAAAATAATAAAGGATAACATTACTACTCTTCTAAACAATTTATAAATTGCAAAATCAAATTTTATACCTAAAAAAATTGAATGAAGGATCAGCATAATTGCTGAAGCTATTCCAAAAAAAACAAATCTTTTAATATGCTTATTGTCTTGATCAAAATTTTTTATTATTTCTTTGTTGTATAGCCAATATTTTATTAACAAGTAAGATGTTAAAAACATTGCAGGTTTAAAAATTAAATAGTTTGGAAAAAATCTTGCTGTTCTACTTATAGAAGTTCCTCCATCTATATACGGAAAAGTATTAAAAAGTCTATAAGGCTGGTCTATTAAAAAATGCAAGTTCGTTGTAATAAATAAACATATATTAACTGCTATAAAGGGGATAACAAAAACCCATATACTTAAAGATTTAACTTTAGTAATTGCACTCATTGAATATAGCTTAGATTATTTTTTTTTATTCTTTT
>MDSW01099260.1_pt1 | contig 10752 bp, 15 predicted proteins | sample 811171 | NCBI WGS metagenome assembly MDSW01 (sample SAMN05326641, study PRJNA326480) | marine metagenome | isolation source: seawater | place: Atlantic Ocean: North West | collected 2012 | reverse complement strand
CCCAGCAGCTGGGGCGGGCACGACTCTGTCCGCCCGGGGTAAGTAGCGATCACGGGCGGCTTTGTACACAAAAGACGATGTAACACCTGGCGGTGAGGCAGTGACTCCCCCAAGAAGGTAATCCATTCGAGAGACACAGCGGGAAGCGAGGGATTGAAGGCTGCGAAACACCGTGCAACACCAAGATTCAATCATGTGCACAACCACTTTCACCGACGCAAACCACGAGCCGCACTACGCACACGGTAACAATTCGTTCATCCGTCTTGGTATGGCATAGAAACATGGCAAGCCTCACCACTTCCATGTACAAGGCAGCACACGCTTGAGGCGAGGCTTGAATCGAGGATGCCGTACCCAGCGTGCCAGCCCCAGACCCAGCGGCCCCCGCGCCAGCTGAAGATGCGCTGTTGCGTGGGCTCGAGTTTGGTCGCGCCTCTGCACCCACTACTGGAACACTGGTGCCAGCGCACAGAGCAGCGTCGGCAGCCGTGGCAGTTGCAATGGCAGCAGCAAGCTTGCTCCGGTGTTCACGCGAACATAGCATCGTGTCAATGCGGGGCATCGTGGGTGGCGGTGGTACATGCTTGCTGTCTACGACGCTGGCATGAGTAGATCCGGCCATACTGCCACCTGCACAGCACAGCACAGCACAGCACAGCACGCTGCATGGTGGATCTCAGATTCTTGTGAGTAGGAAGTAAATTTAGTAGACACGCTGTGGTTAGGATACGCTTCGCTCAACAATGACGTCACCGACGGTCATAGTCACGACACCGGATAGTCCACTCCTGCTGACACCGAGTGATGTCACCTTGCACCGCCGAGCTCCTTCGCAAACTCAACACACCCGCACACACACGTACACCCACACACTTGCTGCCAACTACCAAAGCCCACCGATCGCCGACTGTAGTACGAAGCACAGGTGTGGCAGCACACTTGAAGCACAATGGCAGCTCTTCTCTCCGGCTTGGCGAGCATGTTCAAAGGGGCTCTGCGATGGCTAGGAGGTAGGTGCCCACTCAGAAGTGCTTTAGGGGTGTGCACTGCGCTATCGCTGACAGATCAATTGCATGCAGTGTGGGCACCCACCAACGCAAAAATCCTGATCCTCGGGTTGGACAACGCGGGCAAGACAACTCTCATGCGGTTGTTGCAAACTGGAAATGTAACGTCCAACCTACCGACAGGCCTGCCCTGTACGCGCAGACAGCCGTGTGTGCTCTCGGTGGGATCTGGCTCTCACAACGCGTGCTCGAGGCGCAGATTCGGAAGAGTTGATCCTTCCGGGCAACGTAAACGTTAAAGCGTTCGACATGGGAGGCCAGGTCGCAGGTACTGAGTTCGGGACAGCTGTTGCCTGTGGTACAGCGCTGCCACTCTAACGTCCGCGTGTTGCTCAGCGAGGAAGATGTGGGACCGCTACAGCGTCGCTGTGGACGGCATTGTCTACGTGGTAGACACAACAGATCACGAACGCTTCGCAGAGACTCGGAAAGAGCTGCAAGTACGCGCCGTGCCTTGACACGGATGCAATACCCCCGCTTTGCGAATCGTGGCGCCTGACGCTTTGCGTGGCTACAGGGGTTGCTAGCCAGCGACAAGCTGGTGGACGTTCCCGTTGTGGTGCTGGGGAACAAGATTGACATGCGCAAAGCCGTGTCAGAAGACGAACTGCGGATCACGCTCGGTCTGCTCCACACAACAGGAAAGGACATTATCAAGGGCAAGGCGGATGGCGTGCGACCGATTGAGGTGTTTATGTGTTCGATTGTGGCCAAGGCTGGCGTGAAAGAAGGTACGGCCGTAGCCTCATGAGTCTACTTCACCTGGACAGTGTCTGACTAGCGTACGCCCAGGCTTGACGTGGTTTGGCAAGACATTGGCAGCGCGCGGATGAAAGCGATGTGCAAATAGGGAGGGTTTGCACATGTAGTTCACTTTCACCCACGATGCTATTCCTAAGCCCAGGTGTAGGCAGGTGGTTGATATGGTGCTTGACGTACACTGTACACCGTCCATAGTATCATGTGCACACCCTGCCCAACGGCCTGGCTGCTAGTGTGTAGCTAAGAAAACATGTTCGCATGCAAACACGACTATGTTTGCGTGTTCGTTTGCTGATACCACGGCATGCATGGGCATGACCTCAATGGGCGCTACAACACATGTGCACCTGCCTTCCCACCCTTCATATCGCAGCTGTATCGCGCCATGAACGACGCCAGCGGGCTGGTTTCGGTGATACCACTGTACATCAAGAAGCACCCCATGAATAAGCAGAAGGGAATGGGTACTAGCACCAGAAACCCGAACGCCACATGGGATTGCCACCCAGGCTGCCCCTCCTCCAACAACGATGTTGGCGGAACACCTGCATACGCCACTGCGGGCGCGTCATCGTCATCTGATGGCGGGACGTAGCAATCGAACGTCTTGTTCATGCCCTGAAACACACCACACGTTACGTGCACTCAAAGTAGCCACATCCCGCGCCCGCCGACAAAGTACACTGATCGGCCAACGCACCTGCAACACAGCCATGCACTCTGCCTGTGATGTGCACGCCACACCCGCTGCCGGCGTGACGGACGCCTTGAAGCTTCCAAGTTCATCAGGTTCACCATCGTACACAGGTACAACTGTGACTTGCACTTGCAGGCGATGGCATGCCCCTCCAACGCCGGGCAACGGGCCCGACGAAGCCACGCCAGCGCCACGTGTGCCACCAGCACCTGCCGTCGACGGTCTTGGCACAGCTGCTACGGGGTCTTCGCCCTTGCATGGCGCGTTGGCTCTGATTGCGAAGTAATCCTGCGTGCATACACCGACTTCGACCGCCGAGTACGGCACCATAAGCGACATGTACGACGCAGCGAGCAGTCCGAGCGCCGCGATGACGCAGGCGGCACCACCAGCGACGGAGTCAGGCCGCATTCTTGTCGCGGACTGGCGGTACGACGGTGCCTGCTTGCGTAAGCACCACAACACGCGTGGACCAACTCAGGCGTCGACACGCACAAACACGCGGTGCAGAATACTTCACCACGGATAAATTGTCCGCCTTGCCTGATGCGTGCATGAAGAAACAACACGTATCGGCTGCGAGGGCGCACGGGTCTGCTGTGTTGTGGTAGTACAAGCGCTACGCTGCACCGGCAGTGCCCATCGTGTGTCAAAACCTAGCGTGCATGGCTGCTAGTAATAGTAATCATCGGAGTAGTACCAGTCGTCGTCCGAGTAGTCGTCTTCGTCCGAGTAGTCGTCTTCATCCGCTTCCTCGATCGCCCATATGCCGGCTCCCATTCCTGCCCCGGCCATGGCGCTGGCTCCGGCCTTCCGCCGCCCTGCGTTGTACGTTTTGGTCACGTCACGACCGTCCGCTCGCTCCATGGTGCTACCACGGTGCGGTCGGTACATGCTGCGCGTGAGGCGAGGCATGCACCACTCCGTCCGGCAGTACTTGTTGCAGGTGTGGCCATGGAAAAACGAGTTGATGCCCTCTGCACCCAGGTCTGTCACGCCGAACCGCCGATCGCGCGACATCAGCACTGGGTCCGTGAGGATCACGCCGTCGCTGTACACGCCACCCTGCAGATCGCACAACAGGAACTGGCCACCGGAGACGTGGTACGAAAAGTGGCTAAGTGCTTGCATGGCGGATATCCAGCCAGCGCCCAGCGCCACCCAGCCCGTGTTGGAGTTGAACTTCTCGTAGTTGTCGATGAACGGCTCCCGCAAGACTCGTTCGCCGTCGCCAAACGACACCACCGACGGTTTGTTCACGTGAACTTTGCCCTTGACCACGCGTTCTGCGTTGAACGCGTTCACCAGCTTGATGGTACGATCCACAGTCTTGAGGTCGACGTCGAAATAGCGATCGGCAAAGACGGAGCCCGACTTGAAGCGCTTGACGACACAGCGCTGGCCTTTCCTTGGTCCACTGGTGTACACCCCGCGGTCCACCCACCGGTTCGCACCCTGCGCGAAGCACTTTTCGATGATTTGCGCCGTGGATCGAGGGTCAGGGCGCGCGCAGCTGGATTTGCTTTCGTCTCCGCTGGACTGGCCTTTCGATACACAACGTTTACATCGTGATGTCCCCGGCCCCTTGCGCCACTGGTTGGTGCTGAAGCCGTCGCTGTCGTAGGACCGGGTGCATGCGGCACAGCGGCGCTGCCGTGTTTGGTTCACGCTTGCGGCGACACACTTGTCACACCGGCGGAGCCCAGGGGCTTTCATCAACTGGTTGGTGGAATACCGGCTGCGGTCCCGGCGCTTGCTGCATTCTGCGCACCGGATGGTGCCCCCAACTGGAACCCCGTCGTCAATGCATTTTGTGCATCGCGACACGCCTTCCGCTTTTGTGTTCCACTGGTTGTTGCTGTAGTGCCGGTCAGACTTTTCCTGCAAGCACCCAGCACACACCCGAAGCATGGCCGCGGCTCGTGGGTGGCACAGGGCTTGTCGACGAAGACAAAGGTCCAGCTATCTCTGGGCTACCAGACTGACACACAGCGGCAGCGGATGACACCAGATCGTTCGTTCACGGCTGAGTTTTGTGTAAGATCGCGGAAGCGCAAATCCATGGCGCGACGCTGAGAACGGGAACGGTGTCCTAACACTTCACCACGGACCATCGCCCGCGACATTTGCCTGAAATGCAGCACCTTCCCCGTGTTTTGCAGGCTTTGCTGTGCGTAGCAGGCACGGCCTTGAAGCGCCATTCTTCGGCATACATCGTGTGGTATCAGGCATAGTTGTGGTGTGTCTTGACGGCGACGCGCTTGGGCTTCGTAGAACAGCAACATCCAGCGGCTGCGACAACCGCGCAACTTGCGCACAGATCAGTCCGCGAGCTTGCACCCGTCACCGTTGACTGCATGTGCACTGCCAGCCTCTAGGGCTGGCGAACGTCGTACATTGTGGTCGAATGCCATCCCTTGTGTTCAACCAGCGCGTGCTTGCGCGCATCGGCAGGCGCCTCGCGGCCCGCAATCGTGCGAAGCTGCATGGCTCATCCCCACGCAAGGCTGCAGTGCTGGTGCCGCTGTGCAATGTGAACGGCAAGGCGTCGTGCCTGTTCACTAAGCGCACAGAGGAGGTGGGCACGCATAAGGGGCAAGTGAGTTTCCCGGGCGGCCACGTCGATGCAGGCGAGACTGCGACCGAGGCGGCGTGCCGAGAGTTGGAAGAGGAGCTCGGTGGTGGTGTGCCGTGTGACGTGCTTGGTAAATTCGACGATGCTCTGGCAAGTACGTGCTAGAATTGCTGTGTGCACGCAGTTTGCGCACCTTGGGATTGCTGCGTTCGCGGAAAACCTGTGCCTGACCGCCTGTTGTGCTTGCGCAGTCACGGGTACTCACGTGACGCCGGTAGTTGGGTTCATGCAAGAAGACCTGACGGACATGTCCGTTTTCCAGCTCAGTGAAGCTGAAGTAGACTTCGCATTCACGTTGCCCATCGAGCGGATGCTGGACCCAGCGTTTGTGGCGGTGGAAACGCTGTCCAACCGGCCGCGCGTGGCCAACAGCCGCGCCACCGCCCAGGTCCCCGTGTTTCGTGGCGGGCCTGCCCGTGTTTGGGGTCTCACCGCCTGGATTATGTCAGAGGTCCTGCAGAATGTAGTGGTGCCTAGCTTTGTGGAGGATGAGCAGCTGCTGAAGGAAGACGCGGCACGGCTGCAAGAGCTGCTGGGCAAGGCAGCACACCCACCGAACGAGTAGCCCGTCGTTGATGTCGTCGGCGTACAACATACATAGGGCGCACATGGTGTGCAGCTGGTCAAGCTGGGTGTTTAGTAGGGAGTTAGGGGTTGCACCCTGTGCAATGCCGATGGTGCATAGCTTGAGGGGCGGGCGCGTAGATCTTGATGTTGTCTCTACGTCTTTCTGCCAGTCCTTCGCAAGTGCCCCACTACATCCACCCAATCATGCCCTCTACCTGCAACCTTCTGTTCCAACATGCGCTTCTTCTCCGCTTTCGTCAACTTCCGCTTGTGCGCAGCCTTGTGAGCGGTGCTGCCAGCGGCAGCCTGCCCCTGCGCTCGCTTCTTATCACGGGCCACCAGGTCGCCATCGGCCTGCAGCCGCTCCCACGCCGACATGGACTCCTCCTTCTTGCGTGCTGCTTCTTCCTCAGCCAGTACGGCACGTTCCTCGGCGTTGGGCTCTCGAGGAATGCCGAATTCGTCCATGCCTGTCTTGAGGAACTCCGCGAGCGAGTACCTGCAAACGGTGCCGAGTTACAGCGCCAGCACACCAACCGCCTCGCCACGCAGGTGCCAGGTACGTCACGTACAGCATGCCCATGTCCAGCAAGCTGTTGCCTTCCTCGCGAAGTGCTGCGAGCACAGCTGCAGCTGTGTCCGGGGGCAGCTCTGGTGCCACGATCTCCAAGTCGGGCAGAACGCCGGGGTACTCCGGCCCAAGCGTTGCGCGCAATGTCACCCATTGTCTACCTCTAGCCCCTTCCTCTGGCTCCTCTACCTACGGCCCGGTGTGAGAAAGCGAGCTGTACAGTGTACACAGAACAAGCAACGCGCGGCACTCACAGTGATGTCAATGACAAACAGCGGCTCTTTCTCCACAATCTTGAACTCATCGCCCTCGAATATTTGTGCCAGCCCTTCCAGCTCTTCCTCCTGCTCCTCTCGCCGATCACCCATGGCAGCTACTGGCTAACAGCAGCGTCGACGTGAGGGAAGGCCGCCTGGAGGGCGTCCAGATCCGTGGCGAAGCACACAGCAAACCATTTTTGTGTGTCATCCAATCATCCAAATGTGACACGGTCGGCGTTTTGTGCTGCAGTTTTGGTTGCTCACAACGGGTCAGTTCATGCGAATCGTCGTGTCGCCTGTGCTGCTCCCTGTTGCTGCGGAGCGTGCGTCTCGCCTCGTTCTGCACGTTACTGCCTGCACCTGCGTAGAAATCTGCGCGACACGCGGCGCGGGCTGCGCGGGCGAGTCCAGCTGCAGGGCAGCTGGCCTCATCGTTGAGCCGCCTGTCGCGGTACCGGCTTGGATTGGCGACCTCCCCTGCTGTGGACGGCCACAACAATGTCCGCGGAGGATGTAGGCGGGCTCATCAGCCAAGCCGAGTCCCTCATTAAGTCGTTCAACCCGTCCATCAGCACGGTGGATGCGCACGTGCGTGATGTCTTGGGCGAAGTGAAAGAAGGCGACGAAGACAAAGTGTTTGTGCAGCAGTGCTTTTACGGCTGTCAGCGGTACAAGAAGATGCTAAAGGTATGTCACGGACACGCGGCCACTCTACCGTGCCGTCCGTGTCGAACTGGGCGTGCGTTGCGGTTGGGCACGTCGTTGACTGGGTGCGGTGCCGAATCGCAGGTCTTTCTGTCGAGTTTCTATTTCAACAACAGCTCCCGCATTCTGCGGTCTGACTACACAAAGTACATGATCTTGGCCTACCTGACCCTGTTTCGCATGGAGGAGATGGGCATGAAGCGGTTCAAGTTCATCATGAGCAGCCAAGACCCGACGAAAGTGCACCACTTCCTGGGCTATTTGTTCGACCTCCACAACATCAATGTGTGGCTGAAGGACGAGTGGGTGAAGGTGCTGGATAGGCAATTCGTGGAGGGCACGCTCATTGCCAACATCAAGAAGCGCATGCCCGCGGTCAAGGCCTTCCTCGAGGCCACTCACGACAAGGCGTTCGGCACCATGGTGGTGTCTCGCTCCGACGCTACGATGCAGGATGCTGGCGGCAATGACAGCGGAGCTGGCGCCGGAGCTGGTGGTGGCAAGGCGTCAGAGTCAACAGGCGGTGCACGCCGGCGAGCACGGCCGAAGTTCAACGCCCCGAACATCACCAAACCCCGGCCCCGCATGGCGCCTGAGCCCATCGCCATCTCGCAAACCGCCGCAGCCAACCCGGTGCCCAATAACCTCAACAACGTCACCATTGCGAAGCTAGACAGGCAACGCGAGGAGCGGCTGAAGAAGCAGCGGGAGAAGGTGGAGGAGAAGTACAACGACCCGTCCAACCAGCCGTTCCGGCTGCACGAGACGTCGTCGAAGCTGGACCAGGTGGCTGCAGAGGTCGAAGCGGAACGCATGCAGGAGTGCACGTTCGGTGACGATTTCGTGGCACAACCAGCGCCTCGGTACCCCGCGAAGGGCGCCACAGTGAAGCTCAACGCGGCAGCGGTGCTAAGAGAGGATGCCATCTACAAGAAGAAGCAGGAGCAGGACGCAGCACTCATCAAGGAGTACGAGAGTGCGCTTCGAGACAGCACGGCCTTCTATCAGTGGCAAACCACGATGCGCGAGAAGGACGACGCGAAACGTCGCCAGCAGGTGGAGCGTCGGCGATTGGAGATGGTTGCGTCCCAGAAGGAGGCCGTAGAGGCAGCGTGCGTGCCTGGTTGCGTGTGATAACTGGCCCGGTTCGCGACGTGACATCGAGTGTGGTGGTGTGTGATGTGTGTGTCATGCCCCACAGGGAACGCCGTCGTATGGAGAACAAGCTGTTGGCGGATGCCATGAAAGCGGAGGGTGAGGTCATGTTGTTGACCGCAGAGGCGGAGAAAGAGGCACATCTAGAGGCGTGCAAGACGCTGGTGGAGGAGGTGAAAGCCGTGCGACAGACGGCACCTCGCGAGGCACAGGCCAGGGTGTTCGAAGAGAAGGTCCGCCGCAGGGAGCAGTTGACCAAGGAGAAGGCGGAGGCGTGGGCGAAGTTCGAAGAGGAAAAACGCATCGAGCAGGAGCGCAAGGACGACCTCATTCGCCAAATTCGGGCTCTAGAGCGTGTGCCCAAGCAACGCGTCAAGATGTTCGACCCCACCGAGAGCAGTGGCGTCGGCTTGTTGGAGGAGATGTCACTAGTTGAGCTCAAAGAACGGCTGGAGCTGAACAAAGCGAGGTACGAGGAGGAGGAGGAAGAGCGCCGGCGCTTGATATTGAGGCGGAAACGCGAGAAGGAGGTGGACCTGCGTGCACGGGTCAAGAACATCAGTCGCATCCGCAGTACGTTCCCCCCCCCCACACTCTCGCCTCCTCTCTGCGTGGTTGCGTCTGCATGCTGCGCCTCTAACACGCCCGCCCCCTCCCCTGCCCTGCAGATGCCGCATCTGCAGCCAACCGCGAAGCACGCGCCCGCCGCAAGAAGGCGGAGGCGGACAAGTTGGAGGCGGAGCGTCAAGAGCGGGCGCGGGGCAACCTGGAGGTGGCCAACAGGATCATCGCCAAGAAGCGCGCGCGACGCAAGGAGGAGGAACAGCTCGCAGCAGAGGCGGAGCGCATCGCGAAGCAGCGCATGTTCCTCGGGGCGGCAAAGGCGGCCATCGAAGAGCGCCACTTCGAGCAGCAGATGCTGGGGGCGGAGCGCCAAGTCATGAAGCGCCAAGCCGATGCGCAGCAGGCCGCCAAGACGGTGGAGGAGATCAAGCACATCGAGAAAAACGCGCGGCGCATTCGCCAGCGTGCGGCGGCGAAGCAAAAGAAGGAGTCAGAGGTGGCGGCGGCGCGATCGCTGGATGCGGCACGGCGGCGAATGTATGCGGGCTACGTCGAGACCATGAATGAGAAGAAGGTGCGTGGGTGGGGGGCGTGTTGGTGTGCGCGTGTTGTTGGTGTGGGCGTGCCGTTGTTACCCGGGGACGTGTGCGAGGGTCGCGTTGCTGACACACACGATGGGGTGGTGGCCACAGGAGATAGTGCGGGCCGAGAAAACGCGGCACATGGAGACCATCCGCATCCGTGACAAGCTCAACCCCTACGCTGCAGAGCGCACCAAGGAGCACATCGACATGGGCAGAACGGCGACCATGCGTCGCACGGGCAGGCTACGGGGAACACTTGCAAAGAGCGGCAAGGCCAGCCTTCAACGTGGAGATGCGGGCAGCGTGGCGTCACAAGAGGTGCTTCAATGGGCCGCCATGGGATGATGGCTGTTGCAACGACGACGGGGAACAAAACAACACGTGTTTTTGTGGGAAGGCAAACAGAGAAGCACACAGCTGATGTCAGCCGTCCCCAGCTGGTGTCTGCTTCCGCCGTGTGGTGAACCACCGCGATTTGAGGTCATCAAACACCGCCACCGCGCTGCGCCGGGTAACCTTGGTACCTGTCGCCGCTAGGCGTGGCAACGCAGCTAGCGGCATGTGCACGGACACCGTCGTGGGGGAAGCAGCACTCACACCGCCACCACCACCACTGCTATTGCCCCCACCAAGCCCACCCCACGGGCCGCCCGCCATGCCTGCTTCGCCATCTTGCCAGCCACCCCCCAGCTGCTCCAGTTCGCGTTGGTCCACCAAGAGTTCGTGAATCACGTCCGAGTCATCGAAGACCGGGTACCACCGCCCGAACACACCGATGCACGCCAAGCCCTCCCACGTGTCCTCGTCCACAGTGAGTCCGAACGTAAACAACCCCATGGAACCGAACTCCATGCGGGACACCAACGCGACAGCGGCCCTGTGGTCGTACACGCCTGCGTGCCTCGCCTCTGCTGAGTGCAACACCCGCCCGACCTCGTTCAGCATGTACTGGCGCATGGTGTACTCCTGGGGCCGCGTCACGAACGCCAGCAGCAACGCCGCCAACGCGGTGCGCCCCTTGCCACGCACAGCACGGCGAAGGAAGGGCAGAACACCACGCTTCGGCGGCTGCTGAGACGGTGGTGGCTCACCGTAGTGGGCCTGGCCGTAGGGGTCTGAGCGGGGGGTGCCATGGGGATACTGTGGCGCCGGCTCATGCACGAACACTGGGGCCCCACCCCT
>MDSW01041437.1_pt1 | contig 10752 bp, 6 predicted proteins | sample 811171 | NCBI WGS metagenome assembly MDSW01 (sample SAMN05326641, study PRJNA326480) | marine metagenome | isolation source: seawater | place: Atlantic Ocean: North West | collected 2012 | reverse complement strand
TCTCCCGTGCATTGGCAAACATAGCCGAAGTTGTTTTCCAGCATCTTGACTGCATGCTCATAATAATGGGGCATTTGCTCACTTGCAATGACCACTCGGTGTGGTTTGAATCCAAGTAACCATTCTGCTTCTTCTGGAATTTGTTCATACGCTGATGGAAGAGGTGGTTTGACCACGGTATCAGTATCATCAAAACGTAGAATTAATTCACCGTCCCACTCTTTTGCATAACTTCCGTTGATGACAATTCCGCGAGCATGTCCGAACGAGAGCGGGCCGTTTGGATTTGGTGCGAAACGGAGAACAACTTTTCCTTTTGTCGCATTTTTGAGTTCGGGAAGGCCTTCACGGCGTTCCTTTTTCTCCCGCTTTTCCAAAAGCTGCGGGGCTTCAGCCTCTAAGATTGCTTGGAGTGCTGCTAAACCTTGTTCAGCAGCCATTTTATTTGCATCGGCAACGGCCTTTGCAATCAACGGTGAGATGATTTTTCCATGCTGTCTCAGGTCACTTCTCGTGCCCATCAAACGTCCAATGACGGAGCCAGGTGCTGCTTTTCCCTCATATTCTATTGCATTTTGCAAAGCAAGATGCCTGAAGGAGGCAAGTGTTTCTTCATCTGGGGTCCATGTCATGGGGCTCAACCTTTCCTGTTGCCTTTGCTTCATCAACTACTCGCTCAAAGTCTCCATTGATAGTCAAAAAAGAGTCTGTTGACTCCCATCTTCATAGCGCCTTGTAGGGGGATCGACTCCATATTTTTGGTTCCATGCCCTGCGAACTGTTTTCCAAGACCAACGAAGTGCGGGGTGAGGTTCTGCTTCTTGAAGCAGATTAGGTAAAGCCGCTTTCGTATTCGGGTCACTGGGATATCCTGACCCCAAAGGTATTCCAATTTCTTCAGTGAGTTGCTGAATTCTGTTATCTCGTTCGACTTTAGCGAGAATACTTGCCATTCCTACAATCGGAAAAGTCGTATCAGCTTTGTGTTCTGAGTGGATCGTCGAATCGTTCCAAGGCCATTGTGGCAAGCGTGCAGCAATTCGATCTGTGAACCGTTGTTCATTTACATCGCATGCATCGTTCAACACATGGACCGGTTGGTCGACCTGTTGTCGGATTTGAGTTAATGCCTCAGCAAAAAGTTCGACTTCCAAGAGGTTTAGGCCCGTTGTTTGAACACCGTTGTCAACACGTTCAGGTCCGCATTCAATGAGGGTAAATTTCCAACCGCGCTGTTTGGATTGCTCGTGAAACCAGTTTACCAATTCGTTTCGTTTTTTATGTGTCAAATCTTTTGAGTCTTTGACACCCTGTTGCAATAACATTCCGAGGTCAGCGGTTGGAAGAGCGACCGCTCCGACAACTAAGGGTCCAATTACCGGACCTCTTCCCGCTTCATCTACCCCTACAGTCCACATGCGTCCACCTATATGTCGAATTCTTCATCAGAAGGCAAGGGAACTGATTTTGATTCAGATTGGACTTCAAGACCCGAAACTTTCTGATTTTGAAGAGTAGCGTTTCCCGCATGAGGTTCAGAGATGTTTCCCGATTGAATCTCTTCCAAGAGTGAGTCTGCAGATGAGCGCAATTCATTGGAACTGTGATAATTAAGTACGGTAGAGGCTGCTTGGGTAAGTTCAGGATTCACAGACTCACGGGTTGGTTTGTACGATCCCGCTCGATTTTGAAACGCTTCTTGGAAATCTTCAGCACGAACTTTCATTCGCAAATCTTGCTCGATTGGCTCTTCCTTTTCACTAAATTTTTCCATCCAGTCTCCTACTGCTTCAGGCTCTTTTGTTTGATACATCGCTTCTCTTTGCTTTTGCTCAAGATTTCTTTTGTTACGCGAAACTATCGATTTGAAAATAATGATGCCGGAGAAAAGGACAGCACAAATCATGAGCGACCATGCCTTCAATATCGACCATCCTGTTGAGAGTAGAGCGCCGAAGTCTCTTGATTCTTCAGAATTTTCTTCTTGCCATTCTATACCCTTGTAATCTGCTTGGCTCGTATGGATAAACAAGGTACTTGGCTCAAACTGAGAGCGAACAGTTGTGTTAATCCATACAGTTCCGTTACTTTGTTGGTCCATTGGCAATTCCACCCATGCACGCACTGTGAAATTGTATCCAATCGGAATATCGTTCACTTCGAAGGAACGTGGATATTCAATTTCCTCTTCATATATTGCAATAGCAGGAGGGATAAACGACATCTGCGTTGAATGAGATGATTGTAATTGAACCAATAAACCATCAGCAGTATTGCCTTCATTACGCAGTGTCATCGCAATGGAAAGTCGACCTTTGCTATCAACTTCTTCAATGATATCGGTGAAGGCCCATTGAATGACGGGTGCGATTTTCACAGGAATCCGGGCACTGCCAACAACGATATCTGTATTGATGAGTTTGATATCGACAACAACATCGCCCAATTCAAATGCATAAGCTGTTGCGTTCGCAGTAACAGTGAGGAGGTCAATTTCAGTCATGCTGTTTGGCTCGAGTTCGATCGAAGTGGTGAGCAGTTCCACATCGACAAAGGAAGGGCTTTCAGAAATATCAAAACTGAAACTGTCGAATGCATTCCCCGTATTTTCAACACCAATACGAGCGCCACAAGACGAATTAGGTAAAAGCGATTGACATGAATCGGTCAACAATTGAACGGTGCCGCTCCTTTGCCAATCAATAGATGCACCAACGTCGATAGTCTGCATTCTCACCAAAGCACCATTGGCAAAAACGCGTAATCGGATATCGACTTCGCCGGTGTATTCGAGAGGTGCTTGGAAGCCAATTTCAACTGTTCTCGATTCATTTGGTTGAAGGGTATTTTCTTCGAGTCCGCCGAAAAGTGCGATTGTCCATCCATCGCAGACAAGTCGATCCTCAATGGAAATATCTTCGATTGGCACTCCATCTGCAGAAATCGCTTGGAGTGTAATGTTGAGGGTATTGGGCGTGTTGCCGTTGTTTCGCAATGAGATAGGTAGTCGATCATTTCCTCCAGGTTTGAGTAAAATATCTGCCCCGGCTTGATCAATTGTCACATTGAAAAAATCATTCATAAGTAAATCAAATGACCATTGGGAGATAGCACCATCTATGCTTGATACCGCCTTGAGTTGGAACCTGGGTCCCGTATTTGCAAGAGGTAAACCATCAACAATTTCAGGAACATCAATCCACAGGAATACATAACTCAACCCATCTGGCTGAACAGTTTCATATGCATTCACTCCTTCTGTATTATTCATTGTCCAACCCCAATTCCAACCGGTTTGTGAATACAAATTAAACATAATATCATCAGGTAATGTTGCATTGTTGGTAATGTTCATCGCCACTGAGGTTCGTGTTCCTGGAGTTACTATGAAGGAAGAAACTCCACTTACGCCAAAATTAAGATTGGAATATGGAGCAATACGGACTTGTAAATCTTCCACTTGATACCAAGTCTGTTCGTTCTGCGAAGTGAAGTTCAATGCGAGGTCATACACACCAAAATTTGCATTTGCATCAGCACTCAGGTTGAATTTTACTTGCCTCAAAAAGCCACTTTCAACGAATTGAGTACACGGAAGTCCAGTTATTGTTAATCCATTCACAGTTGATTCAAGTTGGAATGAGAATGTGTCATCACTCTCACCCAGGTTATGGAGTGTCAAAAAGACTTCAATGAGTTCATTTTGATGCACTGTTACTTGCTCCAGTCCAATGACATCAAGTTCACTCTCTCTCGCTTCAAGCGATGGAGAACCGGCACCTGCACCAGCAAAAGAAAGTGTAGAATGCATCAGGACGAGCATCACAATCAGCACCCTGCGCATAAACTGACCACATCATTCAGCATTTCAACGTCACTCCATGAATGCATCACAATGATTGGTAGTCTTCATGAAGCAGAGGAATCTCGGAACGCTATGTCACCCCTTTGGCCCTTTGGTAAAAAGAAAGAACCTGAGATGCTTGATGAGCCAGTTCCACAAACTGTTGTTTACAAAAAAGGCTCTGCAGAGACGCAGGAAGTGTTGGCGGATACATCTCACCGAGAATCCGTTGATTACAAAGCAGCAGTCTCCCTTTTTGGTAATGGAGATACAACGGTAAAGCGTGCTGAAGAACAGTCACAATATTATGAAGGAATTGTTGATGCAGCAGTACCAAACGTTTCCGCGCCACAACACACTTGGATTCATCACACCGACGGATACCATTACAAACAATTTTCAGATGGTGCTTTTGACTCTCAACCTCATCAAAAGAATCCGGATGGAACATACACGCCTTACCAATCCTAAACCGGATCTGGTAGCACTGATTGGAGCGCAGAGATATCAAACTCTGCACCGTTGAGTGGAACGCTCAATTCATATTGATGACTCACTGCTGGGTCCATTTCCCCGAAGCACCCAACATGAACACCATCGATGACCACCTTTGCACATCGGCCGACAAGCCATGGCCCCATCTTTCCACTCAAGGGTTCAATGATGTAATCGGTTGCTCCAAGGTCATTCAAGAGCGCTTGGATTCTACCTCGAATGGCTGCAAATCCTCCTCCTTGCTCAGCGACTAGGAAAGCGAAGCGTTCACTGTTTGAATGGTCTCGAATAACGGTTCCCAATTCATAAACAGCTTGCGGTAAGTCGTGATGCCGATTTGAGGCCATCAATCGGAAAAGTCCGGGCAAGAGGTATTGCCGGAGCAGTGTGTGTTCAATCGTGATGGGGTTTGTAATACGGGTCACTTCACCCATAGGAGGCCAACGCATTGCCTCAAATTGGTCAAAGTCATTGGACAATGTAAGAGATTGAATTTGCATGAGTCCAAGCCCTTGAAGAGATTCTCGTAAACGTCTACGAATATGGTTATCAGAGCGAGGAATTGAGGTGAGGGGTGCTTTAGGTACGTCGGTTCCAAGATCTTCATATCCATGCCCGATAGCAACATCTTCAACCAAATCGACTGGGTGGAGGATGTCGAATCGCCACCGAGGCATTGCAAAGCGAAGTACAGTGTCACCCTCGATGATGTCAGACATTTTAGTTACAGCAGAATTTGTGGTTTCACTTGCCTTATTTCGACCAAGATATCGTCCGCCCATTCTGTTGATCGCTGCAGAGATTTCATCATCATTTAGGCTTCGGCCAAGTAATCCATCGAGAAGTCGTTCTGTGACTTGATGTTCGAGAGGAGTGGATTGGGGTAAGTGTTCTACACTGCCATCAAATCCGGTGACTTCAACAGATTCGATACGACCGCCACGCTCCGCTAGTTGTAAAGCAATGAGCATGAGGCTTGATTCACAGGCTCGACGGTCCCAACCGGTGACATCGATGAAGAAATCACGGGTTGAATGACTCACTGTCGTTTGATTTCCATTAATAATTGGCGGGAATGAGAGAACTTGGTTGTTTGAATCGAAGATGATGGGGTAGGCATTCATGTCCTTGAGCAAATGTGCATAATCGATTCCTTTTGGGTGGCTGGTGAGGATTTGGTCCAGCGTCATCTCTTCGGAACTTGCAAGTGGTGAAAACGAAGTTGAACTCGGCATTGCTTTCACATGAAAAGGAGGCGAAATTTTGGAGAGGTCGTGAACCCCAATCGATGCTCTTCTACGGCCTCGGCCAAGAGCGAAGTGTAATTTCTCTTGATGGTCCATGAGGGCTTTGATAAATTCATCTTTTTCTTCGGCACTCTTTCCAGTCTCGACACTGCGTACAATTGCTCCTAATATCACTGGGCGGATGTGTTCAAGTTCAGAGTCAACAGTCATTTTAACCGGGCCGGTTTTGACGTCGAGTTCGGGTTCACTCTTCGCCCCGTAGAGGAAAGGTCGAATTGCTTTTGCAAGTGTTTCACCAGATAAGAGGTCTGGACGGTCTGGGAAAATTTCGATATCGAGTGTCTTTTCATCGCATGTGTCAATATCTGTGCCGAGTAATGGTAACTCGTGTGCCATCTTTTCGATATCATTTTCTATTCCATAGCGAGACAGGAGTTGTCTCAATAATTTTTGTTCAATCGAAATTGTCGGCATAGAATCACCTTAGCGTGCAAACCAATGCGGAAGAGGTCGGTCATATCCAACAAGTCGAAGACCACTTATTGCGGCTGTTTCATAATCAAGTGCGCGAAGATGTTGTCGTTCAAGGAGTTCAATAGAATCCAGTCCAAGTCTCCTCAAAATACCGCCGAGTTCGTTGGTCAGACTTACCAGCCAATGCGCTAAGTCTTGAGGGTCCTGCATCGGTACTTCACAGCAAATGACATCGATACCGGATGCACGTAGAATCGCCAAGTCTTGCCCACTTGCAGAGAGACCAAGTAACATTCCTGTTTGAATTCCACTGTGTGACAAGTGTGATTTTGTCGAGCGGCCAATCATGGGGAGAGCAGCAGCTTCAGCGATACCTGACCCGTCTTCAATTCGGCTAATTGCCAAATCAATTCCGTGGTGTGAAGAGCGAACGTGCAAAGATTCTACACGAGAAATAGCGTTGACAAATGATACTGGCTTATCCATCCCGAGTAATGTGCGGACAGCGACGACAAATCCGTCAATCTCCTCTGAATTCATTGCAGGAAGTTCATCGAGATCGACAACAACTCCGCTGCATTCATCCAGCAATTCGGGAGCATCTGCCAAATTATCGGTATCGAGGAATACGAAATCGAGAGGTCGAGGATTTTCACGAAGGATGAACGGTTGTTTTGCGAGCATTTCTGCTGATAAAGCGTCTAAGGATGTCGCATCGAGCATGTCTCCATTCGAGAGTATTGGAAGAATAGGGAGCGGCAGAACGGTAGACAAAATATCGTCTTTACCATCTGCAATCAATACGGCAGTATCGCATGTTTGATAGCTTGCAGTGTGGTGTAAATCTCCTGCTACCAAGCCAATACTCGTCAAGTCAGATGAGGAGACTGGAGGTTCGGGATTTTCTACGCTCAACATTTCGGTTGGGACAAGGCATGCTGCATCTTTTGGAATTTCCATTCTTTCATTATCGAGTTCTTCGTTAATCGACTTGACTTCTGCAGCGGTAAGGAGTCGCTGTGTGACGCCGGAAGGCAGCCGACTAGGATACCGGCCATTGATGACGATTTTACCACCGGTCATGCCTGAGCCCGGTGACTTGCCAACATCGCCATGAACAACAATCAAACCGTCCTTCATGCCACCACCGATTCTCTCGCCTGCGGAACCACGGATGAGTAAAACTCCTCCTTCCATGAATGCACCTGCATCATCTCCAACTCCATCCATGATGCTGATTTTACCGCTTCGCATAGCATAGCCAGCATAATTCCCAGCAATTTTTTCGCAAACGATGGTATTGCCACGATTTGCAGCACCGAGAAATGAACCCGTGTCGCCTTGAATTGTGAAATTGCCACCACTGCCGAAGGCAGCTACCCATGATCCAAGAACTCCCAAAGCACGCATTTTGGAACCCTTCGGCAAATTGGGGCACAGCCCGAGTTCTCCATTTTTGGGAACGGGGTCTCCTGCGCTGGTCCAGCCGATGCGTAGAATTGCATCTTGTTCAGCAGCCTGAATGAGTCGAGGTCCGAGTTTCTCGTTAATCTTGAACGAGCGTTCAACAACCTCTCGTGGTTCGGCCATGATGGTTTGCTGTTGCACCATATCCATATACCCTCTCTTGGTAAAAGTACAATTTTTCACATTTCACCTTACTCAAGTTCCGGCCATATTTTCCCATCTGCTCCAACGATTTGTTAATAGAGGGTCTTCAAAGGCAGGTATATTGAGAACCATGACTGTCAAGGTAGCCATCAATGGATACGGAACAATTGGAAAGCGAGTCGCAGATGCAGTTGATGCACAAGACGATATGGAAATTGTAGGTGTAACGAAAACACGTCCTGCGTTTGGCTGTGACTTAGCAGTTCGAAAAGGGTATCCACTTTACTGCACGTTTGACGATGCCGACCGGATTGCTTCTTTTGCCGAGGCAGGCTATACTTGCCACGGCGGTTTGTCAGATTTGTTAGCTGTTGCGGACATTGTCATTGATTGCTCCCCTGGGAAAGTAGGTGCATCCAACAAAGAGACTTACCAAAAAGCGGGTGTGAAATGGATATTCCAAGGTGGTGAAAAGCATGCAATGACTGGTATGTCTTATACCTCTTCGGCCAATCACAAAGAGAACCTAAATGCTGAGGGAACTCGTGTTGTTTCATGCAACACAACTGGTCTTTCTCGGACCTTAGTTCCGCTGTACGAACATTGCGGAGACTTACAGGTCGAATGTACGATGATACGAAGAGCAGCAGATCCTGGAGACTCCAGTAAAGGTCCGATCAATGCCATCAAACCAGTGCTCAAAGTTCCATCACACCATGGCCCTGACGTTATGACTGTAAAGCCAGAAATTCGAATTAATTCTATGGCAGTCGCCGTACCTACGACCATTATGCACGTTCACGTGATTACTGCGACATTACCTGAAGGTCATGGGTTGACGACAGAATCAATCTTGGACATGTGGTCAAAGAACCCGCGCCTGGTCATTATGAATGGTGCTGAAACAGGAATTACAACGACCGCTGAAGTCATGGAATTTGCTCGCGATATCGGTCGTAAGTGGGGTGACTTGCATGAGATTTTCATCTGGGAAGATGGTGTTAAACTCGAAGGAAATACGCTCTACTATTTCCAAGCGATTCACCAAGAGTCTGATGTCATTCCAGAAAACGTAGATGCAATACGTGCGCTTACGGGAATTGAAGAGGATTGGATGGTTTCAGTCAACAAAACGGATGCAGCCATTTCGAAATATAATCATCTTTGATTTGTGTGCCCCTTAGGGGCACAGACAAGGGGCGTGTTGAAAAGGGGACTTGATTTCGATAAGTCATGCAAGATGTGCGCCGCCCCGTTTTCATGCTTTTCTTGCTGCTGATAACATCGTTGTCTCCGATGTTACAGTCTGGAACTTCTTCTGTTGAGATTCAACTTACTGAGATTCATTCTCCATCGGAATCAGAGCGGCTTGAAATTGCTTCATCCCATTGGAATATTGCCGACCCCATCCCGATAGCGGATGTCGAACTTCGTGCATCGACAGGTGTGTTACGACTTCAAGCGGGCGAATTTGACCCATTGCTCTCTGATGGTCCATTCTTGGATGAACAATTCACCGATCTCAATGACCCATCGCAAACGGCTTTGGCATTATTACAACTGAACCAACATGATGGTAAGGTTCTTGAAACGCTTGTCAAACAATACTCAATCACTCCATTAGATTTCATTGCAGACGAAGGGTGGTTGATTCGTTTACCTTCACCAGCACTTCCAACACTTGCCACATTACAGGATGACGAACGTGTTCGATGGGCGGGCATTCAGCATCCTGGATGGCGTATTCACACCTCGCTTCTTGAACCATCAACATCGACGCATCTCGCTCTCATCCCTTCCCCGGATTTAGCAGTTGGAGGCCTTGATACTCTAAGTCTGGATTTAGTAAAAATGGGTGCAAATGAGGCATGGTGTGGAGTCGGATTGTGTGAAGTGCACTACGATTCAGCATTCCAATCACTTCTCCTCAACAACGTCATCCGTGACGGTCGAATCATTTGGACAGAGCCAACAACCGGTCTCGTTCTTCACAATGCGGTAGCAGGCGCCATTCTCGGTGTATCTGCTGTTAATTCAAATGCTTCGTTCACACTTGATGGCTCAGGAGAGACAATCGCTATTTCAGATACAGGATTGGACCAAGACCATCCAGACATTGTTGGTCGTGTGGCAGGAGTTTACACAAATTTTGGACTTGACCCATCACCTATTGATTCCAACACAGGCCACGGTACTCACGTTGCACTTTCAGCCCTGGGCGATGGCTCTGGCGATTCATCTGCTCAAGGTATTGCACCGGGTGCGAATCTCGTGATGTATGCTCTTGAGCACGACCCAACTGGCGTTTTTGGTCGCTTGGGTTCAATCTACGATCTGTTGAATGATGCTCAACAAAAGACCGCAAGGATTGCCATCAATGCATGGGGTTCAAACGGAAACTATGGACATTACACAGCGGACTCTCGTTCTGTTGACCTTCTGGTCAATGACAAGAATACGGTCCTGCCTTTGTTTTCAGTTGGAGACCGTGGCGCACAAGGTGCTTCACAGGTTTCCGCTCCTGCAACGGCAAAGAATGTTCTCGCAGTAGGCACTTCCAATACCGGTTCATTGGCTGGAAGTGTTGCGAACATTTCGAGCCAAGGGCCAAGTCTTGATGGGCGAATTAAACCCGACATTGTAGCTCCAGGCATGAATATCTGTTCAGGACTTGCAGAAGAAGCAAAATCGCCTGCAGGATTTGGATGTGCAACTGGAACGCATGCGGATGGAAGTAGTCTTTACATCTCTCTTTCAGGTTCTTCTCATGCAACAGCCATTGCAGGTGGTGCAACGGCACTTGTCCGTGAATTTCTGCGCGAAGAGATGAATCTCAATTCGCCATCTGCGGCTCTAATTAAGGCGGTCGTCATCAATGGGGCTAAGGATTTAGGAGCGGCAGACATTCCAAATGCAGCCGAAGGATGGGGGCAAATCGACCTTGAGAGAACAGTTCTCCCCATGGACGGCACAACAGCACTTACTACATTCATCGATCAGAACAAGGAGATTGATGCTGGATTTGGATTACTCTATGCCTTCAATCTTGACCCTAGCCATGGAATCGATTTGACGCTTGTT
>MDSW01029543.1_pt1 | contig 10752 bp, 7 predicted proteins | sample 811171 | NCBI WGS metagenome assembly MDSW01 (sample SAMN05326641, study PRJNA326480) | marine metagenome | isolation source: seawater | place: Atlantic Ocean: North West | collected 2012 | reverse complement strand
TCGATACTCATGTTTTGTCACGCCGCGAGATCAGGCCACGCGGGAGTATGTTGCTGCCGTTCATCAGCTCACACGAAGGCTCGACCGCGACCCGTACACTGACACACGCTGGGGAATCCTTACTGGCTTCGATGCCGCCAACGCTCTGGCGATCGCCAAACACGATAAGCCGCTGGTAATCAGGAGAGTGGCGTCCGGCACAGAACTGGCTCTGGAGATGTGCCAGGAAGGACTGTGGTACGACGAACTGGTGAAAAACAAACTGGTTCGTCGAGACAAAGGAGGAGAAGTCCGGGAACTCAAAGGACCAGACGACACGACTTCAGCTCTTGTTGACTCACTCAATGAATACCAGCCCGACCTGTTCGTAACCTCGGGGCACGCAACAGAACGGGGATGGCAGATTGGATTCACCTATCGAAACGGATTCTTTCGCTCTCGAGCAGGACAGCTGTTCGGGGAAGACACAAAGCGTAAGACTTACGCAGTTGAGTCCCCCAATGCGAAAGTGTACCTGCCAATCGGCAACTGCCTGATGGGTCACATTGACGGACCGGACGCGATGGCTTTGGCATGGATGAACGATGCGGGCGTCAAACAGATGATGGGCTATACGGTTCCGACATGGTTCGGGTACGGCGGCTGGGGCGTACTGGATTACTTCGTCGAGCAACCGGGCCGCTACACGCTGACCGATGCCTTCTTTGCCAATCACCATGCGCTGATCCACTCGATCGAAACGAAATCCGGGAATCAGAGAGGAATGGAATTCGATCGGGACGTGGTCGCCTTCTACGGTGACCCGGGATGGTCCGCGCGAATGGCCGATGCCAGGTGTGCTTACAACCAGACACTCACGAATGAAGGTGACACATGGACCCTCAGCGTGACCCCAAACCGGGGCAATGATTCATTTAAGCCGGTGAATACCAATGGAGCACAACGTGGATGGCGGCCGGTCGTTCAATGGCTGCCGTTCCGAGTGCAAGATATCGAAGTGGTCGAGGGCCAGGAGCATGCTCCCGTCGTGGCAGACGATTTCGTACTGGTCCCCAATCCGCGAGAATTCGACTTCAGCCGGAAGTTCAACGTCGTGTTTCGAGCACGTCCAGTCAAAGAGTCGGCAGCAGACTCAGCCGGAGCAGGCGAATAAGGACCCTGCGACCGCTCATCTCGCGTGAGCCGTAGCGAAATTCACCAGAATTCCCCGCCAGATGTTTCTGTATCAAGAAAGCAGATGAGACGACGCATGAAGCCAACGGCATTTGTTTCTGTTCTGTTAGTGATTCAGTCCGTCGCCGGCGCTCAGACAAAGCCATTGAACATCCTGCGCTCCGGTGTCGTCAACGACCAGGTCGTGGATGCGGTCACACCTGGTGGACTCGTTAAAACTGAGTCCGGTGACCTGATCACGACGTTCGTCGACAAGGGTGATTCGGCAGCCGGATCCCGGTGTTATTTTGTTCGTTCGACGGATGCCGGAAAGTCATGGTCCGGGCCGTATCTGGTCGTGGAGCCAACCGACGAGCATGAAGGCGTGTATACGGAGTTGGCAAAACTGCCGGACAACAGACTCCTGATGCTTGTCATTCGCATCTGGCATCGCGACTCAAGCCTCAAAGGTGTTTTCGGGTATCGCGAATCGACCATTGAACTTCTGCTCAGCAGTGACGAAGGACAGACGTTCCGCAAAGCAGGGTTTCTGGACACACCCAAAAAGAGTCTCACCTCCACAACGGGCGCTTTGTATCAACTGGGAAACGGAGACCTGATCATTCCTGCCTATGCCTACCCAAGTCAGCAACCACCGCAGGATGGTTATCAATATGGGTCCGGTTTCTTCCGCAGTTCTGACGGAGGAAAGACATGGGGGAAGATGGAAGTTGCCTTCGCGGATCCACCATCCGCGAATGAGACTCGACAGGGGTTCAACGAAGCAGCATTCGCAGTGCGTAATGATGGTATTGTGATTGCCTATGCTCGGGTCGATGTACACAAAGGAGATGAGTTTCGACTGAATCGTATGTGGCGATGTCAGTCGTCCGACTACGGAAAGACATGGACAAAGCCGGTTGAAACTGAGATCACCGGAATCTCTCCCATGATCTCCAGGCTGCCGTCAGGTCAGTTTGTGCTGCTCTGCGGTGTCCGTGATTCACCTGTCATGCGTCGCACGACGTCTTTGTTTACGAGCAGTGACGGGATTGAATGGTCCTATCGCGGCCACCCACACTACTCCAGGACCGGCGGCAAGCCCTGGAATTCTGCAACAGGCGGCTCCCAGGCAATGGTCTCCATGGGGGGGAACCGGCTGTACGTTGTTTTCTACGCGGCAGACGAACAGCTTCCCGGACGCAACCGAACCTACATTGATGGTTGCCTGCTGGAGTTATAGACGTCCACCGTCATCTGTGAAGCACCTCAATCCGGTTCTCTACCTCAGCGGGCTGCCCCTTCCCTCTGGCTCGGTAGTAAAGCGTTCCCTTCAGAGTATTGTCGTATTGCAGTTGCGTCAGCAGGACATAGTCGTTTTTCATCCTGTCGAAGGTGCTGTATCGAGCTGTCGTACGACAGGCTCCTGCCCACACCGGATCAGACCTGCAAACTGATCACCGTCACTGAGGGAATAGTGACTTCGCGATTGAACCGAATCACCTGCTTTGATTTCGTGATCTGCAGCCCGTAGGCTCAGAGGCAGGCCGGCGATGATCACCGTAAGAGAATGAGTGGTCTCATGACAGTCGTCCAGATACAGATGTTGATAACGACTTCGCTGGACAGTTTTACCTGAGGGCCAGAATCGAGGCGAAGGTAAAACACTGAAACCATGGGGTCACAGTCTGAAACCCGACCTGTTCCAGTCGAGCGACATGTGCTTCAAGTGTTTCAGGAATGAGTCGATTTTCAATAGCCGTTCTCTTCTGAGCGATCTCCAGATCGCTGTAGCCGTGTGAACGTTTGAATTCGTGGTGCAGTTGAGTCATCAGACCCTGCTGCTCAGGACCGTCAAAACAAACTTTTTCGGACAGCAGCAACGCCCCTCCTGAGTTCATTCCGTCAGCGATATGCCGAATCAGATCGGTCCGTTCTGCGGGCGGGAGAAACTGCAGCGTTAGATTGAGCACCACAACCGATGCGTTCTCGATCTTCGTTGCCCGAATGTCCTGGAGAATCACATCCGTACGATTGAGCTGACGTTCCTGCAGTCGCGACACCATGGCCTCAGAATTGTCGACTGCAATCACACGACAGTCCCGTGCCGCGTGTTGATCCAGAAGCACAGTTCCTGCTCCCAGAGAACAACCAAGATCGTAGAGATTGGTGCCTGCGACCGAGAACTGGTGCGCACACTGGCCAATCATCGACAACATCGTGGAGTAACCGGGCACAGATCGACGGATCATATCCGGAAAGACATCGGCGACAGCGTCATCGAACTCAAAGTCGCCAACGTGACTGAGGGGAACTGAATAAATGCGATCCTCGGACATTATCGTCTTTTCTTTGCAGCTTGCTTCTGCATGGCTTTGGGCTTCAGGGTCGACGTGTATTGAAAGCTATCATCAAAGAGCCCAGTGACCACAGCTTTGTTTTTCCACAGAGCGGCCGAGATGTCCACGAACTCCTGCATGACTCGACCGTGCTGGATCGTCTGGGTTGCCTGTTTTTTTCGGGTCAGATCTTCGGGCTGTGCTTCACTTAGTCTAAGAGCAGGCAGACCTTCCGGAGTCAGGAAGCTGAACATGTGCCCGTTCAGTGATGTATACGGCATGCTGACTCCCTTCCGTTACGCATCGGAATGATGCATCGGAATGATGCATCGGCGAGCCGATCATATTGTTCAACAAAACAATCTGGAATATTGCCATCCATGACCCGAGTCTCCTGAGAGATGTGGCCGCCCACTCGGCCCTTGTGGTGGACTTCGCGAGAAGTCCGGAAGTGAAAGGAATTTAAGCGAATTGCACTCGCTTATCCGGACCTCGATGTGTGGCCGGAGTGTCACTCTTCCTGGCGTGAAGCAGCCGTCATTCAAAGCAAACCCAACATCTATCCGAGCCAGAGATGTCTCCGGCCAATAAGAATTTCGGCGAAGTCCACACCACCAGGAATAAACACCAACGGACACTTGGGGTAGTTCGAAAACCAGTCCGAATGCTAACGCCGATCCTTAAACACAATCATCAGTGTCTGCGATTCTCGCAAGCGTCGTGAGCGAATATTAATCGTGTCCTGGATGTCCGCGCCCGCCCCTGGGATTTCGACGATCAGCTGGACTTTGTTGTTTCGGACGGGAGCGACCGTCTTCTCCTGGATCGCCTGCAGAACATTATTCTGGTTCATGAACATCGACGGACGTCGCGCAGACTTATCGTACGGCAGCTTCTGGCTGAATCCGTCAGTCCCTTTCACTGTTCCGATGAGGTCTGACAGGCGGTATCGAGGCGTGCCCTCCTTGAGCTTGACCTCGATGATGATCTGGTAGTTTTCACCTGGCCGGGGGCGGGCCGGAATGGTCCACGCCGTAAAACTCCCCTTGGTGACAGCAAGTCCACCTTCGGGCACTCGCAGCAGAAATTCGTTTTCTGATTCGTCTCCGGTCTCCGCGCTGCTGCGCATCAAACTTGGGACAGCCTGTTCGGGTAACGTCTGCAGCTCACCATCGTTATTCGGGCGAACCAGATTGGCAAGACGATCCATCGCTGAATCCCCCTGAACCTCTCCTTTATTCACTTCGATGACAGCCTCGAAACGTGCCTTGCCGTCGATCACTTCCTCTTCGCCAAGACTGGCCTGAAGCGGGGGAGGATCGTCAAATACATCCGTCACGACGGTAAAGATGAAGGCCGCCAACAGGAACGCCAGTAGATGGAGCCCTGTGGACAGATAGTAGCCCATTGCATCGGGACTCGTGAGTGCATCCCGAATCCACTCATCCTGCTCCGGATCATCTTCAAACAGCGCATCGACAGGAGCCGGCTCCTGAGCGGGCGGCAATTCATCGAGTGGCTGAGTGATCTGAGACATACGGATGGCGTCCAAGGCGCAGCGTCCGAACGGACGGTGAGGAAATCTGCGGCCGGTTCGATTCTATCTGGTTCCCTTATCCTAAGTCGACCGCCCAAACATCTGAGATTTGCACGCCCACAGGAATCAGACCGAATTTCGAGACGGAAATCTTCCCTCAGCGAACGAAAACTCATAACGAGCCGTTCCACTATATATTCTGCCAGGTTTACCTGACCGGTCTGTTCGGCAGTTTTTTTGCAGCCTTCCATGTCGGTATAAAACGCCCCGCAGTATGCGGAAATGTGATTCGATTGTTCCAGTTCTGATGACGACTGTTGGTCACATGATTACTATTTCGCTGATTATCACATGTCTTCACCCATCCGGAATTCATGGAACCGAAGAAGATACGTGAGTGCCTCTTTCTCGCGGGCAGTGACTCTCAAGACCGATTCTCTGGTCCGAAAGCGTCACAAAACGTCTATAATCCGCATCTGAGGGCTCACATCCCGGACGACAGAAGTTTCGCCAATGGACCTGGCGGGATCGTCGCTGGAGGGAATTGGAATCAGTGACAGGATCACGGAAGAAACTCTTACTTGAACGTCAGGACCGCTGGGGCCATGGTTTGCCTCTGTGGATCCTCGTTGGTGTGGCGTTCCTGCTGCCAGTGGTCATCTACCCACTGAAAGACCTGCGACTTCAAAACGACGTTTCAGGCTGGCTACCGCGCAATGATCCTCAGGCCCGCATTCTGAGTTGGTATCAGGGATTGTTTCCCTCGGAAGATCGTGTCCTGCTTTCCTGGGACGATTGCTCTCTGACTGACCCACGCATGGAGCAAATTCGCGAGACTCTGCAGGGCAAGCTCGATCCGGAAGGTGTGCGCAAAGGCGGGTCACCATTTATCAAAGAAGTCAGTCTGCCAGGCGACATCATCAAGAAGATGATGAAGCGGCAAAAGTCTCTTAAGGAGTCGTTGGCTGAAGTCGAAGGCGTCCTGATCGGTCGTGGACCGATGAGACTTCGTTTCTCTGATTCAGGTCGGCTTCGTGGTGACTACCTCAAGAAGGAAATCCTTGATCTGGCGCAGTCAGAATTTGGTATCGAAGTGAGCATGGTGGACTACTCCATGCCAATGCCGGAAGGCGAAGTTGATATCAAAGATCCGGAAGGCTGGGAGCTTCAGCAGGCGTTGATCGAATATGTTCGCAGTGAACCACTGTATGACATGCAGCTCGTCTGGGACGGGATGCATTCTGACTCGGAAAAGACAGAACAGTTCCAGAAAGCGTTACTGAATTTGACGGACCCTGGTTCATCCGGAGCCACCAGCGGTGAAAAGTCGATCGAGGAATGCTTTTTTACACCAGGCGCTCTGGCTGCAATCTCCATTTCGCTGTCTGAAGAAGGCATCGCGGACAAGAAGGCGGCGATTGCAGCTATCCGGGAAGCTGTCGTCGCAGCTGAGATCGACGAAGATGCGTTCCACATGGCGGGGCAGCCAGTCGTTGGCGTGGCCTTGAATGCTGCAGTCCGGGACGCCGCTCTGCATCCGGATCGCTCATGGATCGACATCGCTCACAAAAGCCCGATCATCCTGTCGGTTCTTGTGAGCGTTGTCTTCTCATTCCTCATGCTGAAGAGTCTACGTCTTGCCACACTGGTTCAGGCCGTCAGTTTTCTGACCGTGTTGATTGCGGTCTCGCTCGTTCCGATGAGCGGAAATAAAATGAGCATGGTGTTGATCGTCATGCCCACGCTCCTTGCCGTGCTCACGACATCTGCAGCCATCCACCTTTCGAACTACTGGAAGCGGTCGGGTGTTTCAGGCTCTTCGCAGTCAGTCTTCGCGGCGGCGCGAACTGCATGGCTGCCGTGTGCTCTTGCGGCTGGAACAACGGCCATCGGCCTGGCTTCTCTGATGACCAGCAGCCTGGTTCCAGTCAGAAACTTCGGACTGTACGCAGCCATCGGATGCGGAATCTCATTCGTGGTGGTTCTTTATGTGCTGCCAACATTCATGCTTTATTGGCCAAAGACTCCGCCTGAAGTTTCTGAGGACTCAACATCTCACTGGGACAGCTTTGGGCGATTTCTGGCTCGCCATCGCTGGGCGGTGTGCACTTTCTGTCTGCTGATTACAGTCGCTGCCGGCTATGGTCTGACGAACTTCGGGACGGAAACCAAGATCATTAAGTACTTCCCGACCGAGTCACGTCTGGTTCGTGATTACGTGTTTCTTGAAGACAAGCTGTCAGGCGTGATTTCGATCGACACGCTCGTGCGATTTGACCGACAGGCTCAGTCAAATCTCCCGTTTCCTGAACGAGCACGAATGGTGCGGGAGATCCAGGAAGAGATTCGAGCACACTCAGAAATCAGCGGTGTGTTGTCTCTTGCTTCGTTCCTCGACCTTCGGGAGGTCGACCGCAGCACGATGAGTCGCCTTGAGCAGATCAAGCTCAGACGAACCCAGCAGCAAATGGAAAACAGCATTCATAAACGTCTGCAGGACGAAGGAGGAGACTCAGAATCGCTGGCGTCCATGTTGGCAATTCCGGATTACTCCACTGACTGGCGGGAAGCCGGTGACCAGGCACTCAATCGTGAGGGAGATGAAGTCTGGCGGATCACTGCTCAAACCTCGGCTCTCAGCGATTCTGACCTCGAAGTCCTGATCGGTGACATGAACGAGATCGCCGGCCGGCACCTTGCCATGGTCGACAGTCCACATACCGGCCACGTTGTGACTGGTCTGATCCCCGTGTTCCTGCGGACTCAGGAAGCTGTTCTCGAGAGTCTCATCTACAGCTTTGGGATGGCATTTCTGCTAATCGCTGTGGTCATGATGATTCAGCTGCGTCACGTTGGTTCAGGTTTCCTGACGATGCTTCCCAACCTGATGCCCGTCATTCTGATCTTTGGTGCGATCTCATGGTTTAATGTGAAAGTCGACATCGGAACGATGATCACAGCATCCGTTGCTCTCGGCATTGCAGTTGACGGTACTCTCCATCTGATTACCTGGTTTAAAGAGCTCGTCAGTGAGGGGATGCCCGTTGAGGAAGCGGTCGGGAAGTCTCTGGAACACTGTGGTCCGGCAATGTGGCAGACAAGTCTGGCCATCGGTCTGGGAATGCTGGCCCTGTTATTTGCTGACCTTCTTCTCGTCAGCAGATTCGGAATGATCATGTTCCTGCTGATCTTCGCAGCCCTGGTAGCGGACGTTATCTTCCTGCCGGCTCTCCTTGGAGGCATGCTCGGCCGCATGATTCGAAAATCGTGCTATGTCCCCCCGCCACCGGATGACGCACCCGCTCAGACGGTTCGCATTGCCGATCCACCGACCCCTCCGCCGGAGTCTCGGGTGAACAGTGATGGATCTGAGCCACCGCTTAAGGACGTCGTCTGATTCATTCCGCAGATGAATCATGAATTCTGCGTTCCCGGCTCTGCTAATGGCCTGTACCGGCCATTCAATTCAGATGGCACTGTCTCTTGCCATTGCGGAAAGCCACATGACTCAGCTTCGACAAACCTGTCTTATCCCGATGCTCCTGCTGCTGATTCCGGGCTGCGGAATGCCCGGCCAGCGCCTCCTGACGATCGAAATCCACGAGAACGACGAACTACGATTCCGGGGAATTCGCGGTGTCCCCGATGATACCCCCTTCGATGAGATGTGGGACTACCTCAACAGTGTGCGATTCGCCCCTCAGGCAGAGGACGAAGATGCTGCTCAGGAAAGTGTCCGACCGGAACTGAAGGGCAGCGTCCGAGTCATCATCTTCCACGGTGAAAGTCAGCTGGCAACCTCCCAGGTGAATTCGCTCACCCTCACCAGGAACGACAGCGGCGGATGGCAGATCAGCCCTGCCGCTCTCAAACAGATCAAGGGAGCCGCCCACTGACTTCAGACGAACAGTTTGTGGAACAGTTTCGGCAATCAGACAAAAGTTGCCTCCAACGAAGCACCGCAGCGTCATCAGTGAGGGTGATGGACGGCATGATCGATGAAGGACTATCCCCTGAGTGGCCTCAGTAGTCGTCGCCACAGATCGGTCTGCAGCAGTTCGTCGGGGTCCAGCTGTCGTTTGAGCCTGAAGAATTCCTCCAGCGACTCAGGAGGCATGGAGGCCCTGTAGTGTTGCGGAAGGAGCGTCGCATCTTTCGCGAGGTAAAAGCGGCCACCCGCGGCAGCAACCAGCTCATCCATCTGATGGCAAAGTTCCCACAGCCTGCTTCGATTATTCCGGGTCACTCGAAAGTCCTGGGCAAGGCTATATCCGTCGACTCCATAAGACATCAAAAAACCGTCGGTGCGATGCTTCTTCATAACCGTCAGATAGTTGACGAGTCCTTTGCGCTGCTGGAGCCGGATCAACTGTTCAAAAACATCGTAAGCATGAGCATCCGGAACCAGCACCTGGTGCTGAATGAGCCCGCTTCTTCCGAAGCAGCGTTCGAATCCGGGTACACTGTCAAGCAGAAACTGATACCACACCACTGGCAGTCGAGACTGTCTGCCATGCCTCACTCTCGCCGCTCGGTACCTGGCTTCATTGATCCAGCGAACACCCGTGTCATTCCAACATGGTTGCAGCAAATGCCTGATCCAGGTCTTCGGCAACAGACCAGCCACACGGGTCGGGAGTTCCTGATTAGCCACTGACAGTGAACCTGGTTCCGACTCTTCCACATGGGCAGCACACTGAATGTGTCCCCGTCCAAGTCTGGAACCACGAGCAAACGCATCAAGCCATGCCACCATAAAATCGGAGCCGCCTGCCGCTGACTCGAAGCGATCAAACGTCGCGGCCAGATTCTTCTCGGCATACTCATTGACGGCGACCAATCCGCTCGACACGGACCGCAGCTGGAGCGTCAACCGGGTGATAATGCCAAGCATTCCAAAGCCTCCGATCGCTGCGCGAAACAGTTCACCGTTATCCGTCGAGGAGCAGTTGACAGTATCACCCGATGGCGTCAACAGGCTCAGCGACGAGATATACTCACCAATCGGTCCGACATGCCACACGTTCTTCCCGTGGGTATTCATGGCCGCGCAGCCACCGAGTGTTGTCCGTGATGTTCCGGTGACAACATGTGGCCACCAGCCACTCGGTAGACAGTGCCTCTGCCGGAGCTCTTCGAGATTTCCGGTTTTGATGAGCTGCGACGCCTCGAAAAAGAATATGGAACACGGACCTTTAGACGTGCCGGGGAAGACGCACAGGAAGACCGAAAGGTAGCGACGGAGCCTGCCTGACATGCCGCGAAAGGGCATTTCAGTGAACAGCACACTACAACAGACCGAAAACCTGTTCTCACGTTTGTTCTCAAACCCCGACTTTCACGGTGGACGAGACACACTGCGATTCGCAGACGAAACCGTCTCACGAGACCAGCTACGGGAAATGATTGAGGCCACTGCGGCAGCACTGCGGGCTCACGGCGTTTCCAAAGGAGAACGAGTCGCACTTGTTCTCGGCAATACACCTGAGTACATCGTGGCCTTCTTCGCAGTCACTGCACTGGGCGGGATTGTCGTTTCCATTGACAGCCGCATTGGTGCCGAGCGTCTGAAGATCGTTACGGCAGACACACGACCGGTCTGTTGCCTGCAGACGCAGGACCTCGAGGCGACTCGCGGCATTAATATTCCTCGTCTTGAGCTCAATGTCGACCTGGCAACGCAGGCCGTTTTCCTGGGAAGAAACCTCTGCATCGCACCACTGG
>MDSW01194687.1_pt1 | contig 10754 bp, 13 predicted proteins | sample 811171 | NCBI WGS metagenome assembly MDSW01 (sample SAMN05326641, study PRJNA326480) | marine metagenome | isolation source: seawater | place: Atlantic Ocean: North West | collected 2012 | reverse complement strand
CCGGTGCTTTCAACCGCTCAGCCATCTCTCCGTTCGGTTGTTTTTATTAGGTTATTTAATAATATCAACTAAAAATATTATTTGAATTAATAAACTCTACTAGTAGACATTTAAAATATTCATAAATTATGAAAATTTCTAATTTTACGAAAGGCATCGTATTTTCATCTACCGGTTCATTTTTTTGGGGTTTCTTTGGTACAATTTATTTTCAATATATTTCATATATAGGAGTTATTGAAGTCGTTGTTCATAGATCAATTTGGACGCTATTAATATTATTAATTACAACTGCTTTTTTTGATAAGTGGAAAATTTTAAAAAAAGTTTTATTTGATAAAAAAAAAATAATAATTCTATTTGTTACAAGTTTATTAATACTATCAAACTGGTCACTTTGGATTTATGCTGTTTCAAATGGCAAAATTATTGATGCAAGTTTTGGATATTTTATATTTCCTATATTAAGTGTTTTTTTGGGATATCTTTTTTTAAAAGAAAAATTAAATAAAAAAAGAATATTTTCAATTCTTTTAGTTGCTATTTCTAGTTCATATTTATTATTAAATGCTTCTTCGATACCGTGGGCTGGTTTTGGTATGGCTTTTTTTTGGAGTACTTATAATCTTTTGAGAAAAAAAATTCATGTTGAAACTGATATAGGATTGCTTATTGAAAGTTTATTTATACTCCCAATAGTTATCTTGTCATTATATTTGATAGTTAATACTAATAATAATGATTTTAATTTAGCAAATATAAATCTAGCACTTTTAATTGTTTTAGCAGGACCAATGACTCTAATACCGTTATTTTTATATGTTAAAGGTGTCGAATTATCAGGCCTAGGACCATCAGGAATGATTTTTTTTATCACTCCAACGGCACAGTTTTTGCTAGGTTTCTTTTATTTTAATGAGCCTTTTTCTATACAAAAGTTCATAAGTTTTCTTTTAATATGGTTTGCTGTATTTATTTATTTGAAAGATTTATATGAAAAAAATTAAATATATTATAATTATTTTTTATTTAACATTATTCAATACAAACGATGTTAATGCAAATGATAGTTTTGAAGAGTGGAAATCAAATTTTTTTAAATATGCAATTTCAGAAGGTGTAAGCAAAAAAACATTATCTCTTGTTATTGAAGATTTGAGATTTTTACCTAAAGTTATTGAATATGATAGGCACCAACCAGAATTTTATGAAGACACCAATACATATATTACCAAAAGAACAGGTTCAAAAAAAGTTAGTATTGGCATCCAAACTTATAAAAGAGATTCTGATTTAATCAATCAAGTTGAAAAAAAATTTAATGTTGAAAAAGAGCTTCTTTTATCTTTGATGGGTATCGAGACAAACTTTGGAAAATATTTAGGAAAAATGGATATACTTTCTTCTTTAGCCACACTAAGTTATGACAAAAGAAGAAGTGAGTTTTTTACAAAAGAGTTAATAATTGCATTAAAATTAATTGATAACAAAAAAATAAAACATGATGAACTTTATGGCTCTTGGGCCGGCGCTTTTGGGAATTTTCAGTTTATGCCTTCCACAATTTTGAATAATGCTATTGATTATAATAATGACAATTTGATTGATTTAAAATCTACCGAAGACTCATTTGCTTCTGCGGCTAACTATTTATCAAAATTAGGATGGGATACTAAAAGAAAATGCTATACTGAAATTACTTTAGATGAAAAGATACCTTTAAAATATTTAAATTATTCAGCACGTAAAATTAAAAATAAAAATAAATTATCATATTTTAAAAAATATATAAAAAATTTTGATAATATTTATCAAAATGAAGATGAAATTGTAGCTATAATAACCCCAGATAAAGAAATAGTTGAAAATTCAAATTTATATTCACCTGCATATCTAATATATGATAATTATGAAATAATATTACAATGGAATAGATCTTTGCGTTTTGCTTTAGCAGTTTGCACACTAAAAGATAAATTTAAAAATGAACTATAAAATAATTATTTTTTTATTATTGATAACTTTTTCATGCACTAATCAAAATTTAGTTAATAAAAAAATGACTAAAGATGTTATTTACCAAAAATATTCAAACAATGGATTCACGCTTGTTTATTCTGATGAATTATTCAAAAATAAAATAGTTAATAAAAAATTAAACGACAGAGAATTACTAGTATTTCAAAACAACTTGAAGAAAAATACAGATGTAAAAATTACAAATTTACTAAATAATAAATCTATAATTGCTAAAGTTAATAATAAATCAAAGTATCCTGGTTTTTATAATTCAGTTATTTCAAGTAGAATAGCTGTTGAAATAGAATTAGACCTAAGAGAACCTTATATACTTATCGAGTCTATTGATAAAAACTCTGTATTTTATGCTGGTAAAGCAAAAACTTTTGATGAAGAAAAGAATGTTGCTGCTAAAGCACCAGTTGAAGGAGTTAATATTGTTAATATTTCTACAAATAATTTAGTTGAAAAAACTGACATAAAATCAACAAAAAAATTTAAATATATAATTAAAATAGCTAATTTTTATTATAAAGACTCAGCAGAATTGGTTAAAAAAAGAATAATGACAGAGACTAAAATAAAAAAAATTAATATTGAAAAAATAACAATTAATAACTATAGACTTTCCATCGGACCTTATGGATCACTTAAAAAATTAAAAAATGATTTTGAAGTAATGGAAGGCCTATATTTTGAAAATTTAGAATTAATTAAAAAATGAAAAAAATTTACTTAATAATTTTATTAATTTTTATAAATACTACAGCTAAATCTGCTGATTTTGATATAAATGCAAAAACGGCAATTTTACAAGATTACTTATCTGGCGAAATTTTGTATGAAAAAGAACCTGACATGTCAATATACCCAGCTTCAATGACAAAAATAATGACCACAATAATTGCTTTTGAATTAATTAAAAAGGGCCAATTAAGTTTAGATGATAATTTTTTAGTATCAGAAAATGCATGGAGACTTGCAAACGCAGGATATTCATCAATGTTTATTATGGTAGGTGATGAGGTTTCAGTTGAAGATTTACTTAAAGGTATAATAGTTGCTTCTGGCAACGATGCTTGTGTAACTTTAGCTGAAGGCATAGCAGGTTCTGAGGAAGAATTTGCAGTAATGATGACTTCAAAAGCTAAAGAAATAGGAATGTATAATACTAATTTTTCAAATGCTTCAGGAATTAATGATCCTGACAACTATTCAACAGTAAGAGATATTTTGATAATGTCTAATTATTTAATTAAAAATTATCCAGAATTTTATAAATATTTTTCTGAAAAAGAATTTACTTGGGACAGAACTGGCGGCGATCCAATTTCACAAGGTAATAGAAATCCATTGTTGTACAAAAATATGGGTGTAGATGGTATTAAAACAGGATATTTAGCAGTCGAAAAATATTCTCTTGCATCATCTATATTAAGAAATGAAAGAAGATTAATTGCTGTTGGAAGCGGTTTTACCTCAAAAAAATCAAGATCTAAACAATCATCAAGACTTTTAACTTATGGACTTACAAATTTTGATACCATAGAAATTTATAATAAAAAAAATTCATTTCAGGACCTAAGTGTTTGGTTAGGTAAAAAAAACACTGTTAAAACTCATTTTGATACTGATATTTATAAAACAATACAAAAAGCAAGATTAAGATATTTAAAAATTATACTTAATTATGAAGGACCTATAAAAGCTCCAATTAAAAAAAATCAAAAGGTTGGTGAAGTTAAAATTTTTTATAAAGACGACTTAATTGAAACATTAGATCTTTTATCTTCTGAAGATGTTGAGGAAGTTAATAAATTTACAAAATTATTAAGATCAATCAATTTTTTAATATGGGGCGATGTATAAAAAAAAACCTTTAATTATTTTCGAAGGTATTGAGGGAACCGGAAAAACTACTTTGATAAATTATGTTTCTAATTTTTTTAATAAAAAAAGAATTTCTTATATTAGAATAAGAGAACCTGGTGGTAATAGGAATTCTGAGTTAATAAGAAAACTTATATTAAATAAAAAGAATAAATTTAATAATTTTACTGATTTAATGCTATATTTTGCTGCTAGAAGTGAGAATATAGAAAAGATTATAAAAAAAATTATAAAAATAAAATTATATTAATTGATAGATTTACCGATTCAACATTAGCTTACCAACATTATGGTATGGGCTTAAGTAGATCTTTAATAACAAATATAAATAAATTTCTTTTAAAAAAAATAAAACCAGATGCTACATTTTTATGTTTAATAAATGAAAAAAATTTAAAAATAAGGCTTAACTTAAGAAAAAAAAAAAATAGATATGATAACTTTAATATAAAATTTTATAAAAAAATTCAAAATGGATTTTTAAAAATATCTAATAAAAAAAGAAATTATATTCTAATTAATTCAAACAATAGTCTCGTAAGTAATAAAATAAAAGTTTTAAATCATATAAATAAATTAATCAAATAATGTTAAAATATAATCTTAAACTATTCTCACATACAAAATTACTTAATGATTTCATTAATTTAAATTCAGTTAATAAATTACCATCAAAAATATTATTAACCGGCCAAGAAGGCATCGGCAAATTTACATTTGCGTTGCATTTTATAAATTATTTATTCTCGAAAAATGACAAATTTAAGTATAATTTATCTGAAAATTTAATTAATACTCAAAGTGTATCGTTTAATTTAATTAATAATTTATCACATCCTAACTTTTACCTTATTTCAAAAAATGACGACAAAAAAACTATTGAAATTGATCAAATACGTAAAATGATTGACTTCATAAATAAATCAACATTTAACGAAGATAAAAAAATTATTCTTATTGACGGTGTAGAGAACTTAAATTTAAATTCAGCAAATGCATTATTGAAAAGTTTGGAGGATTCTAATGCTGATAATTTTTTTATTCTTATTCATAATCATAATAAAAATATTCCAGATACAATAAAATCTAGATGTATATCTTATAAACTAAACTTTAATTTTTTAGATATTGATTCAGTGCTATCTGAATATTTTAAAGAAAATATATACAAAAACTTAAATAATGATTTTAATCACTCCTCTTTATCACCTATGTTTATTATAAGTCATATAAACTTTATTAATGAAAACAATTTAGACATCAAAAATTATAACATTGAAAAAATTATCAAATTTGTTATTGAAAAAAAGGCTTATAAAAAAAATTCTTTTATAAGGAATAATTTTCAAAATTATATAGAAATATATTTCGCCAAAATGTATTCGATGACAAAAGATTATAAATACTATAATAATTTAATTAAAACCGTCACAGAAACAAATTTAATAAATAAATTTAATTTAGATTTAGATAGTTTTTTTATTAAATTCGAGGATAAATATCTTAATATTTAAATTCAAATAAAAATGACTAAAAATTACTATATTACGACACCAATATATTACCCCTCAGCAAAACCTCATATGGGTCATGCTTATTCTAGTATAATTGCAGATTTTTTTGCTAGATTCAAAAGAATTGAAGGATATAAAGTCTTTTTTCTTACTGGTACTGATGAGCACGGATTAAAAATTCAAAGAGCAGCAGAAAATAATAAAAAAAAACCATTAGAATTTTGTGACGAGATTAGCAAAACTTTTAAAGAATTATCAAAAATATTAAATTTATCTAATAATGATTTTATAAGAACAACTGAAAAACGACATCATAAGTCTGTCCAAAATTTATGGAACATTTTAGAAAAAAAAGGTGAAATTTATTTATCGAAGTATTCAGGTTGGTATTCTGTTTCTGATGAAGCTTTTTATTTAGATGATGAAGTCGAAACGAAAGATGAAATTAAAGTTGCAAAATCATCTGGATCTTTAGTTGAATGGCTTGAGGAGGAGTCATATTTTTTTAAGTTATCAAATTGGCAAGATAAACTTCTTGAACTATACGAAAAAACTGACTTTATCCTACCAATTTCAAGAAAAAATGAAGTTGTTAGTTTTGTTAAAGGTGGTCTTAAGGATTTGTCTGTTAGCAGAAAATCGTTTTCATGGGGAATACAGGTGCCAACTAATAAAGAACATGTAATATATGTATGGCTAGATGCTCTTACAAACTATTTAAGTGCATTAAATTATCCTGATACTAATGATGAAATGTATAAAAATTATTGGCCCGCAGATGTACATATGATTGGAAAAGATATACTCAGATTTCATGCTGTTTATTGGCCTGCTTTTTTACTTGCCGCAGATTTACCTCCACCAAAAAGAGTTTATGGTCATGGATGGATATTATCAGGTGAAGAAAAAATGTCTAAATCAAAAGGTAATATACTAGATCCTTTAGAAATTATAAATGAGTATGGATTGGATTCATTAAGATATTATTTGATAAAAGAGGTATCATTTGGAAATGATGGTAATATTTCTAAAAATAAATTAATCTCCTGCATTAATAGTGATTTAGCTAATAATTTTGGAAATCTTTGTCAACGGGTATTAACTTTTACTGAGAAAAATTTAGAACTCAAAGTTCCTGAAAATGAATTTTTAAATAATGATGATTTAGTTTTACTAAATTATTTTAATGAAAACTATCAAAAATTAATTGATTATATAAATAGTCAAAATATTAATTCGTACATGAATTTTATTGTCGATCAAATGTTCGCGGCTAATAAATATTTTAATGATCAAGAGCCTTGGAAAAAAAAAGGAGATAAAAAAAGATTAAATTCAATTCTTTATACATCTTTAGAACTGATAAGAAAAATTTCTATTCTTTTATATCCAGTAATTCCGCAAAGCTCTTTAAAAGCATTAAATATATTTAACATTAAAGAAAACAATATTTACTTAGAATCAATTAAAAATAACACTTTTTTAAAATCAGGTTTGGCGCTAAATAAAATTGACATATTGTTTAATAAGGTTGTCTCTAATGATTGATTCTCATTGTCATTTAGATCGCGAACCATTGTATCAAAATTTAGAGGAAGTAATTTCAAGATCAAAAAGTATTGGTATTACTAAGCTTCTTACAATATGTACAAGCTTGGATAGTTTTGAAAACATTAAAAAAATAATTAATTTAGATCCAATTATATACGGAACTTTTGGCATCCATCCTCATGATGCGGATAAAAATCTTATATCTAAAGCAAAAATTGTTGAATTTTCCAAATACTCTAAAAAAATTATTGGAGTAGGTGAGACGGGTTTAGATTTTTATTATAATAACAGCAATAAAGACAACCAAATAAAAAGTTTTATAAATCACATTGAAGCATGTTTAGATCTTAAAAAACCATTAATTGTACACTCCAGAAATGCTGAAAAAGAAACTTTTGATATTTTAGATGCATATAAAAATACTGACATTAAAATTTTAATGCATTGTTTTACTGGATCCCAAAAATTCGCAAATAAATTATTGGATTTAAATAGTTATTTTTCTGCTAGTGGAATTATTACTTTTAAAAACTCTTCAGAATTAAGAGATACTTTTTCTTACATTCCTAAAGATAAAATAATAATTGAAACAGATAGTCCTTTTTTGGCTCCTATACCCATGAGAGGAAAGCAAAACGAACCAAGTTATATAAAATATACTTTGGAAAAATTAGCAGAAGTTAAAAAATTATCATTTGAAAAAATGGATGAAATCACCACAAGGAATTTCAATATTCTATTTTCATTTAAATGAAATTAAAATTTATAATACTTGGCTGTGGTAGTTCTTTAGGTGTTCCAAGAATTGACGGTGACTATGGAAATTGCAACCCTAAAAATAAAAAAAATATTAGAACCAGATGTTCTGCATTACTAACATGTAATAATTTTAATTTGTTAATTGATAGTTCTCCAGACGTAAGAAATCAATTTTTGTCAAATAAAATAAAGTCTCTTGATTGTATTTTTTATACTCATCAACATGGAGATCAAACACATGGAATTAATGATTTAAGATATTTTTATTTAAAAAATAGAAAACAATTACCAGTATATGCAAATAAAAGTACAGCAAATTACCTATTAAATACATTTAAGTATTGCTTTAAGAAAACAAGTAATTTTTATCCTCCAATTATGAAATTAAATATTTTGAAAAAAAAACATACTTTTATTAAAAATAAAATTAACATTAAATCATTTGAAGTATCGCATGGATCAATAAATAGCGTGTGTTACATAGTTAATGATAAACTTGCTTATGCAAGTGATGTGAGCCTTATAAATAAAAAAGATTATTCAAAAATAAATAAAATTGAATATCTTGTTATTGATTGCTTAAGAGAAGATCCTCATCCATCACATTATAATTTAAACAAAGTTTTACAGCTAGTTAAAGAAATTAGACCTAAAAAAACAATTCTTACAAATTTGCATAGCAGCCTAGATTATGACAAGCTAAAAAAAAAATTACCCAAGTCAATAATTCCAGCTTATGATGGATTAAAGCTTTTAATTGATTAGTTCTTCAATTTTATTAATTACTTTAATTGACGTGGGTTTTGTAAGAGGCGAGAAGGTTTCTTCAATCATGCCATCTTTATTTATCAATATTTTATGAAAATTCCATTTGGGGATAGCGGATTTTCCATAATTTTTACTAGCCCATTTATAAATAGGATGAGCATTGTCTCCTTTAACATTTGTAATTTCTGTTATCGGAAAATTAATATTAAAATTAAATTCGCAAAATTCTTTCACTTCTTTATTTGTGTTTTTTTCTTGATTAAAAGATTTTGAAGGAACTCCCAATACCACAAAATCTTTATTTTTATATTTATCCCAAATATTTTGTAAACCATTATATTGTTTGGTAAATCCACAGTAGCTTGCTGTATTAACTAATAAAATAACTTTATTTCGATAGTCATTTAAATTTAATTCTTTCCCCGAAACATCATTAATTTTAAAATCATAGAACAATTTATCATAAGATACTGTTGCATTTGTTTTAAAAAAAATCATAATTACTATTGGTAAAAAATATAATATTTTTAATTTCATTAAATTACTTATTTGGAGTAAGTAATATCAAGAAATATCCAAATAAAGTGGATAATAATGACCCAGTCAAAACACCTATTTTTACACCGTCTAGATATTGAACATTTTCTACGAATGCTAAATTTCCAACAAATAAACTCATTGTAAATCCTATTCCTGTTAAAACTCCAACACCATAAAAATTAAACCAATTTGAATTATTTGGCATTTGAGCAACTTTTAATTTTATGGATATGTATGAAAAAATAAATACACCTAACTGTTTACCAATAAACAATCCTAATAATATGCCTAAAGGTACTTTATTTAATAATGCATCAAAGGATAATCCTTCTAAGGAAACACCAGCGTTAGCAAAAGCAAATAAAGGCATTATACCAAAAGCCACATAAGGACTTATTGCATGCTCTATTTTTACTAATAAAGAAAAATCTTTATCTTTTTTTCTGTGGGGAATAGTAATAGCCAATAAAACACCAGCAATAGTTGCATGAATTCCAGAGTTGTGGGTAAAATCCCAAAGAAAAATTCCAACTACTAAATATGGTAAAAACTTTTTTAAATTAAATTTATTTAATACACACAAAAGAATAAATGCAACGAGCATTAATGATAAATATTTTATATTTAAATCACCAGAGTAAAAAATAGCAATAATAAGTATTGCGCCCAAATCATCTATAATTGCTAAAGCAGTTAAAAAAACTTTTAATGATAAAGGCACTCTAGAACCCAACAATGATAATACACCCAATGAAAAAGCTATATCTGTTGCAGAGGGTATCGCCCAACCGTTAAGAGTATTCGGATCATTAAAATTTATAAAGACATAAATTAATGCTGGCACAAGCATTCCACCAATAGCAGCAATTATTGGAAGCATCGCTTGTTTGATGTTGGATAGTTCTCCTTGAATAAATTCTCTTTTTATCTCTAAAGTCACAAAAAAGAAGAAAATTGCCATCAAGGCATCATTAATCCAATGTAAAACACTAAGTTTTAATCCAACATTATTAATTCCAATAAATAAGTACTCATTTAAAGTGTTAAAATATAAATTTGCGTAATCAGAATTACTTATAATTAAAGCGATAATTGCTGCAAATAATAGTACCAAACCACTAGCAGCTTCAAGTTTAAAAAACCATCTAAAGGTATTTGTAAAATGCCTAATCATTTAGTTAAAAGATCTTCTGAAAATAACAAAAGGTCTTTTAGTGTTTCATAAAGATTATTCAATATAAAATTTATTCCTGGCACATACTCTTCAAGTTGTAATTTAAAAGTATCAACCAATATTATAAAGGCGATTGCTGAAATAAAAATAACTATAAAAACTTTTACTATATTAAATTCTTTTTTAGGGTTTTTAACAGTCTTATTTATTATATTTATATCTTTATTCGTTATTTCTTCATTTTTAGTTGACCTAGTAAATGTAGGTTTTTCCTCAATCTCAACTTTATTTTCTTCATTTTTTATATTTATGTTTTGATTTGCTTTTTTATAAAACCATTTATGTTGACAGCTTCCACATTGAAGTAATCGACCTTCGTTTGGTATTAAATTATCTTCAATATTAAATTTTTTAGTACATTTTTCACATGTAATAATCATCAAACAATTATATAGCAGATTCTGTTAAAAAAGCTTTTATTTTACCTCTTAATATCCTTTGAAATTTAATATTTCTAATGTATTAGTACAATCTTCGGG
>MDSW01190723.1_pt1 | contig 10754 bp, 8 predicted proteins | sample 811171 | NCBI WGS metagenome assembly MDSW01 (sample SAMN05326641, study PRJNA326480) | marine metagenome | isolation source: seawater | place: Atlantic Ocean: North West | collected 2012 | reverse complement strand
TGAGTCCTCATCAGCTTTGGGTCTTGGTTTTAGATGTGGTTTTTTAGGTTTATTACATTTAGAAATTGTTACCGAAAGACTTGAAAGAGAATTTGATATTAATCTACTAACTACTACACCTGGAGTCGTTTATAAAATTCATATGAATAATGGCAAGGTTAAAGATTTACAAAATCCTTCAAGTCTACCAGATCCAACCATGATAAAATTTATTGAAGAACCTTGGATAAAGGCTACAATTATTACACCTGATCAGTATTTAGGACCTATAATAAAAATATGCCAAGACAAAAGAGGTGTTCAAACAAATTTAAGTTACTCTGGCAATAGAGCAGTAGTTAGTTATGAATTACCATTGAATGAAGTTGTATTTGATTTTAACGATAGATTAAAGTCAATGACCAGTGGATACGCCAGCTTTGATTATGAAATAATTGGTCATAAAGAAGGTGATCTTGTAAAAATGAGTATTTTAGTAAATACCGAGTCAGTTGATGCTTTGGCAATGATGATCCACAAGGATTTTGCACAAAAAACAGGAAGGGAAGTTTGTGAAAAATTAAAAGACTTAATTCCAAGACACAATTTTATGATACCTATTCAAGCTGCCATAGGAGGAAAAATTATTGCTAGAGAAACAATCAAAGGATTTAAAAAAGATGTTTTGACTAAAATTCATGGTGGTGGAGCTATGGATAGAAAGCGAAAACTTTTAGAAAAACAAAAAAAAGGTAAAGCAAGAGCTAAACAATTTGGAAAAGTTGAAATACCACAAGAAGCTTTCATTGGAGTTTTAAAAATAAATAAAGAAAAATAAATTGTATGGAAAATGAGGATTTGAATTGTACTGTAGTTATTACAACTTTTTTTTCAGGAAATAAATTAGAAAAATGTTTAGAAAATATACCTGAAAAGTTTAATAAACTAATTATAGATAATGGTGGTGAAACTGACAAAAAAAAATACTTTGAAAATAAATTTGTTAACTTAAAATATTATGTTTCCGAGGAAAATTTAGGTGTTCCACGTTCGTATAGTTTAGCAAATAAAATTGTTAATACACGATTTATGTTTAACACTCAGCCAGATGTCACTATTAAAAAAAACTGTATAGAAAATTTGTTAAAAAGTATTAAAAATTACCCTAAATTTGCGATACTTAGCCCAACTATATTTCATAATGGAAAATATTTTGTTGAAGGAGATTATAAAGTTTTAAAGATTTCTGACAAAAAATTTCAAAACAGTTATAAAATTCCATTAAATAACATTTATTCAAAGCCACCAGAGGGAGATTTAGCTGTTGAAGCAGTTACCGGAACCGCTATGTTAATTGATAGAGAAAAAATTAAAGAAATTGAAGATTGGGATACAAGAATTTTTAATTATTTTGAAGATATGGATTTATGTCTCAGATTGAGATTTAAAGGCTACGAAATAATAAAAGTAAGAGATGCAGAAGTTGATCATGATCCATTTGCATCTCATGAAAACAATTTCGAAGAAAAAATGAATTTTTCTAGAAATTGGCACTATTCATGGTCTTCATTTTATTTTTTAAAAAAACATACAAATCTTTTTACAGCTATTATTCATGCAATAAAAATATTATCAGCATCCTCATTAAAATTTTTAATTTATTTTATATTTAATAAAAAAAAATCCATAACACATTTTGCAAAAGCTTATGGTATGTTGTTTTCGATTTTAAATATTAATCCAAATTATAGACCAAAAATTAAAAAATGAATATTTCTTTTCAAGACTTTATAATATTTTTCATTTGCTAACATGTTTGATATTTATAAATTTAAATATAAAAAAACATTATTATTATTATTTATTTTATCTTTAATTTCACTAATCCAGTCATCTTTTAAAGCATTAAAGAATAGTTGTGATCTACAGTGGTTTCCTTCAAAATTATTAAGTGAAGGAATTAACCACTATAAATATTTTATAGAAGGTGGCGAACCTTTTATGTGTCAGCTTGGAGAATATGCACATGGACTACAAGTTGTTTTATTACCTCTTGCCTACCTTGAATGGGATACAGCTAAAGTAGTATGGTTATTCATAAATTTAATTTTAGTATTCACTATTCCATTTCTTTTGTGCAAAAAATTTAATGTTTCAAATGAACTAACTTTATTAATTTTGTGTATTTTTCTTACCTGTTCTCCAACAAGAACAGCGATTAATTATGGTCAGCAAAGTTTATTTACAATGTTTTTTTTTATTTTGCCATTTATATACAAAAATAATTTTTCATATTTTTTTTCTGGCTTTAGTTATTTTAAATATAGTATTGGTTCTGTGCTTGCATTTTATTTTTTAGTTTGTAAAAAATATAAGGTTTTTCTAATAACAATCATACCCTCTGTAATTTGCTGGATAATCTACTTTATGATGACCAGTTCTGAGCCAATTACTAACTTATTTGAGCCTTTAAAATTAACAATTGGCAAAGGTTATGGAAAAATTAATGATTTATATTCATTAATAAATAAATTTTATATTTTTGATTACAATGATCTAAGCAAAATCAGTCAAAGAGATAATCTTAAAGAGTCTTTTAAGCTTTATACAGATGCTTCTTTTTTAACAAATAAATTAATAAATTTAGCATTATTTTTATCTTTAACATTTGTATTTATCAAAATGATCTCAGATTCAAAAAATGATTTAGTAAAATTAAGTATAATATGTTTAATAGTCTTAGTTTTTCTACCACATGCAAGATACGATTATATATTACTCTTACCACTTTTAATTTTATCATTTAAAAACATTAAACACATAATTTTTAAAATTAATATTACAATTATTATCTATTATTTTTATTTTAATAGAATAATAAAGCATTTAGTTGATTATGATCAGATATATGAGATTGCGATATTTTTAACTTTTTTTGTTCAATTAATTATCAATATAATATATTTAAAAAGAAATAATAATTTGTTAGTAAAATAATAATTTTATAGCTGTACAAAAATGTCGATGTCAATAATTATTCCTGCTAAAAATGAAGCTCAAGTAATTTTATATACGATTAAAAAAATTATTAAAAAATTTAAAAAATTAAATTACGAAATTATTGTTATTAACGATTTTAGTACTGATGACACTTTAAAAAAAATTAAAAAATTAAAAAATTCAAAAGTTAGAATATATAATAATATTAGCCCTGGCTTAGGGGGCGCTATTAGATTAGCTATAAAAAAAGTTAGGAAAAAATATTTAACAATTTTTATGTCAGACTCAGCAGATGATATTCAAAATTTAAAAGAATATTATGAATTAAGTTTGACAAATAAATATGATGGTATTTTTGGATCACGCTTTATTAAGGGAGGTGTAACAAGAAATTATCCCAAAAAGAAACTCTTTCTAAATAGATTAGCTAATAATTTTATTAAAATTTTATTTTTATATAATTATAACGATTTTACTAATGCTTTTAAATGTTACAAAACAAAAAAAATTAATATTTTGCCTAGATTAACATCAGAAAATTTTGATATATTTCTAGAATTACCTTTGAAATTTATCACTTTTAAAAATAAAGTTAAAATTATTCCAACTCAATGGAAAGAAAGAAAAAGAGGTAAGACAAAGTTTGTTATTAAAGAACTTCATTCTCATTACTTAAAAACATTAATGATTTGTTTTTTACATAAATTATCTTTTATTAAGTAACGAAATTTATTAATAAAGGAGAGGTGGCCGAGTGGTTTAAGGCGCACGCTTGGAAAGCGTGTATAGGGGAAACTCTATCATGGGTTCGAATCCCATTCTCTCCGCCAGATTATCGTTCAAAAAAAGCTTTTTTTTAACAAAAAATATAAAATAGAAAAATTTATAAAAAAACAGGTAATAAGTATTGATTTACTTGACTAATTTAAGTTTAGGATTTTATACAGTTTTATTAAAAATTCTAAAAATGTTATAATTATATTTTCCATAAAAAAATAAATGACAAAAAATAATACAAATACTTATCAAGCTGACTCCATAAAAGTCTTAAAAGGCCTTGAAGCAGTTCGTAAAAGACCAGGTATGTATATTGGTGATACAGATGATGGCACTGGTTTGCATCATATGGTTTATGAAGTTGTAGATAACTCAATTGATGAAGCTTTAGCTGGTCATTGTAAAAAAATAGAAGTAAGCATTAATTCCGATGGATCAATTACTGTTCAAGATGATGGAAGAGGTATACCTGTAGATATTCATAAAGGAGAAAAAAAATCAGCTGCAGAAGTAATTATGACTCAATTACATGCAGGTGGAAAGTTTGACCATAATTCTTATAAAGTTTCTGGAGGCCTTCATGGAGTGGGAGTATCAGTTGTTAACGCTCTTTCGCAAAAATTAGAATTGAATATAGAAAGAGATGGAAAAAAATATTTTATAGAATTTAAAGATGGAGAAGCTAAGGCTCCACTTAAGTTAATAGGTAAATCAAAAAATAATGGAACAAATATTAATTTTTTGCCTTCTAAAGAAATATTTTCTTCGACAAAATTTAGTTTTTCTATTATCCAAAAAAGAATGAGGGAGTTAGCATTTTTAAACAAAGGAATTAAAATTATTTTAAATGACCTAACACAAAAAAAATCAAAAGTTGTTGAATTTAAATTTGATGGAGGAATTATAGAGTTTGTCGAATTTTTAGATGAAAAAAGACAAAAATTAAAAAATAAAAATGATAACGATTTATTCAAAAAACCAATTTATATTGAAGGAATTAAAAATAATATAGATGTTGAATGTTCTTTAAAGTGGAATGCTGATTATAACGAAGATGTTTATCCTTACACTAATAATATTTACCAAAAAGATGGAGGAACACATTTATTAGGTTTTAGAAGTGCTCTAACTAGAGTTATAAATAAATATGCCTCAGAGCAAAATTTGCTTAAAAAAAATAAAGTCACACTTAGTGGAGATGATGTTAAAGAAGGTTTAACTTGTGTTTTATCTGTCAAAATTCCTGATCCTAAATTTTCATCTCAAACAAAAGATAAGTTGGTATCTTCAGAAGTAAGAAATATCGTTGAAAATGTGGTAAGTGAAAAACTTTCAATATGGTTTGATCAAAATCCTGCAATTTCAAAAATAATTTTAACAAAAATAATACAAGCAGCTGTCGCAAGGGATGTGGCTAGAAAAGCAAGAGAAAATGTAAGACGTAAAGGCGCTCTAGAGCTTACAGGTTTACCAGGTAAGTTGGCAGATTGTCAGAATTCTAAGCAAGAGGGCACGGAATTATTTATTGTAGAGGGTGATTCAGCGGGTGGATCAGCAAAACAAGGGAGAAATAGAGAATATCAGGCTGTTTTACCTCTAAGAGGAAAGATATTAAATACTTTTACAGATTCTAATGGAATAAAAAAGAATGGCAGTTCAAATGATTTAAGAACAAGATCTTTATCAAAGATGATTTCTTCAAATGAAATAGTAACATTAATTAATGCCTTAGGTTTGGATCCTAAAAATGAAGAAATAGATTTAGAAGATTTAAGATATGGAAAAATAATAATTATGACTGATGCTGATGTTGATGGATCACACATTAGAGCATTATTACTGACTTTTTTTAATAACAAACCCTTTAATAAATTAATAGAAAAAGGTCATATCTATTTAGCCCAACCTCCTTTATTTAAAATTAATAAAGGTTCAAAAGGAATCTATATTAAAGATGAGCAAGATCTTGAAAATTTCATAATTAAAAATTCTAAGGATTTAAAAAAAATAAAAAAAAATTCAAAAGATTATGAAAAAATACTTACTTACGAAAAATCTAAACTAAATATTCAAAGATTTAAAGGTTTAGGAGAAATGAATCCTGAAGAACTTTGGAGTACAACTTTGAATCCAGAAACAAGAAATTTACTTCAAGTTCAATATTCTAAAAACTTACAAAAAGATCAAAATCTTATACAAACTTTGATGGGAAATGATGTTGCTTCTAGGAAAGACTTTATTGTGGACAATGCAATTAATGTTCAAAATCTAGATATATAAAATGGAGTTTGAAAATACTTCTAAAACTTACTATTTAAATAAACTAACATATGTAAATTTAAGATGGATAGCAATTATAGGTCAGTTTGTTACGATAAATTCTGTAAAGTTTATCTTCGAATTTGAATTTAATTTTATATTAGCTAATATAATTGTTTTATTGGGAGCGATTAGCAATATTTTTTTAATTTTTTTTTTTAAAAAAACTCAATTATCTAATAAAGCTTCGCTCAATTTTCTTATTATAGACATATTTCAACTAAGTTTTTTATTGTATTTAACAGGAGGTACTATAAATCCATTTTCAATTTTCTTGATAATACCAAGTATTTTTGCATCAAATAGTTTAAATATAAAGACAAATATATTACTTATAATTCTAACAATTATCTCAATTATTTTTATAACATTTTTTCATGAAGAGTTACCATCACCCTTAAATGAATATATTTTTAATAATTATTATTATTATTCAGTACCAATAGGTTTAATAATTGCCTTAATATTCTTAAGCTTTTTTGCTATTACTTTTGGCACTGAATCTAAAGTTAGAAAAGAAGCCTTAGATAAGATCCAAGAAGTGATTTCAAAAGAGCATGAATTAGTTTCCTTGGGAGGTCAAGCTGCAGCTGCAGCTCATTCTTTGGGGACTCCTTTATCAACAATAAAAATAATTTCTCAAGATCTATTTGATCAATTTAAAAATCAAAAAGATGTTGAAAAAGATTTAGAACTTTTAGTCAGTCAAGTTAATAGATGTAACGAAATTTTAAAAAAATTAACCTTGAACCCAAACATCGAAGACGATTTTATTGATAAAGATTTAAGTTTATATGATTATGTCAGAGAAATAGTAAATTCTTTTGAAGAAATTTCAGACAAAAACTTTAACATAGATATTGAACAAAATTCTAACTCATTTGATATAAGAAAATCTGTTGAAATTGTTTATGGAATTAGAAATTTTTTAGGTAATGCAAATAAATTTGCTAAAAAAAATATTTATATATCAATAATAAGTGACAGCGAGATTTCTTTAATTACAATTGAAGATGATGGTCCAGGTTTTTCAAAAGAAGTATTAAACAAAATTGGAGAGCCTTATATAAAATCCTTAAGATCAAAAGATAAGAGTAAATCTGGATTGGGTCTTGGTATTTTTATTGGAAAAACATTGCTCGAGAAAAATCAAGCTAAACTTTTATTTAGAAATTCAGAAACAAGAGGCGGAGCTGAAATAAAAATAGAATGGTTAAATAAAAACTTAATTGAGATTTAATGGAGTTTTTTTTTATTTTCAAATAACCCACTTAATTGGTCTATCATTACATCACCCAATTCATTTACGTCAGAAATTTTGATAGCTTTTTTATAATATCTTGATACATCATGACCAATACCAATAGCTAGAATTTCAATATCACTTTTATTTTCAATAAATTTTACGATTTTTTTTAAATTTTTTTCTAAAAAATCCCCAGAATTTACTGATAATGTTGAGTCGTCAACAGGAGCCCCATCTGAGATTACCATAAGAATTTTTCTTTCTTCTTTCCTTTTTCCAAGTCTGTTGAATGCCCATGTTATAGCTTCTCCATCAATATTTTCTTTTAATAAGCCCTCTTTTAGCATTAATCCTAAATTTTTTTTTGATTGTCTCCAATGAGTATCTGCAGATTTATAAATAATATGTCTTAAATCATTTAATCTACCTGGATTTTTTGCTTTACCTAATTTATTCCATTCTTCTCTACTTTTGCCACCTTTCCAATTTTTTGTCGTGAACCCTAGTATTTCAACTTTAACTGAACATCTTTCTAAAGTTCTAGAAAGAATATCTGCACAAATTGCGGCTATTGTAATTGGCCTTCCTCTCATTGACCCTGAATTATCAATTAATAAAGTAACAACTGTGTCTTTAAAATCTAAATCTTTCTCTTTTTTAAATGATAAAGAATTATATGGGTCAATTATAATTCTTGGTAATTTTGAACTGTCCAATATACCTTCTTCCAAATCAAAATTCCAAGCACGGTTCTGTTTAGCCATTAGTTGTCTTTGTAACTTGTTTGCTAATTTAGTTATTAAATCTTGAAAACTTGTTAGTTGTTGGTCTAAATTTTTTCTAAGTTTTAAAATTTCTTCTAAGGTTTCAAGATTTTCTGCTTTAGCAATTTCATCAAAATCTGTAGTAAATATTTTGTATTCTTTATCACTTTGAGATAAATTTTTTTGTTGTATTTTATTTTCAGTTTCTTGACTTTCTACACTTTGACTTCCCAATTCATCATCCAATCTAAATTCATTAACATCATCTACTCCATCAACACCTTCACTTATATTTTCTTCTTCATTATTTTTTTCTGGATTATCATTTTGATTTTCCTCATTTTCATTTGAATTATCCAAATTTTGTTCGTTGTTTTCATCTTCTTCACTATTTTCTTTATTCTCTTCATTATCAAAAATATCCATATTTTGTAATAATTCAGAGAATTTTGCATTATATAGATTTTGGTTTTCTAAGTTTTCATTTAAATATTTTATATGTTTATCAAACGATCTTTTAAAGTCTTCATTCCAAAAATCTAAAATTTTTTTGTTTTCTTTGCTCAGATCAATTTTAAAAAATTTATTTAGCATATAAATTTCAAATGCATCTATAATTTTAATATCTTCTTTTTTTGTAATTTTTTCAGTTTTTATAGACATTAATTTATTACTATAATTATCGTAAAAATTTTTTGAAATTCCTTTAAGCATTTTTGAGCCAAGCATTTCGTATCTAATTTTTTCAGCAGTTTTATACAAATTTTGACAAGAAGGATTTTTAGGAATATTTTTTGAAAATACTTTATTGTTAGAAAATTTTTTTTTTAAAGCTTTTGAATCTGCTTCAGCTCTTAATTTTCTAAATTGGTTTTTATCATTAATATTTTCTAATTCGCTTATTTTAAAAACTTCTTCATCTATTTTTTTTTGATCTTTACTTCTAATTTTGTAATCATCAGAAATTACTTTGAATGTAGATGTTAAGGCTTGTTTGAATTTTTCTTTAATACTGTCTTCTTTATTCATTTATATTTGAATATTTATCATCGATTCAGGCAAATCTTCACCAAAGCATCTTTGATAGTACTCAGCAATAGTATTTTTTTCCGACTCATCACATTTATTTAAAAATGTGACTCTAAAAGAATAACCTGTATCTTTAAAAATTTCTGAATTTTCTGCCCAATGTAAAACTGTTCTAGGACTCATTACAGTTGAAATGTCGCCTGCTACAAAACCTCTTCTAGTTAAAGATGCTACTTTAATCATATTTGCAACCTTTTCTTTACCTTTGACATTATTTAAGTTTTTATTTTTAGCTAAAACTATTTCCATTTCTTTTTCATGAACCAGGTAATTTAATGTTGTAACAATATTCCATCTATCCATTTGAGCTTGGTTGATTTGTTGAGTACCAGTATATAAACCAGTAGTATCACCTAATCCAACTGTGTTAGCAGTTGCAAAAAGTCTAAAATAATCATCAGGTTTTATAACTTTGTTTTTTTCTAACAAAGTAAGTCCGCCTTCTGCCTCAAGTACTTTTGTAAGTAAAAATGCAACGTCTGGTCTCATTGCATCATATTCATCAAAAATTAGTGCAACTGGATTTTGAATTGACCAAGGAAGAATTCCTTCATGAAATTCAGTAATTTGTTTTCCATCTTTAATTACAATTGCGTCTTTTCCTATTAAGTCTATTCTGCTTATGTGTGAGTCCAAGTTTACTCTTACGCAGGGCCAATTCAATCTCGCAGCAACTTGTGTAATATGTGTTGATTTACCTGTTCCATGATATCCAGCAATTAAAGCTCTTTTGTTATATTTAAAACCTGCAAGGATTGCTAAAGTAGTATCTTTATCAAATTTATAATGTTTATCTATTTCTGGAACTAGTTCACTTTTTTTTGAAAAAGCTTCTATTTCCATATCACTATCAAAACCGAAAGTTTGGTTTACAGATAATTTTATATCTGGCTTTATATTTAAATTAGGTGTCAATTTTTTTCCTATATGTGTTTTTAAGCTGAGTATAAGCTAATGTAATTACTTTTAACTTATCTTCAAATTTTTTATTTCCGGCATTCATATCAGGGTGAAATTTTTTGACAAGCTTTTTGAATTTATCTTGTATTTTTTCCCATTTTAGACCAACAGCTATTCCAAGTATATCAAACGCTTTTATATCATTATTATTAAATTTAAACTTATTCATATTATTATAGTCATTATTAAACTTAATTTTATCCATTTCATCTTTTAGTGTATTGCTCCATAAAACTTTAAAAAAATTATCTGATGAGCCAAAGCTTTGAGTTGGTTTATGCCATGTCATATCAGATTTTAAGAATTCTAATATTTGAATATTATCCATGCCTGAAAAATAATTCCAATTTTTATTAAATTCTTTTACATGATCTAAGCACAATAATCGAAAATTTTTACTATTATCGCGTTCTTTTGGAGCTTTGTACAAACCTTCTTTAGAACAATTATTCCAATCACAAATATTTTTCATGTTATATAATATCTTATAACATGAATATAAATCAATTGACTGAAATTCTAGAAAAAAAAATTTTAGCTAATAAATTAATAAATAAAATTGAAATTGAAGACAAATCATTTCTTCATAAAAATCATAAAGGAAATCAAGAAGGAAAATA
>MDSW01068533.1_pt1 | contig 10754 bp, 7 predicted proteins | sample 811171 | NCBI WGS metagenome assembly MDSW01 (sample SAMN05326641, study PRJNA326480) | marine metagenome | isolation source: seawater | place: Atlantic Ocean: North West | collected 2012 | reverse complement strand
GTCCAATACATTTTAGAAAAATTAGTATTCGTTATTTCTACATCATTAAAGTAAACTCTTAAATTAATATCATAAGATGTAGGTTGTTCCAAATGCAAATACGGTAAAACTTCTTTTTGTTTTACCGAAGGAACTTTAAAGGGCTCCAATGCTTCGATAGTAACAATCCAAGGAGAAATAGTGGTAGCGAAATTTTTCCCTAAAAAAGGACCCAAAGGTCTGTACTCCCAACTTTGTATATCTCTTGCTGACCAATCATTTAACAAGCAAAATCCAAAAATATAATCCTCAGCGTCATTAATTTCAATAGGGTTTCCCAGTAAATTTGATTTTCCAATTATAGTAGCAAACTCTAATTCGAAATCAACTTTTTCAGATGCACCAAATATCACTTTACCATCTTTTACGACCTGACCATATGGACGACTAATCTCTGTACCTGAAACCACAACTGAAGAAGCCCTTCCGTGATATGCAATTGGCATATGCAGCCAATTATCAGTTAGAGGACTTTCATCCCCCCTAAACAATCTACCTACATTTTCAGCATGGTATTTATTGGAATAAAAATCGGTATACCCCCCAATTTGAAGAGGCAGGTGAACCTCAACAGATTCTATATCATGAAAATATACATCAAAGTCCCTTTTCAATATGCTATTTTCAAGAATTAATTCATTTTGTAGAGTAGCTCTTATCTTACTTGTTTTCAGCTTTCCCTGTTGTATAAAAGCATTTATAAATTCTTCTTCAAACACATCTTCCAACACCACCCCCTCAAAAAAGCCGGCATCGAATAGAGCTTTCAAATCAATAACGTAATCTCCTATTCTGGAGGCAACACGCTTAGACTTACCTTTTGAAAAAATCCCAAAAGGCAGATTATAGATACTGAAATCTGAATTCGATGATATATTTACCCAAGTTTTTATAATGTACCTCTTTTAGATTGTTCTAATTCAATAGCTTCAAATAATGCTTTAAAATTCCCCTTACCAAATGATTTAGCACCCTTTCTTTGAATAATTTCGTAAAACACAGTAGGTCTTGGTCCAACTGGTTTTGTGAAAATTTGCAACAAATAACCCTCATCATCTCTATCAATTAAGATATTCAATCTTTTAAGAGGTGCTAAATCTTCATCAATTTCTCCCACCCGATCCATAACCGTATCATAGTAAGCATTCGGGACATGCAAAAACTCAACCCCTCTTTCTTTTAGTTGAGAAACCGTATCAATTATGTTGTCAGTAGCCAGGGCAATATGCTGAACTCCCGGACCTTCATAAAAATTTAAATACTCTTCTATTTGAGAGCTTTTCTTTCCTTTAGCAGGCTCATTAATTGGAAACTTTATTCTTCCATTATCATTGGACATCACCTTACTCATTAAAGCCGTATAATCGGTAGAGATATCTTTATCATCAAAAGAAACCAATTGAGAAAACCCCATAACATCGCTGTAAAATTTAGCCCATATATTCATTTCATTCCAACCCACATTACCTACCATATGATCTACAAATTTGAGCCCAACCTCTTTTGGAGCATATGAAGACTCCCACTTCTTATAACCAGGCAAAAATATTCCTTTGTATTGGGACCGATTTACAAAATAATGATGGGTTTCACCGTAGGATTTAATACCACTAACTTCCACTACACCGTCTTCATCCTTTAAAACGGTAAAATCAAACGCACATTCCCCACCCCTACTAATAGTTTCATGAAGAGCCTTTTTTGAATCTTCAACCATTAAGGCAATAACTTTAACACCATCACCATGTTTGTCAATGTGCTTGCCAATTTCCGTACCACTATTTAATGGCGATGTAAAAACTAATCTTATCTTATCCTGTTGGACAACATAAGATTGAAACTTATCATTCCCAGTTGATAACCCTGAAAAAGCAAGGGGCTGAAAGCCAAAAGCACTTTGATAGTATCGAGCAGCCTGCAGTGAATTACTCACGTAATATTCAATATAGTCTGTCCCGTGCAAGGGTAAAAAATCTTCCTTTTTCATAGTTAGGATGTTAGCCAAGATTTATAATAGTTTTCATCTTCTACATCTAACGCTTCCTGAGTTAATTTGAGAGGATTAAAAGGGTCTACCATTACGGCCAATTCATCTGTTTTTAACTTTCCAATACTTTTTTCTACTGTTCCAGGATGAGGTCCATGTGGTATTCCTGACGGGTGCAATGTTATATCGCCAATTTCTATACTGTCTCTACTCATAAAATCACCTTCAACATAATACAAAACCTCATCGGAGTCAATATTACTATGATTGTAAGGTGCAGGAATAGATTGCGGATGGTAATCAAATAACCGTGGACAAAAGGAGCAAACCACAAAATTATTACCTTCAAAAATTTGATGAACTGGAGGTGGTTGGTGAATCTTTCCTGTTATTGGTTCAAAGTCGTGAATCGAAACCGCAAAAGGGTAACAATAGCCGTCCCATCCAACCACATCAAAAGGGTGGCTTTTATAGATTACCTCATGTATTTTATGATCTTTATTTATCAGTATTTTAAATCGTCCCTTTTTATCATATGATTTTAAATCCTTTGGTAATTTAATGTCTCTTTCAGAAAGAGGAGCACCCTCTAAAAACTGCCCCTTTTTACTCAAATATTTTTTCGGGAAATTAATTGGACTATTTGATTCTAAATAAAGAATCTTATTTTTTTTTGAGCTAAACTCGAATTGATAAATAATTCCTCTTGGAATAATAATATAATCTCCTTCACAAAACTCAACATCCCCCATAAATGTTTTTAAAAGTCCGTTTCCATAATGGACAAAAACAAGCTCATCAAACGATGCATTTTTATAAAAAGCATCTTTAGAGGAACTTTTCGGATGAGACATTCCAATGGTCAAATCATTATTGAACAGTAATGGTTCTTTCCCTTCATTATAGGTTTTAGAAACGGATAATTTATTCGCTTTAAACTTTCTGGAGGTTATATTATAAGGAACCACAGCCTCAGGAGACACATCATTAAAACCGTTAACCTCTTTCACCTGGGTAGGTGGATTGATGTGATAAATCAATGAGGAATCACTCGAAAAACCTTCATTACCAAACAATTCTTCATAATACAAACTCCCATCCTCCTTGCGAAACTGAATGTGTCTTTTACGTGGTATTTTCCCAAGTTTATAATACATACTAAAGTATTTTTTTAATAGCTAAACCAATTGCTTTTTCACTTATTCTAGTTTTTTCATTATTTTTCATAAAAATGCTTTTCAACGTACTAAAAATAGTTTGAGATACATCTTCAAATATAGCTTTTGATGTTATTTCCTGATTTTTCTGCATGCAATATCCAAATGTTCTAGCCATACCGCAATTCGCTATGAAGTCTGGAATAACTGAAATTGTAGTATCCGCATACTCCATAACCTCGCCATACAATATTTCCTCATTATCAAAAGGAACATTAGCCCCTGATGCAATTAATTCACAACCATTACTTATTAACTCATCGAGATTAGTTCTAGTCACTAACCTTGAACCTGCACAGGGTAAAAAAACATCTGCCCCATGTTTCCAAAAGTTAGTATCATCTTCAAAAACTTTATTTTTTGAACTAAATACATTTCGCTTTTTATTCAGAAATAAACTTTTCACCTCGTCGATAGAAAAACCATCATCAGACAAAACATACCCCTCTTTATCCATGATCCCTCTTATGCTAAACCCTGCCTTCGAAAGAAAAAAACCTGCAGACGCTCCAACATTACCCCAACCTTGAATCAACACAGACTTTTTATTGGAAATCATTTTCTTCCAAATTGTATAATAATGAATAACAGACTGAGCCACTCCATACCCTGTAATCATATCTGAAACTGAATATTTTCGTGCAATATCTGGAGTGAAATCTTTATTTGCAATAATCATGGGAACCCCCAATCGAAGTTGCCCTATTTTTGAAATCTTTTGAGATTGATTTGGGCTAAAATGCCCTTCAACAATACCTTCCTGCGGATGCCATAAGCCAAAACTTTCCGTTATAGGAACAACATCTTTTGATTCGCTGATGTTCATATCTCCTCCAGTACCATAATAGGATTTTAACAGAGGGCTAACGGCTTTAAACCATCTTTTCAAAACGGCTTCTTTTCTCTCATCTTTCGGATCAAAGTCAATCCCTGATTTAGCACCACCGATTTGTGGTCCGCTAACAGTAAATTTGACTTCCATTGTTTTTGCTAAGGAAGTTACCTCATGTAGAGTCAGTCCCTTTCTCATTCGCGTCCCACCTCCAGATGCACCTCCTCTCAAGGAGTTTATGACTACCCATCCTCTAGCAGTTGTTTTAGAATCGTTCCACTCAAAAATAATTTCAGGAGCAGTAGATTCGTATTTCGATATTAACGCTTTAATTTCAGACACACCTTGAATACGGCAGAAAGAATGAAACAGATACATAGCTGCCAATGATGATTTTTGAACCTTTCCAACTTGAACCTCGTTAAAGAAGTATATTACATGAGTCCTGAAGAATTATTTTAGCACTAAAATGTTAAGTAAAATTTACAATTTCAATTAGTTGCCATGTAATTTTAGGAGTGCTTTCAAAACTGAATCTACTCAACTCAATAAAGTCAGTATTTATTTTCTATGGATTGAGAACTAACTAAATTTTGATATATGAAACAAGACATGTCAAAATATAATGATGGTGATTTAAAAATCTGGAACTATTTGTTTGAAAATCAATATTCAAATATCCACGATAAAGTCTGTTGGGAGTATCTCGACTGCTTACAACAACTATCAGAAGCTCTTAATCCGCATGAAATTCCAAATTTCGATAAACTAAACACTTTGTTGTATCTAAAAACAGGTTGGAAGATTCATATTGTACCTGGATTAATTGAAGCAGCTGATTTTTTTAATCACTTAAAAAACAAACGATTTTGTTCCTCTACATGGTTAAGATCTGAAGATGAATTACATTATATTGAAGAGCCCGACATGTTCCATGATATTTTCGGCCACATACCTCTTTTTATGAATCAAGATTACGCTGATTTTGCTCAAAAAATTGGAGCATTGGCCTCTAAATGGAAACATGACGAACACAAAATCGCTAAAATTCAGCGTTTATACTGGTTTACCATAGAATTCGGTGTAATTCGAAGGGGTAAAAAAATTAAAAGCTACGGTGCAGGGATTATCTCTTCAATTCAAGAGGTAAATAAAGTTAACAACCGCATTGGTGATTTTAACCAGTATGACATTAATGAAATTTTGAATCGACCTTTTAACATTGATACCGTTCAACCCGCTTACTACGTAATAGATTCTTTTTCAGACCTTTACAACTCCATAAACAAAGTGAAGTATCTCTTTTCAAAAGCAGCTTAATCTCAGTTCTTAAATCACCCAACAAAAAGCTCTGAGCAACACCATAACTAACTCTTGTTTAACGAGTTAAACCCACTTCTCAAAGAATATAATTGACAATTTATCGTCTTTTTCTTATATAGTAATGTTAACATTTTTAAAAATCCCTTGTATGGATAATGATTTTAACAACCTACCCAATCATAGTCTACAGAGCCATATAAAAGATGTGGTTTCTGGCGGTAAGCGATTTGAAAACATCTATCAATCCTTAACTCGATTAATACTAGGATCTCCGGACAATCTCAAAAAAGTGAATATAAATGGTAAGTCTACATTTGATTTTTTGGTTTTCAGAAATGGAAAACGACATATAGTTGGAATGCACGACGAACTCAATAGTTTTGTCTCCTACATAAAAGATGCCGCTGAAAACGGATCATCCAAAGAAATGTCCTTCGTTTTAATAGGTGAGCCTGGTAATGGAAAAACATTCTTTGTTGATTACCTAAGTAAATTATATCGAAATTTTATTTCAATCCCAGAAAACAATCGATTTACTTTTCAATTTAAAAATTTAGACCAGTTGGGAAATTACGGTGCTTTAAACAGAATAGAATCTCAAACTTTTGAAGACCCCATGGTATTGGCCATGAATTTATTTGATTCAAAAGATGAAAGTATTGATTTTATTCAACGATTGGGTGCGACCGACAAACAAATTGAAGAACTCTACGAAAATTACAGGCCACTTGGTGCCTGTAGCGATTATATACTCCAAGAACTCAAAGAACACAATGAGTTAAATTATGACAACTTACTAAACAATCATATTGATATCGTTAAAATACCCATCAGTGAATCAAGAGGAACATTAACGGGAAAATATGCAGCAAAAGACAAAATTACTTCTTCTGCTGTTGATTTATTAGGAGAAGAATCGATTTCCAGGCTATTACACATTACAGACACAAACAATCCATATCGATTTGATTTAAGAAGAGGAGCTTTGGCAAGAGTAGCTGGAGGAGGAATTCACTTTGCAGATGAAATTTTTAAAAACAAAAAAGATTTAGTTCAGGTTTATTTAGGAGTCATCCAAAATAGAACCATTGAAATGGAAGGTTTTAAGTGGCCCTTGGACACTTTAATTGTTGCCACCAGTAACAATGCCGAATTTGGTCGGTTTTTAGCTGAAAAAGAAGAAGCTCCTATTGTTGACCGATGCAGAATTACGTACATGTCTCATAACACCAATTACATCTTTCAGAAAAAACTAACAAATTATGCTCTTGGGAACAAGAACAAAACTAACTTTCTGAATGAAAAAATGCATGTAGACCCGAACTTGAATTATGCTATATCAACAGCTGTAGTACTTTCAAGAATGCCTAAATCAAACAAACTCAACCCGGTTGAAATGATGAAGTTAGCCGCGGGTGAAACGGCTGGTGAGAAAAGCATCAAAACATTAAGCGAGGTAATTAACGAGTTAAACAAAGATCCGGATATTACCAATCGATTTGGTCAGAAAGGACTGGGCCATAGAAACCTGGGAAGAACTCTACAAATATTACTTGAACGATCAGAAACTCAAGAAGGAAGGTGCATGTACGCCGGAGACGTTTTTATTGCTTTAGAAAGTGTCATTTTAGATTACGTAACGGTACCTGAGGACCGAGCAAAATTTTTAAATGATTTAAAAATTGCTAAGGGGTTGCATAGAAAAAACATCATGACGACCATATTCAATGCTTATATGGACGAACCCCATGCCATTGAAAAAGATGTAATTAATTATGTAAATATGGTCATTGGTATTGACGCTAAAAACTTGGGTCCAGATAAAATCTGGACTTATCATGATCCACAAACCGGAAAGCTAGTACCGCTTAAAATTGATGAAGCCTTTATAGATAGTGTAGAATCGAGATTAGGGTTAGGAAATAAGGAGCAAAAACAAAGCTTTAGAACAACAATATCAAAGATTTACGGACAAAAAATTGTTAAAGACCCTAACTACAATTTTATGGACAATAACGATTTAGTAAAAGCGGTAACGGAAGTGCGTTTAAAATCTGACATTGCAGGTGCGGGTAGCTTGGTAGGTGCGCTTTCTAATCGAACCAATGAGGAAAATCAAAAACTATACAATCGGGTTTTAAACACCATGAGCAATAAGTTGGGTTATTGCAAAACGTGCGCATTAAAAACAATTGAATATTTCTGTACACATGATGATGAAAACTAAACCCAAAAATGAAGGAAGATCGCCAAAAACATATCGATCGCTTAAATGGAGAAGAGCCCTATTTAAGAGTAGAAGAATTATTTCTGTATAATTCTTCTGAGAATTCACACGTTTCTTTACAAACTTTAGATGAGTTAATGGCTCGTGACAATCAACGAGAAGAAGATGGATTTGAGCGTAAAATTAAATTAGGGAAAATTGTTCGGCCCAGTAAAAATGGTTCTGACGAAATTATAATTGTTCCAAGCACCATCGAAACCAAATTTTATCACGACAACTCTCCCAACAACGAAGAAGATCAATTTGGAGGAACCGGATCAGAAGAAGAAGGAACTGTAATCGGAGAACAAAACAACAAACCAAAAAGTGAGGAAGGAAGTGGAAAGGGGCCAGGTAACGGAGATGAAAAAGGACACGATTTAAACTCAGACGCCTATAATTTAGGAAAAGTACTGACTGAATATTTTAACCTGCCAAGACTAAAGCAAAAAGGCATGAAAAAGAGTATTTCTCAGTACAGCTACGAATTAACGGACTTAAACAAAGGTTTTGGTCAACTAATTGATAAAAAACAAACCTTAAAAAGAATTATTAAAACAAATATCTTACTCGATAATATTCCTAATAAAGCGAAACCTGATTTATCTAAATTATTTCACTCACCACAGGATACCGTTTACAAAATTCTATCTAGAGAAATCAGCTATGAAACAGAAGCTATTGTATTCTTTATGAGAGACTATTCAGGATCCATGCAGGGAGCTCCTTCCGAAGTTGTACTTACACAACACCTGTTTTTATACAGTTGGTTAATGTATCAATACAACAAAAAAGTAAAAACAAGATTCATCCTTCACGACACCCAAGCGACTGAGGTTGATGATTTTAACACCTACTACCGTTCTAATGTAGCAGGTGGGACAAAAATTTATCCTGCATTTGAACTGGTAAATTCAATTATTGAAAGTGAACAACTACATCTTTCCAAAAACATCTATGTTTTTTATGGATCAGATGGTGATGATTGGAAGGATAATAAAAACAATTTGGTTAATGAAATAAAAAAGCTTTCCAAATACGCCAACCGAATTGGAATATTTGTAGCTAGAAATTCTGGTAATGATAACCCTACCAGTCTTGAAAACACAATTGAAGAATCAAATATCTTAAGTGAACTACAAGACAAGTTAAAAATAACTCAAATTAACTCCAGAAACTTTACCGAAAATCAAATAATAGAATCCATAAAGTTTTTTCTCAAGGTATGAAACTGATTAATCAACATACAAAGAAGATTATGGAGGGCTGCAAAGAAAGAGCTCAGGATGTTGGTTTGAAATTTGACCAAGAGAGTTTAGAATATATTGTCACTAACTCTGATTTAATAGAACTTCAACCCAAAATAATGATTCCAACCATGTATGACTTTTGGGTAAATGATGTAGAAATCATTCAGGGAAAAGAGAAATATAAAGTTTTCCCACATAATCCTTACGAAACAGTTATAAACTCCAGACCAGCCATTTCATTTTATAACGACAACAATCCTGATTGGCTCAATGTGATGATTTTTTACCACGTACTGGCGCACATCGACTTTTTTCAAAACAACCAATTGTTTTCAAATACATGGAACGAAGATTTTGTTGGGAAAGCTTTGGCTGACAAAAGGCAAATCGCTTTTTTACGATCCAAACATGGAAGATGGGTGGATTATATCATTGAATTTTCGAGGAGTATTGATAATCTAGTTGGTTTTTTTTCTGTACTTCATGAGAAAATAGCTCCTCCTATAGGAGCAGATATGGCAGGATATTATTTCAATATATTTTGTCAGCAGAAATTAAAATTAAACGAGCATATTGTTTTCAAACAAATAGAGCGATACAACAAATTAATTAGTAATAATCCTCAGGTTGGAAAAGTGCTTTTTTTCAATGATATCATAAAAAAACACCCAGAATTTGAACTCGATTTCAAAAGACATATTGAACATAATAAATCCAATAAATTAGATGTAGTTGAATTTATCAGAGATCATTCGCCCTTCTTAAAAAAAGAAGAAAACAAATGGATGAGAACAATAATTAATATTATCCGTGAATCCTCCATTTACTTTAGTCCTCAAATTAGAACAAAAATAATTAATGAAGGGTGGGCCTCATTTTGGCACGACAAACTCTTCAGAATGGATGATAGAATCAAAGGAAATGAAATTCAATATGCAAAAATAAACGCCTCTGTAACCTCAATCAATAGAGTAGGCCTAAACCCCTACGCCATTGGCTTGCGTTTAATTCAAGAGGTAGAAGAATTAGGTAATAAAGGAATGTTAAACTATGACTTTGAAAAAATCACAAGTATTGATGAAAGAAATAATTTTAACTCAAACCAAAATAAAGGCTTAGACGCTATATTCCACCTGCGAAAACACTTTTCTGATTTCACACTAATAAATGCTTTCGTAAATCAAGATTTTGTTTCAAAACATCAACTTATGGTAATTGGAAGACGACAGAATGAAGAAAAAAATACTACAGAGTACTACGTCAAAAGTAAAAAAGCAGAGGATTATAAAACCATGCTTTTGGAAAGTTTATATCACCCTCCTTCAATAAGCGTTGATGAAATAAAAACAAATGAAAAATGCTTATACCTCATCCATCACTTTGAAGGGAAACAACTCTTAAAAAGTCATATACAAAGCACCATGATGGGAATTGCTTTTTTATGGGGAGGAAATGTAGAACTTATCACACAGGAAACTAGGATAAATAAATCCGATGGAACAAAATGGAACAAGAAAATTATTTACACCTATAAAAATAAAAAACTCACAAAAGAAGAATTGTAATGAGTGATGCGTTTGAACATAATGACTCAAAAAATCTACACGATGCTTTAGAAAAACTTAGTGAGCATCTTATTGAAACGGAGAGACTAAAGCCTATTAGTTTTTCCGAATTCCTTGAGCTATCTGTGAGTAACCCCTATGGAATCTTTAGAGATATTTTTCAAGTATTTCATGACATGGTTCATTTTTATGTAAAAGAGAGGAAAGAGAGGAAAAAAAACCTTTTCACAGAATCTTATTTTAAAAACTATGATTTTTTTACGCTCTTACAAGAG
>MDSW01195127.1_pt1 | contig 10755 bp, 12 predicted proteins | sample 811171 | NCBI WGS metagenome assembly MDSW01 (sample SAMN05326641, study PRJNA326480) | marine metagenome | isolation source: seawater | place: Atlantic Ocean: North West | collected 2012 | reverse complement strand
TTCGAACCCAGGAAAGAGTTGCCCCTTTGCCGGTTTTCAAGACCGGTGCTTTCAACCGCTCAGCCATCTCTCCGTTAAAGAGTATTTATAAGGATAATAATTAAATTCAACTAAAAAACTGATATTTTTTTTAGCAATTATGTAATATTTAAAATTTATCTTTATGAATAATAATTTTAAAAAAGGAATATACCTTACCGCTTTAGGATCATTTTGGTGGGGCTTTTTTGGAGTTATATATTTTAAATACATATCTTTTATAGGTCATATTGAAGTTGTAATTCATCGTAGTATATGGACTACAATAACTTTATTGTTTACTACTTTTATATTTTCTAAATGGAAAATTTTTGTTTATTTAATTAAAGATAAAAAAAAATTATTTATACTTTTTTTTACAGGTATTCTTATATTTGCAAACTGGGCTGTTTGGATTTATGCGGTGTCTACTGATCGTGTAATCGATGCTAGCTTTGGATATTTTGTAATGCCGATAATTAGTGTTTTTTTAGGATATTTTTTTTTCAAAGAGAAAATAACAAAAAAAACAAAATTATCAATTTTAATTGTCATTATATCTATTTTATATTTACTTTTTACTGATTTTAAAACTATACCATGGATTGGATTACTAGTAGCTATTTTATGGAGTTTTTATAATTTAGTCAGAAAAAAAATTAAAGTCGATACAGATGTTGGCTTGTTTATTGAAAGTTTATTAATTTTTCCATTTATGCTTTTCGCGTTTTATATAATTACAAAAAATAATTTGAATGATTTTGATCTTGCGGATCCATATCTAATGTTTATTTTGATACTAGCAGGACCTATGACTGTGATTCCATTATTTTTATATGTCAAAGGAGTTGAACTTTCAGGGTTAGGTCCAGCAGGAATGATCTTCTATATTACCCCAACTTTTCAATTTTTATTAGGATATTTCTTATTTAAAGAGCCAATGAATTTTGAAAAGTTACTAAGTTTCATTTTAATATGGATTGCTGTATTTATTTACATGAAAGATTTATATGAAAAAAAATAGTTTTTTATTATTATTTTTGATCATCATATTTAATATAGAGATTGTTCATGCAAATGAGAACTTTGAAAAATGGAAAGTTAACTTTAAAATTTATGCAATTGAGAAGGGTGTAAGTCCAATTACATTAAACCAACTGATAGACAAAATTAAGTTTTTACCTGATGTAATTAAATATGACAGATATCAACCTGAATTTTATGAGGATACAAAAACATATATTTCAAAAAGAGCTTCTAAAAAGAAAGTTTTAATTGGTAATAAAATTTACAAAAGTAACAACGATAAAATAAACTTTATATCAAATAAATATAATGTAGATAAAAATTTATTGTTATCTTTAATGGGTATAGAAACTAATTTTGGTAACTATTTAGGAAAAATGGATATAATTTCATCACTAGCGACATTAAGTTTTGATAAAAGAAGAAGTGAGTTTTTTACTTCAGAGTTAATTACTTTATTAAAATTAATTGATAATAATATAATTGATCCTAGCACTTTGTATGGATCATGGGCTGGTGCTTTTGGAAATTTTCAATTTATGCCATCTACTATAAAGAATTACGCAATAGATTTTGATCAAGATAATAAAATAAGCCTTAAGCAAACCGAAGACTCATTTGCATCTGCTGCAAATTATTTAAATAAGCTCGGATGGAATAATTCAACACCATGTTTTTATCAAGTTAAACTAAAGTCTACTATACCTGATGAATATCTTAACATATCTGCAAAAAAGATTCATAGTACTCATAAAGTTAAATACCTAAAAAAATATATTGAAAATTCGGAATATTTAAATATTCATGATAATTTATATGCAGCTATAATAACTCCTGACGCAGAAATTGTTGAAAATCCTAATAAATTATATCCAGCTTATATTGTTTTTGATAATTATAAATTAATTTTAAAATGGAATAGATCTTTAAGATTTGCACTTGCGGTATGTACATTAAAAGAGAAGTTTAAAAATGTATTATAAAATTATTTTTTTTATCAGCATTATCTTCTTTGTTTCATGCACTGAAAAATCTTCTAAAATTAATTATACAAAAAAATTTGAAAACTATTCTAATAAAGGATTTGCTCTTGTGTATGATGATGATTTATACAAAAAAAAATTTATTAATAAAAAATTAAATGATAGATCATTGTTAATTTTTAATAATTTTTTAAGTAAGGAAACTCCTATAAAAGTTACAAATTTACTAAATGGTAAATATTTAGTAGCAAAAGTTGGAGATGAAGCTAATTACCCATTTTTTTACAATTCAGTAATTTCTAAGCGTATAGCAACTGATCTTGAAATAGACTTAGATGAACCTTACATAGAAATTAAGACTTTAAATCAAAATAATTCATTTATAATAGGAAAAGCTAAAACTTTTGAAGAAGAAAAAGAAGTTGCCACTAAAGTTCCTATAGAAGGTATAGAAATTAAAAATATTTCAAATAATAATAATAAAAAAAAAGAAGCAAAATCTATATCCAATTCAAATTTTAATTATATTATAAAAATAGCAGAATTTTATTTTGAGGATTCAGCTTATATTTTAAAAAAAAGACTTAAAGATGAGTATAATATTACCAATATTAAAGTTAAGAAAATGTCTAAAAATAACTATAGAGTATACAAAGGACCATTTAATAATTTAGATTCCATTAAAAAAGATTATACTGATATTATTAAATTATATTTTGAAAATATAGAAATTGTAAAATTATGAAAAAAAAGTTTGTTTATTTATTATTTTTAATTTTTTTCAATCTTTCAAATGCATATGCAAATATTAATATAAAAGCACGAACTGTTATTCTTCAAGATTATTTATCTGGTGAAATACTTTATGAAAAAGATGCTGATAGGATAATTTTTCCAGCATCTATGACTAAAATAATGACATCAATAATAGCTTTTGATTTATTAAAAGCAGACGAAATAAGCTTAGATGATAAATTTATTGTATCTGAAAATGCCTGGAGATTATCTGAAGCTGGTTATTCTTCGATGTTTATTATGGTTGGGGATGAAATTTCTGTAGAAAATTTACTTAGAGGTATAATAGTATCTTCAGGCAATGATGCTTGTATTGCTTTGGCCGAAGGTATAGCCGGATCAGAAGAAGAGTTTACGATTTTAATGAATGAAAAAGCAGCAGAAATTGGTATGACAAATAGTAATTTTTCAAATTCATCTGGAATTAATTCACCTGATAATGTTTCAACAGTTAGAGATATACTTATAATGTCAAATTATTTAATTAAAAACTATCCGGAATATTATGAATACTTCAAAGAAAAAGAATTTACTTGGAATAGAACGGGGGGTGATCCTATAAAACAGGGCAACAGGAATCCACTTTTATATAAGGATATAGGTGTTGACGGTATCAAAACTGGATATTTAGCATACGAAAAATATTCCTTAGCATCATCAATTAAAAGAAAGGAAAGAAGATTAATTGCAGTTGCTAGCGGATTTGAAAGTAAAAGTGATAGATCTAAGCAATCTTTAAAGTTATTAACATGGGGTTTAACTAAATTTGAAACTATTAAAATAGGTGAAAAAAACAAAACATTTACTTCTATAGATGTTTGGCAAGGAAAAAAAAATAAAGTCAACACTTACCTCGATCTTGATTTGTATAAAACAATTCCAAAAGCTAAAAAAAGATATTTAAAAGTAAAAGTTGATTATATCGGTCCTATAAAAGCACCTGTTAAAAAAGATGAAAAAATTGCAAAACTAAATATTTATTTTAAAGATGAAATTATTAGTTCACATGATTTACTAGCATCAGAGAATATTAAACGTCAAAATATTTTTTCTAGATTATTAACATCAATAAATTATTTAATATGGGGCGATGTATAAATATCCTGTTATCGTATTTGAAGGCATTGAAACTTCTGGAAAATCAACAAATTTAAATATTGCAGCTAATTTTTTAAAAAAAAAAAGGAAAAGTTTTATTAAATTACGTGAACCAGGTGGGAGTATTTTTTCAGAAATTGTTAGAAAATTACTACTTAACAAAAAATTAAAATTAAATAATAAGACAGATTTACTTCTATTTTATGCTTCTAGATCTGAAAATTTTGAAAAAATTATTAAAAAAAACTACAAAAAAAAAATTATATTAATTGATAGATTTACTGACTCAACTGTAGCATACCAGCACTTTGGAATGAAAATTAACTTAAATGTTATAAAATTATTAAATAAATTTATTATTGGAAATTTTAAAGCTGACTTAACATTTTTAAGTACTGTAAATTCAAAAAATTTAAAATTAAGATTAAATAAACGTCTAAAGTTAAATCGTTATGATAAATTTAAATTAAATTTTTACACTAAAGTTCAAGGCGGATATTTTAAATTATCAAATAAAAAAAAAAACTATGTAATTATAGATTCTAATAAAAAAAATATTAGTAATGTAAAAAAAATCATTATAAATAAATTAGAAAAAATAATTTAAATGTTGCATAATATGTTAATAGGACACAATTCACATTTAAATAATTTTATTTCACTTTATAAGATCGATAGACTTCCTACAAAAATTCTTTTATCCGGTAAAAAAGGTATAGGAAAATCTTTACTTGTTAAACATTTTTTATTTAATGTTTTTGAAGATGAAAATTCGAAACTATTAATTAATAATGAAACTCATGCAAATATTTTAAATATAAAAAAAAATACTGATAAAAAGAATATTGAAGTTGATCAAATAAGAAAAATTATTAAATTTATAAATCAATCTTCGTTTAATAATAAATCTAAATTTATAATTATTGATGATGTTGAGTATCTTAATACTAATTCAGCAAATGCTTTATTAAAATCACTCGAAGAACCCAATAGCAATGTTTACTTTTTTTTAATTTATAATACTGAAATGAATATTTTAGATACAATTAAATCAAGATGTTTAGAATACAGATTATGTTTGAATTTAGAAGATACCAAATTAATTGTGGACTCTTATTTTAATAATAAAGTTTATGATAAAATAAATGATAATTTAAAAAATTACTATTCAACACCAAAATTTTTAATATGTTTGGTTAATTTTTTAAAAGAAAATAGCTTATCTCTTTCATCTACAAATATAAGTGAGTTAATTACGAACATTATTGATAATAAACTTTATGATAAAAATTCTTTTGTAAAAGAATATCTGAATTACTTTATTGAATTATTTTTTTATAAAAATATAAACATCACAAAAAAAAATACATTTAGATTGAAAAAGTATTATTATTCTAAATTGTCAAATATCAGAAAATTTAATTTAGATTATGAAACTTTTTTTTTAGAATTTAAGGATAAATTATTACGTGATTAAAAATTTTTATATAACTACACCAATATATTACCCATCTGCTAAACCACACATGGGTCATGCTTACTCAAGTATAGTAGCTGATTTTTTTGCTCGTTTTAAAAAAATTGATGGTTATAAAGTTTATTTTTTAACTGGAACTGACGAACATGGTTTAAAAATTCAAAGAGCTGCTGAAAAACAAAAAAAAGATCCAAAATCATTTTGTGATGAGATAAGTAAGACATTTAAAAATTTAACTAAAACACTAAATCTATCAAATACTGATTTTATAAGAACAACTGAAGATAGACACAAAAAATCAGTAGAAAATCTTTGGAAAATTCTTGAAAAAAATAAACAAATTTATCTTTCAAAATATTCTGGATGGTATTCTGTGTCAGATGAAGCGTTTTATAATGAAAATGAGGTAGAAGTAAAAGATGGAACAAAAGTTGCCAAACTATCTGGTTCTATTGTTGAATGGGTTGAAGAAGAGTCTTTTTTTTTCAAATTGTCTGAGTGGGAAAAGCCTTTATTAGAATTTTATAATAAAAATAAAAATTTTATTCTTCCAGAAAGCAGAAGAAATGAAGTTATTAGTTTTGTTAAAAGCGGCCTAAAAGATTTATCTGTAAGTAGAAAAACATTTTCGTGGGGTATTAAAGTGCCAACTGATGAAAGTCACGTAGTATATGTTTGGTTAGATGCCCTAACTAATTATTTAAGTTCATTAAAATATCCTGACACAAATAATGACTTATACAAAAGTTTTTGGCCAGCAGATTTACATATAATTGGTAAAGATATATTAAGATTCCATGCAATATATTGGCCTGCATTTTTATTGGCTGCAAAAATTGAACCACCAAAAAGAGTTTATGGCCATGGATGGATACTTTCAGGAGATGAAAAAATGTCCAAATCTAAAGGAAATATTTTAGACCCATTAGAAATAATTAATAATTATGGTTTGGATTCTTTAAGATATTATCTTTTGAAAGAAGTGTCATTTGGAAATGATGGAAATATCTCTGAAGAAAAATTAGAAAATTGTATTAACAGTGACCTAGCAAATAATTTTGGTAATTTGTGTCAAAGAGTTTTATCTTTTGCTGAAAAAAATTGTTCATCATTAATTCCAAAACATAAATTTAATAATTATGATTTAGATATTTTAAACTCAATTACAGACTTAAATATGATCAGATCTTTAATTGATAATCAAGATATAAATAAATATATGATTTTTATAGTTGATCGACTTTTTGCTTCAAATAAATACTTTAATGATCAAGAGCCATGGAAAAAAAAAGATGATCCATTAAGATTATCTACGATAGTTTATACTGCAATTGAACTAATTAGAAAAATTACAATTCTTTTGTATCCAGTAATACCTCAAACGGCAACTAAAGTCTTAAAAACGCTTAATATAAAAGAAAATGAAATTGATTTTTCATCATTAGAAAAAAATGAGATTTTAAAAGAAGGTAGTAAACTTGATAAGTTAGATATTTTATTTAAAAAAATAGGAAAATGATTGATTCACATTGCCATTTAGATCATGAGCCACTAATTTCTAATATTAGAGAAGTTATCAATAGATCTAAGCAAATAGGTTTAAAAAAAATTTTAACAATTTCAACTAGCTTAAAAAGTTTTGAAAATATAAAAAAAATTCTTGAGATAGATAAAATGATTTATGGAACTATAGGTATACATCCTCATGAGACAAGTAAAGACAAAATTAATTCTAATTATTTGGTTGATAATGCAAAAAAATATAAAAAAATAATAGGAATAGGTGAGACAGGACTAGATTTCTATTATGAAAATAGTAAAAAAAATGATCAAATTGATAGTTTTATAAAGCATATTGAAGCTTCTATATCCTTAAATTATCCTTTAATAGTTCACTCAAGAAGTGCTGAAACAGATACTTTTGAGATTTTAAAAAATTACAAAAATACCAATATCAAAATTTTAATGCATTGTTTTACTGGATCAATAGAGTTTGCTAAAAAGTTGTCTAGTTTAAATGCTTATTTTTCTGCGAGTGGAATTATTACGTTTAAAAATAGTAAAGATCTTCAAGAAACCTTTAAATATATAGATAAAAATAAAATTTTAATTGAAACTGATAGTCCTTTTTTAGCTCCTATACCTATGAGGGGTAAAAAAAATGAGCCATCATATATTAAATATACGCTGGAAAAGCTTTCTGAGTTAAAATCAATAAAATTTAAAGAGTTAGAACAAATTACTACAAATAATTTTGAAAATTTATTTTCACAAACATGAAGATTAAATTTATCATACTCGGTTGTGGAAGTTCCATGGGTGTTCCTAGACCTGATGGCTTTTTCGGAAATTGTGACCCAAGAAATAAAAAAAATAACAGAACAAGGTGCTCTGCACTGATAAAAACAAATAATGAAAATATTTTAATTGATACATCACCAGATTTAAGACAACAATTGCTAAGACATAGAATAAAAAAAATAAATAAAGTATATTATTCACACATGCATGCCGATCAAACTCATGGGATTAACGATTTAAGATCTTTTTTTTTAAATAGCAAAAAGAAAATTGATATTTTTGCTGATAAAGCAACTACTAATTTTCTTAAAAAAAGCTTTTCTTATTGTTTTAATGATTATTCAAAAGAATATCCAGCTACATTAAAATTAAATAAATTAAAAAAAAATTTGATTGTTAATCACGGAAATAAAAAAGTTACAATTAAATCTATTAAAGTTGAGCATGGGAAAGTAAAATCTAATTGTTTTATAGTTGATAAAAAATTAGCTTACATCACAGACGTAAGTGATATTTATAAAAAAGATTTCAAGTATTTTAAAAGCTTAAAATATTTGATTATTGATTGTCTATGGTTTAACCATCATCCGTCTCATTTAAATTTAGATAAATCATTATATTTTATAAAAAAATTTAGACCAAAAAAAGCTATCTTGTCAAATCTATCTCACATTTTAGATTATAAAATTCTAAAAAAAAAAACTGCCAAAAAACGTTATACCAGCGCATGATGGTTTAACTATAGAACTATAATATTTGTTCTATTTTTTTTATTATTTTTTTCGACATTGGATTTGTAAATGATGCAAAGGTATCCTCGATCATACCTTGTTTATTGATCAAAATTTTATGAAAATTCCATTTTGGAATCGCTGAATTACCATAATTATTTTTTGCCCATTTATATATTGGATGTGCATTTTTTCCTTTTACTTCGGTAATTGTAGTTAATGGAAAGTTGATTTCAAAATTTACTTCACAAAAACTCTTAACCTCATCATTATTTTTCTTCTCCTGATTAAAGGAATTTGATGGTATTCCAATAACAATTAAGCCTTTCGATCTATATTTATCCCATAAATTTTGTAAATCTTCATACTGTTTTGTAAATCCGCAATAGCTTGCAGTATTCACAATAAGTATAGTCTTATTATTAAAATCTTTAAAATCTATAATTTCACCCGAAATACTTTCAATTTTAAAATCAAAAAATATTTTTTCATAATTTGACATTGCAGAATTTTTAAAAAAAAACATAAAAATACATAATCCTATAATGATTAATTTTTTCATATTATTAAGTGTTATCTATTGGGAGTAAATAGTATTAGAAAGTACCCAGTTAAAGTGGACAATAATGACCCAGTTAAAACTCCAATTTTTACGCCATCCATATATTCCATATTTTCAACAAAAGCTAAATTTCCTACAAATAAACTCATTGTAAATCCAATACCGGTAAGAATTCCCACTCCATAAAAATTAAACCAATTTGAATTATTTGGCATTTGAGCCACTTTAAGTTTGATTGATATATACGAAAAAACAAAAACCCCAAGCTGTTTACCCACAAATAAACCCAAAACAATACCTAATGGAACTTTATCTAATAGAGAGGTAATTGATAATCCTTCTAAAGAAACGCCGGCATTAGCAAATGCAAATAAAGGCATAATACCAAATGCAACATAAGGACTTATTGCATGTTCAATTTTAATTAATAATGAAAAATCTTTTTCTTTTTTACGATGAGGTATTGTCAAGGCTAATAAGACTCCAGCTATTGTTGCATGAATTCCTGAGTTGTGAGTAAAATCCCAGAGAAACATACCAATAATTAAATATGGTAAGATTTTTTTCACATTAAATTTGTTAATCACTAATAGAATTAAAAAAGCTAACAACATTAGTGATAGATATTTAATACTTAAATCACCTGAATAGAACAATGCAATTATAATTATTGCACCTAAATCATCTATGATAGCTAAAGCAGTTAAAAATACTTTAAGAGATATTGGAACTCTAGAACCTAATAAAGAAAGAACACCTAATGAAAAAGCAATATCTGTAGCAGATGGTATTGCCCATCCACTTAAAGTTTCACTGTCTCCTAAATTTATATAAACATAAATTAATGCAGGAACAACCATGCCACCAATAGCTGCTATTATTGGTAGCAAAGCTTGTTTTATATTGGAAAGCTCACCTTGAATGAACTCTCTTTTTATTTCAAGAGTTACAAAAAAGAAAAAAATTGCCATTAATGCGTCATTTATCCAATGAATCACTGACAGTTTAAGGCCAATGTTATTTATCCCGATGAATATATATTTATTTAGTGTTGTAAAATATAAAGTTGATAATTCAGAGTTACTTATAATTAAAGCAACAATAGCACTAAATAATAAAACCAAACCACTAGCTGCTTCTAATTTAAAAAACCATTTAAAAGGCCTTGTTACAATTTGAATCATTTTATTTTACTAAATCTTTTAAAAAGGAACTTAAGTCAACAAAAGATTGATACAAGTTATCAAGCAAAGGTACTAAAGCTGGTGCATGTTTTGATATATTCATTTTAAATGTATCCAAAATTAGAATTAATGCAAAAAATGTAATTATTATTATTATTAAATTTTTAAATAAATTAATAAAATTAAACTTATTATTTTTTTTTCTATTTTTAAAATCTATTTTTTTTTTGATATTCTTTTCTTCAATTTTTTTTTTATTATTTTTTTTGTTTTCTTTATTGTTAAATGTCTCTTCATTTAATCTTGGTTCTAAAATTTTATTTTCATTATCTTGATTTTGTATTTCTTCCTTTAATTTTATTTCATTGTTTATGTTAGGGATGGTATAGTGCCATTTATGATTACAGCTACTACATAACAATAATCTACCTTTTTCAGGGATTAATTTTTGATCTAAATTAAATTTTTTATTACAATTAGGACAACTAATGATCATTGGACTTATTATATATTAAATTATTAAATTTTTCTTGATAAACCTCATTAATATACTTTGAATTTTAATTTATCTACTGTATTA
>MDSW01064731.1_pt1 | contig 10755 bp, 8 predicted proteins | sample 811171 | NCBI WGS metagenome assembly MDSW01 (sample SAMN05326641, study PRJNA326480) | marine metagenome | isolation source: seawater | place: Atlantic Ocean: North West | collected 2012 | reverse complement strand
TGCATTGGTGGAGGTCAAGGTATTGCCGTGGTCATCGAGGCCATGTAGGTGATACTGTTGGATTTTATTTTCCTAATTGCAGTATTACTCGTATTCTTCACAGGTTTCTTATTTGCCCCTCTTGGATTGGGCGGGGGGCTCTTGTTTGTGCCGATTTTGCATTATGTCGTGGGGTGGCCACTGGATTCTGCAACACTCGTAATTTCTCTATTACTAACTGGGTGTGTTTCGTATGGTTCTGGACTGGTACACCATAGAGAAGGTTTGGTAGATATTGGTAGAATTCGTTTGGGTGCTCCTTCTGCATTAATCGGTTGTGTTATTGGTGCAATAATTGTGAATATGCTTGGCAACTCTCTAGATGTTGTCTTCAAGATCCTTGCTTTATCAATCATCATCTGGGCAATTGTGAAGACATCGCGCAGAATTTCGACGGGTAGGATACAGAATGAAGGCGGAGATACTCGAGATTTAGAATTGATGATTGGCACTGGTTTTGGAGGAATGGCTAGTTCTGTTCTGGCTATTGGAGCAGGGGCAATTTACATTCCAGTATTGAATCAATTTGGTGGTCTCGATTCGCGTAAAGCTATTGGAACAAGTCTTGGATTGATGATGGTGGTTGTTCCAGTATCTGTATTAACTCACGGATTGCTTTTTGAAGGCACATGGCCCAATTTGATGTATATATTTGGCTTACCAATTTCAGTAGTTTTAGGGGCAATAATTGGTGCTAAAACAGGTCTCAATCTTTCGGAAAAAACCGTTCTCAGTGGGTTTGTTCTGGTCCTTTCTATTGTTCTTATTCGTTACTTGATAGATTTAATATCAATTTTGTAATTAGAGTAGATTTCCAAGAATCATTGGTCCAGCAATCCATGCTCCAATCGATGACCCGATATTTCCCATTACTGTGACCATCAGTACTTTCCCGGTACGATTAGTGAAAAGTAGTCTGAATTTATCCATCATTAGAAATTCTTGAAGGTCCTTGGTTCTGGGGGCACTGAATCGTAATTGAGCAGCACCTGCAAACCATCCTGCTGCTAGTGTAGGATTCAATGATGTGATTGGAGACGCGATTGCTGCACTAAATATTGCTAATGGGTGCCCGCCTACGATTAAAACAAAAAATGCAGCGAAAATCGCATTAATAGATAACCACGTTAGTGTACTTTCTTTCAAAGCTTCAATATCTCCTTGACTGATTAGGTACGCCATCACTCCAAGCATTATTGCAGGTAATGCAAAGGGCAATAATTTCCTCACAGTTCCTTTTTTTGGTATAGCCAATAATTCTTGAATCCGTTCATTGGAGGGGGGCTCTTTCTGTAATTTTTCTTGAACTCCTTTCAAGTGCCCTGCTCCAATTACAGCTAGGACTTTTCCTTTGGATGACTCTGCTCTTATCCTTGATGCTAGATGTTCATCTCTTTCATCAATCAGAACTTCACCCGCTGCTGGAACCATTTTTCTTAGTTCGTCCATCATCTCACTAATCAGATCTGAATCTTCAGCAATTGCATCAACATCAATATCTTCGTCTTCTTCAGGTGCAAGTAATGCATTTAGGACTTTGATTTTCTGAAAGAATCCCATTTTTGCCCAAACTCTTCGGAGTGTAATTTTTACATCTCTATCAATTAATGCAAGGGGGATTTCATTTTCTCTTGCACCTTCGACAGCAGTTAACAAATCAACACCTGGTTTTTCTCCAAGTTCTAATCCCATTTTCCTTTGTTGAGCGGCAAGTAGTGACTGAAAAAGGAGAAGTTGCGCTTTTCCCGATTTTATTGCAGAACCTAGAGTCTCTTCATCGAATGCCTGTGGATTTTCAAGGGCATGAAGTCGTTCTTTATCCAATTCTACAGCGACAATATCTGGTTGATATTTTTCGATTTGTTCCTTGACCAAATCCGCTGACGAACGACTGATATGGGCTGTTCCTACAAGCCTGATGTTATCGAAAACATCGACTACAGAACTCGATTTTTCTTCCATTAATATCCTCCTAGTTTTGAGAGTGTTTTTCCAACGTCTACATGTTCTGCAACATCATGTACTCTTAGGATATCAATTCCAGAGATTTGTGCGAAAGCCGCAACACCTAGAGTACCAGCCAATCGATCATTGGTTTCGAATCTTCCTAGAAGATCTTTGAACATGGATTTCCTACTAACTCCCCATAAAATTGCAAAATTCTCTTTTGACTTTAGTGAGTGTGCATTTCTTAACAAGTCAAGATTATGTTCCAATGTTTTACCGAACCCAATACCTGGATCCAAACAAATTCGATCAATTGGGTGACCTTTGTTCACCAATTCTATTGCGTTTTTCAAGAGGATTTCATTGACTTCCTCAACCACATTTTCATACATTGGTGAATTTTGCATTGTCCCGGGTTCACCTTTCATGTGCATTATGCAGATTCCACATCCAGAATTGATTACTAAATCCTTCATTTCAGGGTCTCTTAATCCTGATACATCGTTGATCATAACTGCTCCCGCATCTAAAGCCTTCTTGGCAACCGCAGTTCGTCTAGTATCAATCGATATTGCCTGATTGGGATATTTGTTTTTTATTTGTTCAATAACAGGAATAACTCGTTGAAGTTCTTCTTCGATGCTAATTTCTTTTGCTCCGGGACGGGTAGATTCTCCTCCCACATCGATCCAATCAGCGCCTTCGTCAATCATTTTCTCTACCAATTCCAATGAATGTTCGAGACTCTCTGTTCTCGAATCTTCGTGGAATGAGTCTGGAGTGCAGTTAATCACCCCCATTATGCGGGGTCTCCCATCGCTGTGGCGACGTAACAGGGGCGTCCAGTTGGGCATTCGGGACGACGAGGTGAGGTATGCTTTATCATGTGCTGCGCTCGAGTGCACGAGCATGGGTCCCGATGATTCCCTGAACTCGGAATCTAAAGATGATGCTCCGTCTAGGTTATCTGTCACTACCAATACTGTCGTTCCAGATAGAGAACAAATCGAGTTGGCTGATGCAGTTCTCGCTAGACTCAATCCAACTGATGCCCATGAATTGCGTCAAATGACCACTCGCTTTGGATTAGTTTCTGGAATGCTGATGATGATTGTAATCCTCTTTTGGTGGCTGGCAATTCATGTCGCAGGGAAGGAATGGGGTGGAAATCATGGCCCTAGTTCGATTTTCTTCGATCTTTCTTTCGCAGAAGTTTCATGGGTAGTCCCAATGTTGGTCTTCTTTGCAACATTGCTTGTTTCTCTTTCTAGAGAACGTGGAGGGGCTTTGACTGCTACACTTGGCGGTGGTTTCTTTGTGCTAGTAGTCTATCTTGCAATAGAGCCTGTAGGGCATGCCATGTTTTCTTCAGATGGTAGTTCAGATTTGATGACCTCAATTCTTCAATCGTTACGGCTGACTGCCTTGGGTATCTTGGTTCATTTCAGTGCACGTTATTTCCTAGATGCCATGTTGGTTGCATGGGTGAGGGGAGTTTTGTCGAACTTTGATGTTGCATTGGCGCCAATAAAGGAAGATTAGTTTAGGAATCACTCATATCCTCCTCCTATTCTCGATAATCATGGAGAGAGTATTGCCATCTCTGCATGTTCTTCGTTTGGGGCATCGCCGAGAGAGGGATAAACGCATTACTTCTCATCTTGGTCTTACAGCTAGAGCGTTTGGCGCTGATAATTTTGTTCTTTCAGGAGAACAAGATCAAAATGTTCTGGAAACATTGGATTCGGTTACAGAAAGGTTTGGAGGTAATTTCCATGCACGCTATGAAGAAAAACCGATGAGTTGGCTCAAGAGATTTGCTCAGAAGGATGCAGGTGATGGAGAACCAGGGGTTGCAATTCACCTTACAATGTACGGTTTACCTTGGAAGGAAACCATTGCATCTATTCCCCGAGATCGTCCTATTGCAGTTGTAGTGGGTGGCGCAAAAGTACCTGGGGAAGTTTTCGGTATTTGCCAATACAACATCGCAATAGGGAATCAACCACATTCTGAAGTGGCTGCATTAGCAGTTTTTCTGCAAAGTTGGTTGCCAGATGGTGCTGAAGCCTCCAATTTCCAAGGTGGAATGTCTGTTGTTCCTATGGAATCGGGGAAGAAAATCATACCTTCAGAGGATTTTTCTGAGGAATAAATGAAAAATTCGCTTTGAATTGAATTTTACCCCCTTGTCACCGCCAATGATTAAGGAGCGTTCTTAGCGAAAGGAGACGATGTCGAGGAACCTTCCGGACATAGGTTTCGCCCCCGGAGCCGAAATTCCTGGCGTTTCTGCTCCTTATGTTCAAGAAGATGCAGCGGACAGGCTCTTGGATGGCCGTTCTCATGATTTTGAAGAAGCACATGGAAAAGGAGTATTACTTTTGGCGGATGGAGGAAGGTACGAAGGAACACTGTTCGGCGCATCTGTCATTGCAGAAGGAGAACTGGTGTTCACTACTGGTATGACTGGTTTTCAGGAATCACTTACAGATCCATCATTTGCAGGGCAGGTTCTTACATTTACTTGGCCACTTTTGGGTAATTATGGGGTCATTCCAGGAATCTCTGAATCGAGCAAAGTGTGGCCTAGAGGAGTTGTTTGCAGGCAAGCAATCGATGAACCAGATCATCGAGACGCAATAGGTTCAGTCCATGATTTACTACATTCACATGGAGTTCCGGGTATCCAAGGAGTAGATACTCGATCCATTACTAGAAGAGTTAGGGAATATGGAACTCTACTCTGTGTTTTCGGACCAATCGAACAAGAAGAAGCACTTTCTGCTAGATTATCTAAGGCTACGAGTCCTGATTTAATGGATCTTGTAGATGAGGTTTCAAGAGATGACGAGGTAGTACTAAACCCTGGTGCAATCGATTCTTCAGGTACTCCTCTTCCACGATTGATTGCCATTGATTGTGGTGTTAAGTATAACATTCTTCGAGAATTATGTCGGCGATTTGAGGTAGTATGGGTTCCCGCTGAATCTAATTTTGAATCATTGGTTTCGAATTGGGAACCTGATGCATTCTTTTGTTCTAATGGGCCTGGAGACCCTGCTCATCCTGGGGCTGCAACTTCGGCTCGACGTGTAATCGCAAATGCTGTTGCTTCTGGTTATCCAACTATGGGTATTTGTTTAGGGCACCAACTCCTTGGTCTTGCTTCAGGACTTCGAACATACAAACTTCTGTATGGTCATAGAGGAGCGAATCAACCGGTTGTTGATTTAATGGATAATACTGTTAGTATTACTTCTCAAAATCATGGTTTCGCGATAGCTGATCCAAAGAAAGGAATGCTTGCGTCACATCCATCTGGTGCTTGTTCGGATGTTGAACCGAATGCAATTGATTCAGAGGTCACAGTTCGTTTTGTGAATGCAAATGATCGTACTGTAGAAGGATTGGATGTAGTGGGACGGCCAGCATTCTCTGTACAATATCATCCCGAAGCTTGCCCTGGTCCTCATGATGCAAATCCTCTTTTCGATCGTTTTTCGGCCATTGTTGCTGAACGAATGGGGTCTTCAGCGCCATCTCCATTGGATCCTATTGCTACACCAAGTTCGTTGGAGGTGAGAATTGATGCCAAAGAGGACTGATATTCATAGGATTTTGTTGTTAGGTAGCGGCCCAATCCGTATCGGTCAAGCAGCAGAATTTGATTTTTCAGGTTCGCAGGCTTGCCGTGCTTTACGGGCTGAAGGTTACGAAGTCATTCTGGTGAATAGTAACCCTGCCACCATACAGAATGATCCTTCAATGGCTGATCGTATCTACATCGAACCACTTCTACCAGATGTAGTGAAGCGCATCATGGAAGTTGAGAAGCCAGATGCTTTACTAGCAGGAATGGGGGGTCAAACTGCACTAAATATCGCTACATCTCTAGCTCACGATGGTACACTAGATGAGTTAGGAGTCGAATTGATTGGATGCAACCTAGCAGCGATTGATGAAGCAGAAGACAGAGATTTGTTCAAGAAAGTCTGTGAAGAAATCGACCTACCAGTTTGCAAGGCAATTGCTTGTGATTCAATCGATGAGGTGTTGGAAGCTGCAACTGAATTGGGTGGTTATCCGCTGTTGATTCGTCCTGCTTTTACATTAGGTGGATTAGGGGGCGGTACTGCATGGAACAAGGGTCAATTGGTTGAAATTGCAAGCCAGGGGATTTTACACAGTCGAATAGATCAGGTATTGATCGAAGAGAGTATTCTCGGATGGCAGGAACATGAATATGAAGTGATGAGAGACGCATCAGATAATTGCATCATTGTTTGTACAATGGAAAATATAGATCCTATGGGGGTACATACTGGAGAATCAACAGTAGTGGCTCCTCAGCAGACATTATCTGATCGTGACCATCAGATGCTTAGAGACGCAGCTCTTCGACTCATTCGTAGATTGGATATCAAAGGAGGATGCAATGTTCAGTTTGCGTTTAATCAGAAAACTGGCGAGTATCGTACAATCGAAGTAAACCCTCGAGTCAGTAGATCTTCTGCACTTGCATCAAAGGCTACAGGATATCCAATTGCACGGATGGCTGCTTTGATTGCAGTTGGATATACATTAGACGAATTACCCAATCCAATTACCGGAAAAGGAACTACAGCTGCATTTGAACCAACTCTAGATTACTGTGTCGTGAAGATACCTCGTTGGCCTTTCGATAAATTCAGAACTGCCAATCGAACTTTAGGAACTTCAATGAAGAGTACAGGTGAAGTTATGGCGATTGGACGTACATTTGAGGAAGCATTCCTGAAAGCCGTCGCATCTTTAGAAGTGGGAAGCCCCCATCCACGTCCTTTGACATTAGCAGATGAATCGGAAGGGGAAGGCCAAATTGAAAGAGCTGCTGAACTTCTTCCTGATTCGATATTAGAGGAATGGCTAAGGGTGCCTACTGATCGAAGAATGCTAGCTCTCATTGAGGCATTCCGTAGAAATTGGGATGTAGAGAGAGTACACGAAATTACAGGAGGTATCACCCGCTGGTTCCTTCATCGATTCCAATCGATAGCCTCCAATGAAATGGAGGTCATGGCACACGCAGGATCTCCGTCGGACATTATTGAAGAGGATCTCCGAAGATGGAAAGGAGCAGGTATGACTGATGCTCATATCGCGGATGCATTGGCAGGATTCCCCCCAATGGGAGTGAAAGGCCTAGATTTTTCCCACGGCCCTCTTGCGATTATGGAACGTCGACATTCTTTGGGCATTCATCCCGTTTATCGAATGGTAGATTCTTGTGCGGCTGAATTTGCAGCAGTTACTCCTTACTATTATTCAACTTACGAAGGAGGTTCTGCCCCAAATGGTATTGATTCAGTTCCCCATGCTCGACGGGTTAGGGAGAATGGTGAGGAATCGAATAGGCACGTAGTTGTAGGTTCGGGCCCGATTAGAATTGGGCAAGGCATTGAATTCGATTATGGCTGTGTGCATGCTGTTCAAGCGATTAGGGATGAAGGGCATGAAGCAATTTTGATCAACAATAACCCTGAGACTGTTTCAACCGATTTTGATACCAGCGATCGACTGTATTTCGATCCGCTAAATCTTGAATGTGTGACCGAAGTTCTACTTCGTGAGAAAGCAGATGGTTTATTGTTACAATTTGGGGGTCAAACTGCCATCAACCTTGCTTTACCAATGCAGGAGAGACTAGAGCATCTTCGTTCGATGGGAATTGATACTGAATTGATTGGAACAAGTCCGGATGCTGTAGATGAAGCGAGTGATCGTGAGCGTTTCGAGGCATTTGCAAAGAGAGAAGGACTCAGAATGCCTCACGGGTTAACTGGCGCAACCCCCTCTGAAGTTCGAGCAGCAGTTGCAGAGATTGGATACCCCGTTCTAATTCGCCCTTCCTATGTTTTGGGCGGTAGAGGAATGGAGATTTTGACTGATGATCGTCAATTAGATGCTTACATGTCTGAAGCATATATTGCTCCTGATAAACCACTTTTGGTGGATCAGTACCTAGGCGGTGCAATGGAATTAGACGTGGACTCTGTTTGTGACGGTGAAGAGGTACTCATTGGCGCAATAATGGAACATCTGGAGGAAGCAGGTATTCATTCTGGTGATTCAACTTGTTTTATCCCACCTCAAAATGTATCTCAAAGCATAATTGAGCAGGTTGAGGAATGGACAAAGACAATTGGAGTTGGTCTTGGAATCAAGGGTTGTTTCAATATTCAATATGCAATTAAAGATGAGGTTCTCTATGTATTAGAGGTAAATCCACGAGGTAGTCGTACATTCCCCTTTGTTGCTAAGTCTACAGGTGTACCATTAGCCCGAATTGCTGCAAGACTAACTTTAGGTACTAAACTTTCAGAGATTGAGATTCCACGTTTTGATACTGAATTGGTTTGTGTGAAAGCTCCAGTTTTCCCATTTTTGAAATTACGCGGATTAGATCCTGCACCTGGTCCCGAAATGAAATCAACTGGAGAAGTGATGGGTTCTCACGAAGATCCTGCTGCTGCTTATTTGAAGGCTAGATTAGCCACTGAATTACCAGTGCCTACATCAGGGGGAGTCTACATTACGGTTAGGGATTCGGACAAGGATTCTGTAATCGAACATGCAACTCGTTTACATGACCTAGGTTTCCAATTACATGCGACTCAAGGGACAGCTCAAATTTTGAGAGATGTGGGTGGTTTGGAGGTTCAGACAGCATATAGAATCGCAGAGGGACGTAGTCCTGATGCCCTTGATTTAATGCGACAAGGGGATATACAACTCATTCTGAATACTCCCTCTAAGTCTGGTGGAGCAGTTCTAGATGGGAATATGATGCGACGGCTAGCTGTTGAACTGAACATACCGTTTGTTACTACTCTGAGTGGAGCAAGAATGGAAGTTGAAGCGATTGCAGTTGCTAGAGAGGGTCTTCCTGAGCCACGGCGTTTAATTGGAACGTAATTACTCTTCTTCATTTTCAAGATTGGAGTTATACCACGATTCAATGTACTCAATTCGTTCTTGATCTAATCCCAATGTTTTCGCTTGTAGTTTGAGGAATTTTCGTTCTTCATCAGTAATTATTCTATCTTCCATAGCGATTTCATACGCTTCAATGTAGGACAATTCTGCTTTTGTAAACGCTTCTGGCATCAGCATCGTTGAGAAACTATTGATGGCGGTGAATATTGGTTTACGAAGGACAATTAGTGGAGCACCAATAATTAGCCCTCCAACCAAACCTCCTCCTGGAATATATCCTTCCAAGGTTTCTGTAGCAGCAATAAGAAGTATGCCTCCAAATCCTGCAAAAATTGTTGTACTGAAAGCCTGTCTTAATTTTTCATCAATTCCTAAAATATCATTCTTTAGAATTGCATATGTAAACATGAATCCTTCAAACATTCCAGTTAGTAGTATGCTGAATAAGAAAGCATACAGGCAATATAAGTAGATTACCAACTGGTCAACATTTTCGATTGTCGTCATGTCTGCAAGATTAAATCTACCAAACATCACTGTAGTGGCAATAATAGAAATTACTGCCATTCCTTTGATGGTTGCTTTACCTGTGAAACCTATGAAAAGAGAACGAGCCTCATTAGCATCTTCTTCTCTTCCTTCTGCTTTGCTAAGTTTCCATGCGCCTCGCATCATGAACATAGCAATTGTTGCTGAAAAAACAGGCGTAATTAGTAGTAGAGTACTAAGCCCAGAACCTGCCTCTGGTACAAAGTAAACGTACGGAGAGAGATCCTTAGTACATGTACCAGTTGTTGCTTCCATTCCAGGAGAATAAGTTAGGGTTGCTGGGTGATTGCCATCAGCGTCAAAGACCATATCTTGACTACAATCAACATGCATAGTTCCTCCAATGGTATCTTGCAGGCCCCCATTAGCTGTTATCATACCTGCAAGTAAGACGGCGCTGATAGCAGGAAGAACCCACCATAAGTTGTTCTTGATTGAATCCTTATTCATGAATTTTGTTCGCTTTGTTGGATAGAATGCTACTGAAGAGATATACAACATGATACATAAAATTCCACAGAAGTACCAACCAACTCTGTAGTACTGAATAATCGGAATGAATTCTGGACCTAGGGGGACAAGATTGTACCATTGTGCGAGAACTCTCCAAGATTCAGCAAGAAGAAGAATGCACATAAATCGATTTTCTGCAGCCTTTGGTCTTGCTCTAATAATTAGCATGGCTAAGAAAAATAAGGCGATTGAAGTAATTAGTCCAAGAAGAGAAATTATGTGAGTTAGACCCATTGTCCAACCAATTGAAAAATCCATTGTGGAAATGGTTCGCCAGTAGTATGGTAACAGCGCTCCGACGTCAGGCATGAAGAGGTGTAGCCCAGTAAGCGAATAGACCTTCCGAGACTAACATGCATCATAGGCTTCAATGATGTATTGGGTAAGAGGGCTGGTCCATGCTAGTTCAGATAACCCCTCTATCCCTTGTTCTCCATAGATTCTAACTACATCTTGTACTCTCACATTTCCATCCGAGGATCTTGCAAGAATTGTCCTAGGTTTGAGTTCTTTTCCAGTCCCATGTGGGTCATAGATTGTGTGAAGAGCGTTGTCTAGGAACCATTGTGGTTTATCTCCCTCATCACCTTCAAACGAAACCTTCTGTCGTCCGCCGCCAAACATCATTTGAGCAGCAGACTTCTTTTCAGGCTCTTTCTTCTCTTCCTTAGGTTCAGCCTTCTCTTCCTTAGGTTCAGCCTTCTCTTCCTTAGGTTCAGCCTTCTCTTC